>Ga0190313_1001209_pt1 | contig 14069 bp, 12 predicted proteins | sample 4870071011_MG_FD_169989 | JGI IMG/M metagenome (GOLD analysis project Ga0190313, IMG submission 169989) | Hydrothermal vent sediment bacterial communities from Southern Trench, Guaymas Basin, Mexico - 4870-07-10-11_MG | ecosystem: Environmental > Aquatic > Marine > Hydrothermal vents > Sediment ...
CCACTGTCCACATCACAACCTGCACAGTGCATAATAATAAGGTGCACTAGAGAATAAAAAGTTAAAGTTCGATGATAGTTCCAGTTTCCTTAGTAACGTTTATACCTGGCAATCTCTTCGCAGCTCTCTTGAACTCTTCACTTCTCAAAGTCTCCAAGAACTTCCTAACCGAATCCTTTTTGAGTCTGTCTTTCCTCACAACGAAATCGTATTCTTCAGGTCTAATGGGTATAAAGTCTAAACCATATCTTTCAGCTACTGTCCTTATTCCAATACCAACATCTGCCTTTCCCATCAAAACAGCAACAGCAACAGCGGTATGAGTTTTTGCTTCAACATCGTATCCTTTTATCCGCCTCTTCAAATCTTCAAAGTTTAACTCAAGTCTATTAGCAAGTTCCTTTAGCTTCATATCTAGGAGAACCCTCGTTCCACTTCCTGGATTCCTATTTATGAATGTAACATCCTGTCTTAGCAAATCCTCAAAATCTCTAATGTTCTTAGGATTCCCCTTAGCAACTATGAATCCCTGTTCCCTCTCGTAACCTTTAACTAAAATAACATCCTTTAAGCCAAGTTTTTTAATGAATGGAATATTGTAGACACCACTTTCATCCAAGAGATGCGTTCCAGCCAAATCAGCTTCACCCCTCTTTACAGCCAAGAGACCTCCCATCGATCCGACGTTTATAACCTTAGCGTCAATCCCGCTCAGTTCAAGTATAAGATCAACACCTAAGCAGTGACTACCTATTATCACCAAGTCTGCTGGCTTGTAATCACCGAATAAGATTACTTCCACGACCTCCCCCTCATCAAGGAAGACTGTGTTTTTGGGAATCTCTATGAAGCCATCAGCCTTTGCAAGAGTTGAAACTGAACCAGAATAAGATGTGAACGGATAGGCTATGAATTTGTCAGTCTTAACGAGTGCAACTGGTCTAAACTCCCTCCTACCAACATCTGAATACGTTTTAACTTGTAGGATAGCCCTAACTTTATTCCTATCTACTTCACCCAATCCGGACAACCTCCTTAAAAACGGTGCTACAAACACTTCAAATATCATTAGCGCTGAAACTGGATAACCGGGTAAGCCAAACAACACTTTATTTTCAGCTCTGGCTATAACCGTAGGCTTTCCAGGTTTAACGGCAATTCCATGAACCAAAATCTCTCCAAACTCCTCAAAGACACGATAAATTACATCACCCAATCCTGCAGACGTACTACCAGAGGTAATCACTACATCGCAAGTTTCCAAGGCCCTTTTTACGACATTCCTTATTTCCTCATATCTATCTCCAACTATTCCAAAAGGAACAGCCTCACACCCACACTCTACTACTTTTGATGCAATCGTGTACAGATTTACATCGTAGATCTTACCAACATCCAAGGGCTTACCGACTTCTGTTATTTCATCACCAGTTGAGATCACAGCAACTCTTGGCTTTCTGAAAACCTTCACTTTGTCAACGCCAGCTGAAGCCATTAAACCAATCTCCCTTGCTGTCAAAAGCTTTCCCTTTCTGACTATGAGTTCACCAGCCATTACATCACTTCCAGCACTTGCAACATTTTCCATGGGTGCAACTGGTTTATAGATGTAGACGTAGTCACCTCTTACCGTTGTGTATTCAACCATCACAACAGCATTCGCACCCTTTGGCATTACAGCACCAGTTGATATCTCCACAGCACATCCTTTATCGACCTCAACACTTGGAATTTCACCAGCTCTGATAGACCCAACAATTCTAAGTTTTACGGGTTTATCCTCCTCAGCCGAAAAAGTATCTTCGGCTTTAACTGCAAAGCCGTCCATTGTAGCTCTGTCGAAGGGTGGAACGTCGCATCTTGCATAGACATCTTCAGCCAAAATCCTGTGGTGAGCATTTAGAATACTTATTTCCTCAACTCCCAAGTTAACGCTCAGTGAATTGAGTATCTCCTTAACTTCCTCATAACTCTTAAGCTCTCTAAAAACCTTTCTCATCGTCTGAAGTGATACTTAAGCTATATTTACCTTTTGAGATGAAATCAATTTTTATTATTACTAACTAAAATATCTTTTCATAAGAAATTAGAGTTTCCGAGTTATACTATTACTTTAAGCTTTATCTCAGGAAATACTTTACAGCTTTCTCGAAACTCATATATGAAGTATTTAGTTCATTAAAGTTGATGAGACTTGTTATGAAAAGTGATGAGGATGTTGAAAGGCTCAAAGAGGTTCTAAATAGGGAAGATATTGTTGAAGTTGTAGTTTACTCGAATAGCCTTGGTGAAGTCATCAAGAAGCTTAGAGATGTGATTCTAAGCAATTACCGTACAACTCTTCGCATCTGGGTGAAATCATGGACTTTATAATAACTGTTGATAGGTCGATGATGACAGATCATCATGGAAAGGAGTTTATTGGATTTATGACAACTGCTCCTCCAATAATCCTACCCGAAAGAATCTGGAACTGGATAAGTATGCCTAAGATGAAGGTTGACAAGCTTGGTAGACCCTATCAAGCTCCTTATGGCTTGAGAAAGATAGAGGCTGCTCTGATAGATGCTGGTTTTGATGCTTGTGTAGTTGATCCTGATCACATTCACAGATATGTCGATTCTGCTAAAGCCATACTGATAGGTCATCACGATTACTTCGCCTTGTGTCCTCCAAGTAGCGGTTGGTGGATTTTGACAAAGAAGGAGCCTGTAAATGCTAGAAGCTTTAGAAGATTTATGGAGAGCAAGGCTATGATTAGGGCGAGGGTAAAGGGGGTTAAGATAATTGTTGGAGGACCTGCAGCTTGGCAGTGGCTCTATAAGCCAGAACTAATAGATAGATGGAAGATAAGCTGTATAATAGATGGAGAAGCTGAGAAAGTTATTGTTGACATAGCGGAGAAGATTCTAAGAGGTGAGGAAATTCCAAGATATGTTTATGTTGGTGCGAGAGATTCTCCAGATTTGGAGGAGATACCGACAATAAAGTATCCCTCAATTAATGGGCTGATTGAAGTTATGAGAGGATGTCCAAGGAACTGCAAGTTCTGCAGTGTTACATTGAGAAAGCTTAGACACTACACGTTCGATATGATAGAGAAGGAGCTTAAGGTAAATGTAAGGGGTGGTATTAGGGGAGGGATAATCCATTCGGAAGATGTCTTACTTTACGGGGCAAACGGTGTAAGACCAAATCCAGAAAAGCTAATCAAACTACACGAACTTGTCAAGAAGTACTATAAAAACGTAGCTTGGAGTCATGCAAGTCTTTCAGCGGTGAAGTACGCTGAAGAGGAGCATGGCTTGATAAGAAAGCTTGTGGAGATAATTGATCAGGATTTCATCGGAGTTGAGGTTGGAATAGAGACTGGAAGTCCTGAGCTTGCAAGGAAGATAATGCCAGCCAAAGCTAAGCCTTACGACATTGAAGATTGGCCCGAAATTGTCGTTGACGCTTTTGCCATAATGCACGAAAACAACGTAATCCCAGCAGCAACTATAATCGTTGGACTTCCTGGGGAGACTGAGGCAGATGTTGTAAAGACGATTGAACTCGTTGAGAGATTAAGAGACTACAGGAGTTTGATAATACCGATGTACTTCGTTCCAATGGGAGCATTTAAGAGAGAAAATTGGTACAAGGAGGAAATTAGGGGTATTTACATGGAACTTGCAAAGGTTTGCCTGAAACATGACATTTACTGGACGAAGAAACTCCTAAACTTTTACCTTAAGAATAGGAAGTATATACCATTAAAGGCTCTCATCTGGTTGATAGTGAAGGGTGTTGAGATGAAGACAAGGAATATTAACGCTTGTAGCGCTTCATGATATAAAGGAAGAAAGGCCCTCCACACAGCATCGTTATGATTCCTACTGGAATATCCAATATCCTTGCTAAAGCATCTGTCCAAGCTAAAAACGTTGCACCTATTAAGGCTGAAGATGGAATTAGGAACCTGTTGTCTTCACCAAATATCGATCTTGCAATGTGTGGTATCATTAAACCGACAAACCCTATTATTCCAACAAATGCAACCGTTATTGAAGTTGCTAACGTCGATAGAGCTATCAAAATCTTTAAAACTTTTTTGACATCAACTCCCAAATAGAAAGCGTTCTCCTCTCCAAGTAAGAGAGCGTTCATGTGATTAGCAAAGACGTAGATAGTTACAGCTGGAATGAGTGACAGTGAAACTATCCTAACGTCATCCCACTCAACGTTACCCAGATACCCTACTAACCAGCCCAAAATCATGTGTGCATTAGTTTTAACAAGTATCAACCACTCTAAAGCATAAAGAAAGAAGTTCATGGCGATTCCAGCCAGTAAAAGCGATTCCGTAGTTATTGCACCTCTTATTTTAGCTAAGTTATAGACTGTAAGAACTGTCAGAGTTGCCGATGTGAACGCTAAAACTGGCATGAGATAAAAGCTTATTCCAAGGATAAAACCGACCAGAACACCCAAACCAGCTCCAGTCGACACACCTAAGATGTAAGGCTCTGCTAGGGGATTTCTAAATACGTTCTGCATAGCTACACCAGAAACAGATAGGGATACACCAACAATTAGCCCCATCAGAACTCTTGGTATTCTCAGATTTAGTATTATCCAGCTGTCAATGTCTTTTGGGTTAAACAGAGAGCTTAGAATGATAGGACTGTAGACTACATCTCCTATACATGGAGCCAAAAAAGCCGTTGAGATTACAAAAAAGATCAAGATTAGGATTTTACCTCGCATGCTTTCACCTTCTCGTAAGCTTCGTCAATTATCGTTGAGATTTTCTCTATTGCGTAGATTACTCTGTAGGAGGGTCTACATATTAAATCTGCATCGATAACGTAAACATTTCCGCACTCAACAGCTTTGATTCTCTTTAGGTAGCTATTACTTATAACCCATTCGTATATTATGTCTTTTCCCTTGGAACTCATCCCGTTACCGCTGTTTACGATTATTATGTCAGGGTTTATTCTTATTAGATCTTCTAAGCTAATGACAACCCATCCGCTTTCATTAACAGCATTGATTCCTCCAGCAATACTTATCACGTCATCTACAAACGTATCTCTCCCGCTAACCCAAATAGGATCATTCCATACGATATGAATTATCTTGGGTTTCCACATATGTTCCTTAGCTTTAATTCTTGTAATTTCACTCTTCATCCAGTTTACTAGTTTTGTAGCATTCTCTTTAACACCACAAACGATACCAATTAGCTCAACGTCTCTTATAACATCCGTTACATTCTTTGGATTTAGGCATATCACGGGAATTCCAAAGTCTTTCAAGGCTTTTATGACACCAAAACCATTTCCATAACTAGCAACTACCAGATCAGGTTTCAACCTTACAACCCTCTCAACATCGACAGTAGAATATCCTCCAATAGACTTTACCTTTCCCTCACTTTTGAGCTTTAAAACCTCTGGTGGATAGTTGCAATAATCAGTAACACCCACAATCCTATCTTCTAAACCCAACGCAAAGAGTATCTCAGTGTTTGAGGGAGCTAAAGAAACTATACGTTTGGGATACTTCTTTACTGTGACGATATAACCAAAATCGTCTTTAACTACAACATGTGTATCGTTTTCGGAAATTTGAATTAAGAGATTTTGAGTTGAGAGATGTGGATGACTGATACATCCCATTGTAAGTATTACGATTGACAAAATAACCAAGATGAATCTTGAGTTCATAAAATTTGAAATTGAATCAAATTTATTTGACTTTCGGTAGCTTTATTAAATTGATGCAGAATTTAAATTCATGAAGATTTACTACGATGATATTTTCTTCAAACATGAACCTAGGGGGTATCATCCCGAAAATCCCAATAGGCTCAAGATAGTTAAGAGGGCACTGGAAGACAAAGGACTTTGGAAGAACGTTGTTAAGCCAAAAAGAGCAGATGTTAAAGATTTGCTAAAAGTTCATGATGAAGATTACGTTAAATTAATAGAAAATTCGTGTAGGGAGGAGAGGTTTATAGATTCCGACACTTACGTATGTAGGGAAAGTTGGAATTCCGCTTTAATAGCCTTTGGATGTGCAATTCAGTGCGTGGAGAATGCTGTTAAAGATAAGGACTTACATTTGGCTTTGGTAAGACCTCCGGGACATCATGCTGGCAGGAGTGGTATAGCTTTTAACGCTCCAAGTTTGGGCTTTTGCCTCTTCAATAATGTAGCTGGAGCAGTCGTCAAGGCTAAGGAATTCCTTGACGAAGTTTTGGTTATAGATTTCGATGTTCATCATGGAAATGGAACTCAGGAAATATTCTGGAACGATCTTAGTGTAATTCACATCGACTTCCACGAATATGGTATTTATCCAGGGAGCGGAGCTTTGGAGGATACTGACGGTAGCAAGGTGAATATAGCTCTTCCTCACTACTCCAACGACGACGACTACATATACGCTTGGAACGAGGTTGTAGAGCCGATATTGGCGGATGTCAAGCCTAAATTGGTTTTGGTCTCAGCTGGATTTGATGCCTTCAAGGATGATGGATTGGCTACAATGGAGCTAACTGAAAAGTTCTACGCATTTGCAGGCAGTAGATTGAGAGATTTCAGCGTCGTAGCGGTTTTGGAGGGAGGATACTCCATCGGACTGAAGAGAGGCTTACCAGCGTTCGTTGAAGGCTATTTGGAGGGTTACGATGTTGAAGGCGTGAGACCGAGTGCAAAAGTCGTTGAAATTGCCAAAAAATTGAGAGAAATTCACGATCTGCGGTAAAATACCACAAATAGCAACGCCAAAATTCCAAGAATAGCTTCGAATCCGTAAACTTTTTTCGTTGTTGATGTTACTTTAAGTGGGTTAGTTGTCGTAATTGTGGTTGTTGTGGATGCTACCGTTTTGGTGATCGTAGTGGGTGTTATGGTAGCTTCCGTTGTAACTGTTTGATTTGCGGTGACTGAGATAGTTCTATTTGATAACTCCTTTACGGGATGCGGTTTTCCAAGGAGAGCCATTATGGAATCCGCTGTAACCTTTATCGGAATCGATGTCACGTATTTTGTATATTTGAAGTGTCCATCTTCAGCTTGCAAACTCAGGAGATGATCTACAACGCTTTTACTCGTTTTCCAATTCGTAGGATTTACGCATGCAGAAACGAGAGCCTGAATTGTCCAAGCATCGCTGTCAGCGTTGCTTGAGGAGTTTCCGAAGTATCTCATTCCTCCATCCTCGCACTGCCCATTTTTTAAGTAGTTTAGGGCTTTCTTGATAACTGGGTCATCTCTGCTAACACCACCAGCTATCAAAGCCTGAATTGCACTTGCGGTATCATCAAAATCGCTTTTCTCGTTTACAGCCCATGCAAATCCACCGTCTGGATTTTGATGTTCTTTAAGCCACTCAACTGACTTTGAAACGTTCTCACCACAGGCTTTTAAAGCCAATATTCCCCAGATTGTTGTGTAAATGTAATCTCCTATCTGTCCGTCCTCTTTAACCCTTTCCTTAAGCTTCTCTACAAAGTTTATTCCGTTGAAGTTGTAGGGATTCTGATTTAGGGCTATTAAAGCTAAGATAGTTCTTGCGAAGTCCGAAGTACCCATTTTCTCTACCGTGCTTTCATTCAAGTTGGCTTTGAAGTAGTCTAAGGGGCTTTTACCGTTTTTTGACCAGTTTAACGGATTTTGGTTGGCACTCGCAATAGCCATAACCACCCAAGAAGTGTTTGATAAGCTTCCCCACCCTCCATCATCTCTCTGCTGACTTTTAAGCCATTTCAGAGCTTTTGAGATGACTGGATCGCTTGCGTTGAGCGGGAAATTTCTCCACTTGATTACGATAGCAAACAAACTGAAGTTTGTAACGTTGGCTGTGAAGATGTAGTGGGTCTCGTTTTCCGTGTAGTTTGTAGGTATAAACGTCCAGTGATTGTGGTAACTTGCCAAGAATATGTCCTTTGGACTCGCGTTTAGCTTAGTCAAATTTTCTTTAGGTATTGCAAATGTTATCTCAACTTTTGCAGTTTTGTTTACGCTTAAATTGAAACAGTCGAGTGGTGTGGCGTAAATACAGTTAAACATCAAACCTTTCGGTTCGACATCGAAGATTTCCATCTCTATCGGTTTTGTGCTTTCCGCTTTGATCTTCATAGGTATCTTTGTGACGTTAACCGTAAACGTAGCGTTGCCAGAAAATACGCACCTCAGGGTTTTTCCTACTATCGTTTCGTTTATTTTCGGTGTTGGTGTCGGTGTAGGGGTGGTGGATACGCTACTGCCACCCTTTTCTTCACTTGGCAAGCTCCAAGGCATCGCTGGATTTATGCTTACATCAAACGACCAGTCGCTGTATACTTTGATAGTAACCTTGTACGGTGAGCTTTCGGGTGTTTCGCTCATACTTCTCGAGAAATACCAGACAACGGTGTCACCAGCGTTTAAACTGTATTGATCCGATGAAACCATCGGTGTTCTACCGTTTACCTGATACATCCAGCCAGAAGAACTTCCCAAGGCTTTTGTGCATATTCCGTCAATGCAGTCCACAAAAAGTCCGTAACTCCAACTTTTAACTTTAACACTAAAACCCTTCTCTTGAGAAGCTTTGATCAATGCTCCTAAAGCTGTTCTCAAATTGATCGTTGCAGTGCTACCATCTTCAAGTGTAATCGTTGTGGTTCCTGAAGGTAGGTAGTAATCACCTGTTAATCCTCCACCACCTCCACCAGATGTTGCAGGTTGCCGAATCTCTACTACCTTAACAGCTCTTTCACTACCTGCTATCGCCTCAATTAAGAGGTCTCCCGCAATTTGGGGTGTGAAGTAGGCTGTTGTGTTGGCGTAAATTGGAGTTCCGTTGTTCATCCTCAAAATGATTAAAGCTGGTTTGTCCGTTGAAATCGTAAGCTTGTGACCAACCGTGCAGTCTCCTTGAACGTTTATTGTCAAAGCTTGAGCGGTTTGAAGTGTTAAAAGGATGAACAAAATAACTATCACCCTCTTCATGAAGACACCTCGCAGTTCACACTACCAAACCAATCGATCAAATTGTTCGGATAATCATTAAGCCTGTAAACACCAGCGAACAGCTTGTAAGTGCCAGCGGTGTTGCGTTGGGGAACGTGAATTAAAACTGGCACTCTCAAACTCTGTCCCTCACTCAGATAGAAGGTTGATATTCCAGCAACGTAATCTCCATTGTCGTTCAAACCGCTTACAACTACTACATACCATCCAGATTCGGCTGACGTAACGTTGACGTAAGCAGTAGCGTTGCCCCCCAACCTTGCCGAATTTACCCTCAGATTTGAGATACCGACTGGTTTTACGTGCGTTGTTATATTCAGCAAAACTATGCAATTGCTTAAACTCGAACTGTCTCCGTAGCAGTAGTATATACTTTCGCCATCTCTGACCGTATAGAGGTTGGCACCTACGGATAACGGTGATGTTTCGTTCCATATCGACCAGTAAATCCAGTTACTGTTAACGTTTTGAGTTCCTAAACCCATTATGGAGCTTATGAAGAACGAACCGTATTGACTGTACCAACTGTCGTCGAGTGTTACATTGAAGTATATCTCATAAGAATCGTTGGTGTAGTTTGAAGCTTTGAGTAATGCACCTAAAGCTGTATTTTCTCTAACTTGGTAGCTGTTTCCATTTACGTTAACAGTTACGTTTAGTGGGGTCAGATTGACGTTAAAATCGATTTCCCCAGAACTGTTGAAACAGTAAACGTATCCACTATCTGCACCTATGTAGAGCTTTCCGTCGTATATAAACGGTGAAGACATGATGTTCCACCAAGTGTTTTGAGGGGGAAGCAGTCTGAAGTGCCAGAGTTCGTAGCCGTTTGAAGCATCAATCGCATACAAAGTCCCCTCACCGGTGTTTGTAGCGAAGTAAACGACACCGTTAGCTACTGCTGGAGATGAGTCAATTTTACCGTTCGCTTGGAAAGTCCAAAGAACTTCAAACTTTCCACTTGAATTGATAGTTAGACAGTAGAGTTTTCCGTCTTTAGAGCCAACGTAAATTTTGTTGTCCACCACCGCAGGACTCGAAATAGTTCCGTTTAGTCTATACCTATCCTTTAAAGTTCCGTTTAAGTAAAATGCGTAGATGTAATTTTTAGTTGTGAATAACAACAGTGTTTCACCGCTTACGTTGGCTATCGTGGGCGTATCCATTATTTGGGAGTCAACGCTTCTGTTCCAAACTTCAGTGAGATTCGTATAAACGCAGTAAATTCTGTTATCCCCACTAAAGTTACCCGCAAAGAAAATCTTTCCGTCGTAGGCTGTTGGAGATGTGTACGGGTTGATTAAACCGCCAGTGGTGAAACGATCTATCACATTCCCATCCAAATCCAACTTCCAAAGAGTTCCGTTCGAATGTGTTAAAACGTATATGTATCCGTTGTAAACGATTGGTGACGATGCAATTCCGTAGTATGACGGGTGATCGTCAAGCTCAACGCTCTTAACTTCGTGTGTGGTCAAGTTAATGATGTACAGGTAGCCGTAGTAGTCCCATCCGCTTCCGCTGTAAACCATACCACCAACCACAACCTTATCACCGTAAACGAACGGGGTTGATGCACCGTAGATCGTTGAATTGTTCCAAAGAATTCTGCCAGTGTTGGCATCCAAGACGTAAAAACCCGGTTGCCAGTTACCCCAACCATACCAGTTAGTTACAAACACCTTCCCGTTAGCAACTACGGGTGATGAGCCAACCAATCCGCTTACGTAGGTTTTCCATTGAAGCTTTGGGACTATCTTAGCGTTTGAAGTGAAGTTTCCAGTGTGTTGCACATTGCCCTGAAATGTGTATGCGTTTACTGGAAGTGTTATCAACATCAATACTACCAACACCGCCGTCACCCTCATCAAATTTATTTTACTCCGAATCAGATTTATTTGATTTTCGATAATCAGGTTTTATTAAATTAATATAAATTTTAAAATGAAAACAAACAGCAGAAAGAGTCCAACGACGAAAACGTAAACCTTTAAAGCCCTTTCAACGTCTTCAAGGCTTGGATTTCTACCTTCAAACCTGTAAACCCCCTTCTTTTCCAGCCAAACTCCTAAAACTGCACTCATGCAAGCTATCGGCTTATCGCCGTTTATCTTAAAGTTTGCGAGCTTGTAGTATCTCCAAACTTTTTTCGGGTTTAAAGGTATGAAAAACAGCACCACAATTCTCGATGGAATGAAATTTAGGATGTCGTCGAGTCTTGCCGAAAACTTACCAAAAAACTCGTATCTTTCACTCCTATATCCAACCATTGCATCCAACGTGTTTACAGCTCTGTAAATCAAAGCACCGCTCAGTCCAAAGAGCATATAGTAAAAGATTGGAGCTATCACACTATCGACTATGTTCTCCGCCAAGCTTTCGATGGATGCGGAGATTAAATGGTGTCTGTCGAGCTTTGAAACGTCTCTGCTGACTATTAATCCAACCGCTCTGCGTTGTTTCTCTATATCCTCACAAATAGTAGCCTTAACGTGCTGATAGAGGCTTTTTATTGCGAATGAGGATTTCAGCAGGTAAACCTCAGCTATGAGGTTGAAAGGAGAGGGCAGAAATCTCGGTATGAGGGAGAGGATTAATGCAAAGAACAAAACAACAGTTGTGCATACAAAACCAGCTAAGAAATCCATTGAAGGACTTCGCCTTTTGTAAGCTCTGTCAATCTTGGCTGTAATCTTCCCAAACCATACAACTGGATGCAGTCTGTTTGGAGGTTCTCCGAACAACAAATCGAAAGCTATTGCAAGTGCCAGCTCAATCATATTTGATCACGGTTAAAGTTAAATTGATGTCAAAGCATGGATGTTCATGGATTTAATCTCTTTCTTCACAAGAATACCAGCTAAAGGTGATCTTGAGAGAGTTACAAAACAGCTTTGGGCTTTACCTCTTTTGGCTTTGCTCACTTCAGCTTTGCCAATGGCTTTGCTATTGCTGAAAATACCGATGAGGGATGTCCTTGCTTTGATAGCCTTGTACGCTACAATAGGTTTAATCCATTTAGACGGCTTAGCGGATTTTAGCGATGGGTTAATGGCTAAGGGAGACGTTAAGGTGAAGTTTAGAGCTATGAAGGATGTGAACGTTGGAATTGCGGGGATTTTTGCTGTAATCGTTGTCATCTTGTTGCAGGTCGAAGCATTGCGATTTGCCCCCTTTTATGCCATATTTTTGGCTGAGTTGAACTCCAAGTTCTCGATACTCTTATCTTTATCTGTAAAAAAGCCCTTAGGTGAAGGTTTGGCGAAGTTCTTCATGGATAGATTTGATAAAAAGCAGTTCTTTGTTGGCTTTGGAATTTACATCGTCTTGATGGTGGCAGTAGCTTTTTACGACAGAATTGCTTTGATCTCAGCTTTATCTCTAATCGTAGGTCTGCTCACGATAAACTTGGCGATTAAAAACTTTGGTGGCTTGAACGGTGACTGCATAGGTGCAGTTGCGGAGATAACGAGAACTTCGAGCTTGGTGATAACTTGTCTGGTATGCTAATCGTAGTAATGGCTGGTGGAAAGAGTTCAAGGATTGGATTCGAAAAGCCCTTAGCTTTAGTTAAGGGTAAGCCCATGCTTTTGTGGGTCTATGAGAGAGCTGTTAAAGCTGGAGATGCTGTTGTTGCGGTCAGTAGGAACACTCCGAGAACAGCCGAATTTTGCAAGGAACAAGGAATCGAAACAATAGAAACGTCTGGTAAAGGCTACGTCGAGGATATTCGTTTTATTCTGAGGGAGTTCGGTGAGTTTGTGAGCGTAGCTTGCGATATTCCATTCGTAAGGGTTGAAGACATAAGAGAGATTGTTGAAAACTTCAAAGGGATTAGTTTAACGGGTGTTTTGAGTCCGAAAATCGTTCCAGACTTCATCGATCTCAAAAAATTGCCCATCTATAAGGGATGGGTTGTCGTCGGACTTAACGCGGTTGGCTGGGAAGGTGAGACGTTTTTAGAATTGAAAAACCCGCTCTTAGCTCTAAACGTGAACACACCTGAGGATTTGGCTTTAGCCAATACAATCGCGAATAGGCTTAAGTTGTTTGAGTGAAATCTGAGTTCTGCAGTAAGGACATAGAAGACGGATTGACGATACGAGATTGCTAATTCGATTTAGGTTTGATATATAATATGTCCACGAGACAAGCTCAATGAAGGGAAAAATCATCTCAAAAGGTTTTTAGGCTGAACAACTTTCTCACACTCTCCTCTAAAGCTGTTCTCACCGCTCTACCAATGTAAAAACCGAGTTTAGTGGCAGTCCCAGCCCATTCCTCCTCACCTTCAAATCCGAACACTGCAATGCAATCACTCGTAGTCCCAGTTGCGTTTACGAGCTTTAACAGTGTGTAAGTCTTTGCCTCTACTGCTGTCATTACTGCGTTTACCAAACAACCGATCGTAACTCCCCTGTCTATCAAAATCACAATGTTCACCGTTCCCCAGCCGTTTTCGTTGCTTTCTCCAACGATTGCCTTGTTTTTAAGTCCGACCGTTACAAAAACCTCGACATTCCCTATCTTTGTATGTGTAAGCGTTTTCTTGATGAGAGTTGCAGTCATGAACCCTACGAAGTCTTTCAGCCCGTATTCATCTTCAAATCTCCTGCAATCCGTCTTGTAATCGCCGCTGTAGTTTTCATCGACTTGCATGAAGAAAAAGCCGTTTGCTTTGCACAGTCCAGAGTTGTGGGGAGCGTTGCTTAGGCAGACCATAGGCTCGTTCAGTTTAAAGATGAAGTGATCGTCAGTAAAGTAACCTTCGCCAAGCTTAGATTTCATTTGAAATCAGCTTGGCGTAGAGTTCTTCAACCTTCTTGAATACGTCTTTACAGCTAAAACCCTTTTTCTCAACCAAGTAAACCGCTCCACCAGCACCAACGCCCTCTTTGACGAACCCTCTCTCGTAGTCCCTTAATCCACTAAACTTACTCTGAGAGAAGTCCAAATTTGCCACGTAATAGTCGATACCGATCTCTTCAGCAGTCCTTTCAAAGGTGGCAGTTCTATCTTCAACTACCCAGCGCGTCGTCGCTATCTTGAACTTTCTCAAAT
>Ga0190313_1001210_pt1 | contig 14068 bp, 13 predicted proteins | sample 4870071011_MG_FD_169989 | JGI IMG/M metagenome (GOLD analysis project Ga0190313, IMG submission 169989) | Hydrothermal vent sediment bacterial communities from Southern Trench, Guaymas Basin, Mexico - 4870-07-10-11_MG | ecosystem: Environmental > Aquatic > Marine > Hydrothermal vents > Sediment ...
CCCTTTTTCCCCGCCCGGCGGCGCTTTCTCTCCATGTACCGGTAGTATTTGAGGGGGTGAGTCATCCATTCCCTCTTGCACAGGTCGTCTTCGCCGGGACAGAGACCGTAGGTCTTCATGGTTGAACACTCAGGCGGCACATACTCCTTGCCAGATGTTTTCCCGGTTATGTGGTCTATCTGGTACCGGGCTATCTTCTCATTGAAGTCCGGAGAAGCGGAAAAAAGGGCGAGTATGTCCTCGCCGGAGAGACCTATCGTGTGCAAAAAAGCCGTGAGGGCGAATCGGGCGCTGTGGGGCAGGTTTTCCCCCGCCTGTGCCTTTCCGAGGAGGTTTTTCATACAGGGCGGCAGCGAAGCCGGAGACAGATACCCCACGCTCTCAACAGTGTAATTTCTCCGCCTGGAAGCCAGCGTCTGGCTGAGAGCCCGCGCCGCCTCTCCGAAAACATCTTCTATGACACTGTCCACCGCAGCCGGCAGGTTGTGAGAAACCCTCTCCTGGACGGCGTGCTCCAGCAATCGTATAAACCGCTCGGGGGGCAGAAAAACCCTGCCAGAGACTACCACCTGGTTCAGGAGCTTCCACTCAACGCTCCTCATCTGGACAGTGTGGGCCAGATAGTCCGTGAAATGGACCCACAACCCGCCCCCATGTTCCACGAAAGCCTCGTCATGGCCAGCCTCAACCCCCATGTTCCCCGCTATGTCCAACAAGAGTTCAAGGGCGTCAGGAGAAAAAACAGACCCTCCACCGCCAGCATCCCACCCAAAAACATCACTTTTGAGGCGGCGGGTGAAAAGCTTTGCCTCCGCCACAGCATAGCGAGACACGAGGTACCTGTCACCGGAACATGAGACCACCATCCTCGCCAGGGGATAAGAGAGGAGTTCCATCAGCGCCTCCGTGGTGGACGTCAGCGGCACATCCTCTATCTCCCCCCTCTCAACAGCCCCCCTGACCCTCTCAACAGCCCTCACCCGGGCCTCCTCGTAGGCGGGAGAATGCAGAAGGGAATCAATGTCCAGGCCCAGCGACTTTATCGCCTCCACGGACTTCCCTAAAAAAGGATATCTGGCAAGGCGAAACAGATCCATCTCTCCTTCTTCTCCTCTACCGGCCATGCCTATATCACTCTCTACGTCTCTCACTCCCTACATCCCTATATCTTCGTTCTCCGCAGGTTCCTTATAAAGAAGGGGGTATATGAGACATTTCCTCCCGGGCCGGAAAAAGAGTGAAAGTGTGCTATAGTGGGTAAAAAGTCATGGCCGGAGGCGAACACCATAACAATAGAAGACGGGATCCATCTTTCAAACGTGGAAAAAATAATATCAACCCACGGCCTTGATGCTGGCGCTGGTGTGATACATGGACGGCTGCGGAGAAACAGACAGGGGCGGTGTGGGAAAAAAGGACACGGTGGTCATGGACCTCCACATCCACTCATCCTATTCACCGGACGGGGCTGTCAATCCCAGGGAAATCGTAAAGGCGCTCAGGAAAAAGGGTTTTGCCGGCGGGGTCATAGCAGACCACAACACCATACAGGGAGGCGTGGAAGGAGAACGGTGGGGCAAAGAGATGGGCGTTTTGATGGTCCCGGGGGTTGAGGTCTCCACAGCCTCTGGCCACGTGCTGGGCCTGGGAATCAGAGAGGACGTCCAGAGGGGTATGAGCGTGGCGGAGACCATAGAGGCCATAGAAAACATGGGGGGCGTGGCCGTCGCCGCCCACCCCTATCGGTTCTGGTCCGGTCTGGGCGAAAGAGAGGTCAGAAACAACCCTTTCCGGGTCGTGGAGGTGAAAAACGGGCGATCTGGACCGGGCAGTAACAGGAAAGCCAGAGACCTCGCAATGGGACTTGGGAAGAATATGACCGGGGGCAGCGACTCACACGACCTCTATCACATCGGCTGGGCATACACGGTTTTCACCGTGCCCGTTGAAAGCGCTGACGATGTCATTGACGCCATACTCAGAGGTGAAACCGATGGCGCCGGAAAAGACCGGGGGGCGCTGGACACGCTAAAGTATACTGCGAAAAGTGTCAGCGAGTGGCTGGGGCGGGGCATGAAAAAAATGTGAGAACCTCAGGAGTTGATTTCAGGCAGCAGCGCTCTTCCTGTTTTTCACTGTTCTGATAATGAACCATATAATGGTTATGGGAATGCGTATTATCAACATGGGGAACCAGAGCACCAGCGATATCAAGAACACTATGCCCTTCACCGCTTTATTGGTGCTGTTAGCACCGTATTTCTGGTAGAGATAAAGGCCTCTGGGCGGCACTCTGAAAAGAAGGAGTTCCATTATTCCGCCAACCCCTTTCGCTCCTGGCCCGGGAGCCGCCCTGGCGGGTCTTATCCCGCGGGTTTTCGCCTTCCCTATCCTGCCAAACGGCAGTTTTGACAGCCACCCCGCTTTTTCCGCTGCTGCGGGTTTTTCCACGGGCTCTTCAGAGAGTATTTCCTCTGCTATGCCCTCAACCTCTTCAACCTTCACAACGGGTTTCAGGAGTTCATCTGGTATGTCCGGGGGCGTGCCATATTTCTCTTCCCAGCGCCGCCTTATCTCTTCTCCCCGGGGTTCAAACAACCTGTCAAGCTGTTTCTCAACCTTTTCAAGCTTTTCCCCGGATGGCAGCGCCCACTCTATGCCCCCCACCATCTGTTCCCCGCCGACTTCTATCTCCGCGCCCCCACCAGCACCGGCCTCTGGGGGCTCCACTCCCATCTTTTTCATAAGCGCCCGGGCTTTTTTCTCCCTCTTCTTTTCCCTCTTTTTTATCTTTTTCTCAACCTTTCTGGCCTTTTTCTCCTTCTTTTTGGCCGCTTTTTCCATCTTCTTTTTCATCTTTACCTGGCGTTTGAGAGTTTTGAGGTCAACGTTTGCGCTGCTCATATCCATCAACCCTGGGGAACAGAGGAGAATAACCGTCCGCTTATTTATTTTTTGGGTCCATCCATTTTGGTTGTAAAAAAGGCGTGAAATCTGCCGTGAGCGGATTTTCGGGTTTTATCGCATATTTTTTCTTTTCTCAGGGAGCGCCAGAACATGGCGGCTACCAAACCGGAACAGGTTATTGTCAGGCCATATAACAGGAAGGGCGTGTCGTCTTTGAATTGAAGCGTTATATCGTCAAGCGAGCGGTTAATGTTGATTGTTAGGGTTACTGTCCGGCCCTGGTATTCTGCTTTGAGTTTGTGGGGTGTGTGCATTATCATTTTTCCGTTGTTCTCAATCTCATATTCAGTTATGTACAACACCACATAAGTGGTCTGGTTGTGGTATATCACTTCCCCGGTCGCATCAGTTATGGTCAACGTGCCGTTGACATAGTTATAATCTTCGTCATAGAGATTGATCATAACACACCACTCCACCAACAAACCACCCTCCACATTCCCCCGACCATCGCACATAAAAATGTTGTCTCTCACTTTTTCCTTCGTCTGATACTCCTCAGCATCACTCTGAATACGTATGCCCCAACCCGTGTTATTGTAAATCAGGTTGTTTTTTATCGTCGGCTTATTTCTCAAATAGACGTATATTCCATCTCCATTGTTGGAATGGATGGTGTTGTTGGTTATCAGGGGGCTGCCCCCGCAGAGAATCCCACAGTCCCCATTCATGTGAATAGAGTTGTTGGCTATTATACTCTTCCCCGGCAGCCCGGTCTCGTCCACACAAACCCCACCCCCTCCATTGCCGTAAATCCGGTTATTCTCTATCCTATAACGATGAAGTGCAACGTCTCCCATCACCAGCCCCCAATCCCGGTTATAAGAGATGGTGTTGTTGAAAATCAAAGGATCAGACCAGGCAAACTCAAGCCCCTCCACGTTGTTTGTTATAGTGTTGTTGGCTATTGTTGGGTGGCCTCCTTCTATTTCTATTCCTCTATGTCCCTGGGTGATGTTGTTGTTTTCTATTATGGGGTTTCCTTTCCAGATGGTTATCTGTCTGGTGTTGCTGTGCGATACCCTGGCATCGGATGAGATGTACATATCCACCCGGATATCACAATACTCCAGAACACACCCCGTGCTGTTTCTCTCCAACCACAAAGAGCCAATGCCCTCTATTAACAGGGTCTGTCTCCGTTCCCCTGGCTATTAATGTTCCTTTTACTATGAGGTTGCCAAGCACCGTGGGAAACCCCACCGCCTTCGCCTCTATCCTGACAAAAACACCCGGCTCAAGAACCAGCGTGTCGTTCTCTGACACAACAAACTCCCCGTCTATCACATGAGGATTATCACTGGCATACCACGTCTCATCGCCCTCTGTCTGCCCGCTGTGATGCATCCCCTCTCCCGCTCCAAGAACCGGAAAAGTAGCAGGCGACCACAAAACAGACACCAGCACAAGAACAACCAGGACAGCCGCCACACTCTTCTTACCCATCATATCCTGTCCACTTAACCATTTTTTTGTTATATGCTTTTTGGAGGCTTTCTTTTCGGAGGAGAGGCGGCTATTTTCCCGCTGTCTATTCGGTTGAGGTTAACAGCGTTTTTGCAAAAAGAGTTATTAACCACAAAACAAAGGGGGTGGCGATGTCGCAGCCTCTCCCGCCGGAGATAATAGACCCCCTGCTACTAATGTCCATAGGCACGCTACTGCTCGGCCAGGCCCCGTGGAACAGAGACCGAAACATCTTTTCCGCCGCCGGACTCGGGCTTTTCGGGCTTTTCTGGGCGCTACGTGTACCGGAATTCTTGAGCGTCGGGGACGTGGTTGATGCCGCTTTTTCTCTTCTGGCCCTCCCCTTTTTTCTAAGACTGGCCATGGAACTGGTAAAAAACGCGGGCGAAAACGGGGGCGGAGGAAAAGGAGAACACGCCACCAACATCAGCGCGGGGCTGGAGATGCTCGTGGGAGCGGTGGCTTTTGGCTCTCTCCTTTACTTCCTTTTTGCGAAAATCCCTCTGCTGAGCGGATATGCCATAAAGATGGTAGCAGACCAGACGGCTTTTCTGGCGAGCATCACCGGAGGACCGTACACCATAGGGGCTCTGGACTACACGGACAGCATCTGGTATTCACCCGGCTTTTACCCTGGCTCAGGAGTCACATCACCAATCCTGCGTCCTGACGGCAGCGAGGTGGTGCGCATAGAGTTCGCCTGCACAGGTGTCCAGAGCATCATAGTCTTCGCCATGCCCATAATCTTCACAAAACGGGCCGGGTGGCGGGAGAAAAAAACCGCCCTCGTGGCAACATCTCCCACGATATACATCCTGAACCTGATCCGCAACTGGAGCATAATATACATGGTTGATTCCCTCGGTTACACCCCCGAGTTTGCTCACAACGTGGTCGGGAAAACGGGGAGCCTCGTTGCGATGGTGCTCCTGGCCGTCCTGGTGTTCCGCATTGTCCCGGGCATACTGGACGACCTGACCGACATTTACCACCTCTTTGTGCCGCCAAAAAACAGGGGGAAATCATCCTCCTGAGACGACCGTTATCATCTCAACGACCATGCCATCGCTCACACGCACGTCCTCGGGGACTGGTTTTCCGTCCACCATCGCTATAGTGACATCCGGGTGGAGGCCCATCTTTTTCATCAAATCGTATATCGTCTCACCCTCCTTCATGTCAAACGTCTTTTCTTCTCCACGGTAAAGCACTCTGACAAGCATGGTTGGACACAACCTCTTTTCGGGGATAAAACTTTTTCCCGACAAAGCCTTTCTGGTTATGAGAACCATGGAAAAAGACAGAAATGGAAAAGCATCCGAAGGAACAGCATCAGAACAGGACAAAAAACGCCTTGGCCTAGCTCTCGCCAGAAAACTGGGCGGGGGAACCGTTCTAATCTCCTTTGAAGAACATTTCAGCGGAGACAGCGTTCTCATGAACCCCATTCGCATGTCCCTTTTCCGGGAAGCCCTGAAATACCCCGGCTCAACCGCCAGAGGACTCGTTTTGAGAGCGGGCCTGGAGCCGCACATGTACCGCCACCTCCACCACCTGCGTGATAAGGGCTATCTCGGTTGGTTTTCAGAGGGAAAAAACACCCGCTACTATGTTCCCATCCAGATAAGCCTGGACAGCGTGGAAAAGATGTACGTTTTATCCAACGAAATAACGCACAGGATATATCATGCCGCCGCTTCCGTCCAGCACCCAACCCTTTCCTCCATAGCGAAGAACTTTCCTGACATGAGCCCGCAGAGGATACACTACCATCTAATGGCCCTGGTCTCCCGAGGACTCCTGGAAAAAAAAGGGCGGGAATACCGCTCAACAGGGGTCGTTGAAGATATGCAGGAGGCCATGGAAAAAAATGCGAGACACGTTGAAAAAGCCCTCATGAACCTCTTCAAAAAGGACAACCTGGCACCGGAGCGGATCAGGAGAAGAAAAAACCTTTTATGGGTTGAGGTCAGACAGGGACATAGAAGAGAAACACTTTTATTCCACCTCGTCCCACTAACCCTGTACCCGCCCAAAAGGACAAAGTAGGCTTCCGCCTTGCCTCGGCTGTCGCCTCGGTAGCCCCCGGCTCCCTCACTACGCAATATATGCTGAGGTAGCCAAGCCCGGACTACGGCGCCGGCCTTGAGAGCCGGTTCCCCTCACGGGGATCGGGAGTTCGAATCTCCCCCTCAGCGCCAATTTTCCTATTCTACTATCCCATGGCATATATTACCCGTGGAAAATTGAAGCGAAGAGGAAAACTCCGCCAATTGCGTAGTAGTTTTCCTTTGTAGCGCCATTTTCCACATCATATTAGCCTACTGCATCTTTTAACCGGGAAAATGGTGCGAAGGGGAAAACTCCGCCAATTGCGTAGTAGTTTTCCTTTGTAGCGCCACCTTTTGAACCTATTAACCCATTGCTTATATTGCCCGTAAAAGGTGGTGCGTAGAGGAAAACTTCCCCGAGTGCATAGTAGTTTTCCTCTGAAGCGCCACATACCACGTATCGCCCAGCATACTTGGCCTCTTTCCGGGCAATCTTTTTTATCCCCCTGCTTTTTTATGTGGCATAGAGATAGCGTGATGCGGAAGGTGATGTGTATGGACTGGGGAATGAAAAACCGGCTTTCAAGGATAATAAAACCGGACGGGCGGACCGTTATGCTGGCTGTTGACCACGGGTATTTCATGGGTCCCACCACAGGGCTGGAAAACCTGGGGAAGACCGTGGAGCCGCTTTTGCCCTATGCTGACACGCTGATGCTGACCCGTGGGGCGCTGCGAAACTATATACCGCCGGAGGCGGACATACCCATAGTTTTGAGGGTGTCCGGCGGCACGAGCATTCTGAACGAAAACCTGCTGCACGAGGGGATAATAACTTCTGTTGAGGACGCCATCCGCCTCAATGCCTCAGGAGTTGCTTTTTCTATACTCGTAGGGGCAAAGTTTGAGAGGGATACGCTGCTCGGGCTCGCCGAGGTCATAGACGAGGCGCAGGCGTATGGGATTCCTGTTCTGGCGGTGACCGCTGTTGGGCGTGACATGGTGAGGGACGCCAAGTACATGTCTCTGGCCTCCCGCATTGCGGCTGAGTTCGGGGCACACATGGTAAAAACATACTATGTGGAAGGTTTTGAGAGGGTTGTTGAAACATGCCCGGTCCCTGTGGTCATAGCAGGAGGAAAGAAGACCGGCGAGGACAAGGCTCTGGAGCTGGCCTACAACGCCATCCAGGCGGGGGCTGTGGGCGTGGACATGGGCAGGAACATATTCCAGTCAACGGACCCTGTGGCGATGATAAGAGCGGTCAGGAGCGTTGTGCACGAGGGCTACACGGCAAAAGAGGCCTACGATCTTTTCAAAGAGCTTTCATCCGGCAAAAAAGAGTGAGAGCACAGGGTCTGGGTGGCCGGGTGGGGCGGGTGCCAGTGGGGTGTGTGAGGTGAGACCATGCGGGTCGCCATGTACTACAACAACAGCGATATACGCATAGAGGAGATGCCAATCCCTGAGATTGGCCCGGACGAGATGCTTGTCAAAGTCGTTGCCTCTGGGATATGCGGCAGCGATGTGATGGAGTGGTATCGCATAAAAACCGCTCCACGGGTCCTGGGCCACGAGGTTGCGGGGGTTGTTGTGAAAGTGGGCGAAAAAGTGGACGGATTCAATGTCGGGGACAGGGTGATGGTCACACACCACGTACCATGTCTAAAATGTCACTACTGTCTCCGTGGACATGAGAGCGTGTGCGACACCCTGCGCACCACAAACTTTGACCCGGGGGGTTTCAGCGAGTATCTCCGTGTGCCGGCGATAAACGTTGACAGGGGCACGTATCTCCTGCCCGACAACATGAGCTTTGAGGAGGGGACCTTTATTGAGCCGCTGGCATGTGTTGTCAGGGGCCTCCGTTTCGCCAGCGTCCAGCCCGGTGACACTGTGGCCGTTCTGGGCAGCGGTATAACGGGCATATTAATGGTCCAGGCGGTTCAGAGTGTGGGGGCGGGTCTGGTTGTGGCCACGGACACTCATCCTGCGAGACGAAAATGGGCGGAAAAGTTCGGTGCGGTGTCTCTGGACGCCAGAGAAAACGTGGCTGAGGAAGTGAAAAAAATGAACGGCAGGAGAGGGGCGGACGTCGTGGCGGTTTGCACGGGCTCCCCGGCGGCAATAAAGCAGGCGTGGGATGTCGTGGGCAGGGGCGGGAGAATCCTTTTCTTTGCGCCCACAGACCCGGATGCCAGAATAGATTTCCCCTTCAACAAAATATGGAAAGATGAAGTGTCAATTGTAACCAGTTACGCCGGTCCTCCCCGGGACATCGAGGCGGCTATTTCGCTTATTTCAAACGGGCGTGTGAATGTCCGTGAGATGATAACTCACCGTCTCCCCCTTGAGCGCACCCCGGAGGGTTTCCGCATCGTCATGGGGGGCGGGGAGTCCATGAAGGTGATCATTTTCCCCCACGGTGTCCCCGGCGAGTGAGAGCTGCGACAACTTCTCCCATGTGGCCCAGCCCTTTTCTATGCCATTTTTTGTCACTCCCCGGTGTGCAACCATTCTAAACCGCCCCGGTGCCATCTGGAGGAAAAGCACTCCCCGCTGCTCCATTTCTCTCAGAAGATCCGCCGGTTCCACCCCCTGGCATAGAAAGGTCAAAGAACACTATGTTCGTTTCCACCATCTCCGGGTCAATCCGTATCCCGTCTATTTTTTTCAGGCCGCGGGCCAGGAGACGTACGTTTTCGTGGTCCTCCGCCAGGCGGCCGACCATTTTTTCAAGTGCCACAATGCCCGCCGCCGCTATAACGCCGGCCTGTCGCATTCCGCCGCCAACCATTTTGCGGTATCTTTTTACCCGCCGTATGAAATCCTCGTTGCACAATAATTTTAATCTTCCTTTTCTCTCAATGCGTCTTCGCTATGTAAAGCCATGTTTTTGCCTCTCCACCGCAGACCGGACACCGCTCCCCTCCTACGTCTTCTTCTTCTACGGGGGTTCCAAGGGTGGATACATCCAGGGCGTCTTCTATTTCGTGTCCACAGTCGGGGCTGCCACACCAGGGTATTCTGCCGATGGTCCCCTCTTCGTACTCGGAGATGTCGCGGATTGTCTTTATTTTACCACACATGTAATTTTCTGCCACGGACCGCAGGTTTTCAGCTATCTCTTCAAGCAATTGCCTGGCTTTTTCCACCATGTCCCCGCGGGAGACAGATGTTTTTTCCATTGTGTCTCTCCGGGCCAGCACAACCTGGCCCTCTTCTATGTCCCGCTGACCGATCTCCACCCGCAGGGGAACCCCCCGCATCTCCCAGTCGTTGAACTTGTAGCCAGGGCGGAAATCCCTCATATCCAGGTGTGCCCTCAGCCCACCCTCCATCAATTCTTCTGCCACCTTTTCCGCCTCTTTTTCCACCGTCTCCCTGCTCTCCTTCTTGAAAATGGGCACCACAACCACCTGTATGGGGGCAACGGCGGGGGGGAGTATCAGGCCCTTGTCGTCTCCGTGCACGCCCACAATCGCTCCCAGGAGACGTTCGCTCATACCATAGGTTGTCTGATGCACATGTCTGTGCTCTCCCTCGGGCGTCTCGTATTTTATGTCATATGCCTCTGCAAAATTCGTCCTGTACTGGTGGATGCTCCCTATCTGAAGCGTTCTCCCCGTCGGCATAAGGGTGTCTATGCCAATGCTATAATATGCACCGGCGAACTTGTCCCAGTCAGGTCTCCTGGTCGCTATGTATGGCAGACAGAGGTCTTTCGCTATTCGCTCCATTATTTCCAGGTCCTCTTTTATCTGCCTCTCCGCATCCTCAAAATCAGTGTGACATGTGTGTGCCTCAAAAAAGTGTATCTCTCTCATCCTTATGAACGCTCTGGTCTGCTTAGTCTCGTATCTGAATGTGTTGACTATCTGATACACCTTGAGGGGGAGGTCGGAGTGGGAGCGCACCCAGAGAGAAAACATGGGGTACATGGCCGTTTCAGATGTTGGCCGGAGCAGGAGAGGGACGTCCAGCTCGTTGTCTCCCGCGTGGGTGACCCAGTACACTTCCTGGTTGAAACCTTTTATGTGCTCCGCCTCTTTGTCAAACTCTGTCTTGGGGATCAGAAGTGGAAAGCACACCTCCTGGTGTCCCGTGGCGTCCATCTCCCTCCTTATGAGAGAGTCTATGAGCTGCATGGCCCTCCACCCATAGGGACGCCACACGTTCATTCCCTTTACCGGGTATCTTTTGTCGCACAGGTCTGCCCGCTCTATTATGTCGTTGTACCACTCGCTGAAGTTTTCCTCTTTTTTCATTTACACCACGCCCGTGCAACCACGCCTTTTTTTATTAGTTTTTCGCCGCTGATATCTCCCCCTGGATAAAAAGAAAGTTTTATATATTCATCCCTATTTTCTTTCGGTTAATACTGAAAGTTCAGAATTGTGCGGGGTTGGCTGTTGCTGAAACGGCCAGAATCGCCAGAGCACACGGTCAGGGGAGGTGAAAAATGATGAACAGCGAGCCAAACAACGACCCGGGAAAGAAGAAAATCAGCCAGGGAATAGCCAGGATTCTCCGCCGCCTGGGTTTCTCCGATGCGGAATCGGTTGTTTTCTCAGAACTCTCCATATCACGTGAGCCACTGAGCGTGGAAAAACTCGTCTCAGCCACCGGGTATGGCTATTCAACAGTGACAACCGCCCTCAACAAACTTGTGCGCAACCATCTCGTTGCGAGGCAGAAATCCGGAAAAAAATATCTCTACTGGAAAAGAAAAAGCTTCCTCGGCGGGATTGAAGAGATGCTCAGGGACATACTCCAGCACGAGGTCATACCCCTGAGAGAAGAGCTTGAAAAGAGGAAAAAGGACTTCAAAGAACTCTTAGAGGAAATAAAAGTAATAGAAAAACGCCTATCTTTTATTCTCTCAAGTACAGCCGGGTTCGCCGACCACATTGAAAACGAAAATAACAACACCGTGGCCAGAGAGACAACCAGCAAGACAGGGGGTGTTGCCTGATGGCGGAGGTTGTTCTCACAACAGACAGAACCATGATGAGCAACCACCACGGCAAAGAATTCCTGGGCTTCGGCGCCACAGGGGTTCCTCTTTTGATGCCAGAAAAGATGTGGATGTACCTCTTCGCGCCCAAGATAAAAAACCACAACGGCCTGCCCGCCCAGGCTCCCTACGGAATGAGAAAGATAGAAGCGGTGCTCCAGGACGCCGGGATAGACGCAAAGATCGTTGACCCCGCCCACCTCAAAAAACATCTGAGCGACGCAAAGGTCTTGATGTTCTCACACCACGACTACTTCGGTTTCGGACCGCCGTCCAGCACCTTTGCGTCTCTCTTCCAGACCGACCCGCTCAATGCCCGCTCTTTCTGCCGGCTCATAGAATCCGAAGAGGTCAGAGAGGCAAAAAGACGCGGAGCGATCTTCATAGCGGGCGGTCCTTCTGCGTGGCAGTGGAAATACAGAGAAGAGGAGCGAAAAAAATGGGGCATAGACACCGTTGTTGAGGGAGAAGGGGAAAAAATAGTGGTCCCCCTGGTCAAAAAGGCGCTGGAGGGAGAAAAACTGCCGGAGTGGGTGGAGGCCCACCCGCGCAGAGACGCCCCAGACATATCTGAGATACCACTGATAAAGGCCCCGTCTGTGAATGGTCTGGTGGAAGTGTCCAGGGGATGTCCCAGGGGATGCAAGTTCTGCTCCGTCACCCTGCGCCCATTCCGCCACATACCGCTTGAAAAGATAGAAAAAGAGATACTTGTAAACGTGAACGGCGGCGTCCAGGATGGTGTGCTCCTGGCCGAGGACGTGCTCCTCTACGGCCAGGAAAGCATTTATCCACGGGCCGACAGAGTGCTCCCCCTGGTGGAGATGGCAAAGCGCCACTACCGGAGGGTTGTTTTCAGCCACATGTCAATAGCGGCCATGGTCTACAGCGAAAGAAAAGAACGGCTCATAAGCCGCATAACAGAGGTCCTGCTGGACGAAAACCAGAAGTTCTGGGGGGCCGAGATAGGGGTTGAGACCGGGTCTCCTCGCCTGGCTGAAAAAATAATGCCCGCCAAGGCAAAACCTTTCAAAACCTCTGAGTGGCCAGAGCTCGTGCTGGAGGCCGTTGGGGTAATGGAGGACAACAACGTCATACCAGCCATGACGCTCATCGCCGGACTGCCGGAGGAAACCGAAGATGACGTGCTAAGAACAATAGAACTCGTGGAAGACCTGGGAGACTTCCGTGGTCTCATAGTCCCCCTGTTTTTCGTTCCCATGGGGATGCTGGACGACAGGGACTGGTTCACCAGATACAAAATGAGCGATGTGCACATGGAACTCCTCAGAGCATGCCTCACCCACGGCATAAAACAGGCAAAAAACATCTTAGACATTTATCTGCAGGGATACTGGTACGGCCCAATCCTCAGAGGCGGACTGAGCTTTTTCCTGAAGCGGGTTGAAAGCGCCGCCAGAAAACACGGCTATCTGCGGGAGAACACAGCCATGCACAGAAAAAGCAGCATAGGAGAAAGGAGAGACGGCGAAACAAGATACGTTGGAGGCGAGGTAGGAGGCGAGGAAATGCACGGGCGTGACAGAGAGGGAGCAGCCGCCGAAGCATGATCCGTGGCCGGAGAGAATACGGGAGACCCCATGCTATCTCCGATTTAGCCGGTTTTCTCCACCATTTCCAGGAGCCTCTCAACGATTGAATTGAAAGCCCTGGCAATCCCCGACTCCGGGAGTGTCACAGGCGGAACACCGATGTCTCCACCCTCCACGGCGTCTGGCTCTATGGGAATCTCACCCAGAAAAGGGACGCCCATCTCTTCGGCCACCTTTTTTCCGCCGCCCTTTTTGAACAGGTCTATCTCCTTTCCGCAGTGGGGGCATATTAGCCCGCTCATGTTCTCCACGACGCCCAGGACCTCCATTTTCAGGCTCCTGGCAAAGTTTATGGCCTTTCTGACATCAAGCAGTGAAACCTCCTGGGGCGTGGTGACCACAATGGCGCCATCGGAGCGCGGGACCTGCTGTGCCACGCTCAACGGCTCGTCCCCTGTCCCGGGCGGAAGGTCTATTATGAGATAGTCCAGGTCTCCCCACTCCACTTCGCCCAGCAGCTGTTTTATCGCACCTGTTTTGAGGGGGCCGCGCCATATCACAGGCGTTGACTGGTCCTCAAGCAAAAAACCGATGGACGCCACCTTTACCCCATATTTTGTTTCCACAGGGACCATCTTCCCGTTTTCGTTGGCCAGTATCCTCTCCCCCTCAACGCCCATCATCCTGGGAACGTTCGGACCGTGCAGGTCTGCGTCAAGTATGCCAACCTTTTTTCCCCTCATGGCGAGAGCAACCGCCACGTTAACAGCCACGGTTGTCTTTCCCACCCCCCCTTTTCCGCTCATCACAACCACGACGTGTTTTACACTGCTCAGTTCGGGATTGAGCACCATGGGCCTCTTCAAACCGACAGCTTTCGCTTTTTCTGCCTTTTCTGCCTCTTTTGTCTCTGCTTCGTCTCCCATGTCTGTTTCCTCCAGACACAGAGGGACAACCGGCGAGATTGTTTTAACTTTTCCCCAACATATAAGGGAGAAACGCCCCCCCGCCCT
>Ga0190313_1001211_pt1 | contig 14068 bp, 15 predicted proteins | sample 4870071011_MG_FD_169989 | JGI IMG/M metagenome (GOLD analysis project Ga0190313, IMG submission 169989) | Hydrothermal vent sediment bacterial communities from Southern Trench, Guaymas Basin, Mexico - 4870-07-10-11_MG | ecosystem: Environmental > Aquatic > Marine > Hydrothermal vents > Sediment ...
TGTACAGGAGTATGGTGTTGGGACAGGATTTGTGAGACAGGATACAAGTATTGTTACAAGACATGGTGAGAAAGGTGTTGTAGACACGGTACTAATAACAACTGATTCGGAGGGCAACAAGCTTGTCAAGGTACGTGTACGTGATCTAAGGATACCGGAGCTCGGGGATAAGTTTGCCAGCCGCCATGGACAGAAGGGTGTTATTGGGTTGCTTGTGCCTCAGGAGGATATGCCATTTACAGAGGAGGGTATTGTACCGGATCTAATAATTAATCCACATGCATTCCCAAGCCGTATGACCGTTGGACAATTGATCGAGAGTATTGCTGGTAAGGTAGCAGCTCTAGAGGGCAGGTTAATAGATGCAACACCATTCTATAAGGAGCCTATTGAGGAGATCAAGCTTACTCTTAGGAGGCTCGGCTACCCAGATACTGGTGTAGAGGCCATGTATGATGGAAGAACTGGTGAGCTACTACAGAACCCAGTGTTCATAGGTATTGTCTACTACCAGAAACTACATCATATGGTAGCTGATAAGATACATGCACGTGCTCGTGGACCAGTACAGATCCTTACTAGACAGCCTGTTGAGGGACGTGCCCGTATGGGCGGTCTACGCTGGGGTGAGATGGAGAGGGATTGTCTCGTTGGCCATGGGGCTGCAATGCTTCTTAAGGAACAGCTTCTAGATAAGAGTGACCGGACGATCATCTATGTATGTGAGCTATGTGGTCATATAGGCTGGTATGATAGGAATAAGGGTAAGTATGTATGTCCAGTCCATGGAGATAAGGGTAGGCTCTACCCGGTAGAGGTATCATACGCATTTAAGCTTCTCCTACAGGAGCTTATGAGCATGTGTATCATGCCCCGTTTAAAGCTAGAGGATATTGTACGTGGTAGGAGGGGTGAGTATAGTGCCTAGTGCACGTAGGATTGGAGCTATAAAATTCGGTATACTTAGTCCGGATGAGATTAGGAAAATAAGTGTCACAACAATATTTACGCCGGACGTCTACGATAATGATGGAATGCCTATTGATGGAGGTATAATGGATCGTAGGCTTGGTGCTATAGAACCACGTGAGGTATGTCCTGTATGTGGTAATACAAGGGATAACTGTCCCGGACACTTTGCCCATATAGAGCTTGCACGCCCAGTTATCCATGTAAGCTTCGTTAAACATATACTCATATACCTTAAATCAACATGTAGGAGATGTGGACGTATACTCCTTGAGCCAAGCGAGATCCAGAGATACCTTGATCTACTGTCCCGCCTTGAAAAGATCGGTGCCGAGCCATTGAAGAAGAGACTTATAGAGTATATTCGTAGGAAAGCCTCTAAGCAGATAGTGTGCCCACACTGTGGGGCTAAACAGTACAAGATCAGGCTTGAGAAACCCTATGTATTCTATGAGGAGCGGGAGGAAGGCGTTGTAAGACTTACACCATCGGATATAAGGAAGAGGCTTGAGAAGATCATTAATGATGATGTTCGGCTCCTAGGAGGAGATCCTCTGGAGGCACGTCCTGAATGGATGGTTCTAACAGTACTACCAGTACCACCCAAGGCTGTGCGTCCATCAATACTTTTGGAGACCGGTATCCGTAGTGAAGACGATCTAACACATAAGCTTGTAGATATAGTCCGTGTAAATAATAGGCTACGTGAACACATTGAGAGTGGTGCTCCAAATGCTATTATTGAGGAGGAGTGGGAGCTCCTACAATACCATGTAGCAACCTATTTTGATAACGAAGTACCCGGTATTAGCCCTGCAAGACACCGTAGTGGTAAGATATTGAAGGGTATTGCACAAAGGCTTAAGGGTAAAGAAGGCAGGTTTAGAGGAAGCTTAAGTGGTAAGCGTGTAGATTTCTCAGCCCGCACAGTCATAAGCCCCGATCCTAACTTGAGTATTGATGAGGTTGGAGTACCTATTGATGTTGCTAAGATACTGACTGTGCCAGAGAAGGTCACTCCATGGAATATTGATTTCCTAAGAAAACTAGTACTCAATGGACCCGAGAAATGGCCTGGTGCAAACTATATCATAACACCTGATGGACGCCGTATAGACCTACGTTTCGTAGATCGTAAGGCTAAGGCTGAAGCATTAGCTCCAGGATATATTGTTGAGAGGCATCTTATGGATGGCGATATAGTACTCTTCAACCGTCAGCCATCACTACACAGGATCTCTGTAATGGCTCATGTGGTTAGGGTACTTCCGTATAAGACTTTCAGATTAAACCTACTGGTATGTCCACCATATAATGCTGATTTTGATGGGGATGAGATGAATCTCCATGTACCACAGAGTGAGGAGGCTCGTGCTGAGGCTCGTGTATTAATGCTTGTTGAGAAACATATACTAAGCCCAAGATATGGTGGACCAATAATTGGTGGTCTCCAAGACTATATTAGTGGGGCATACCTGTTAACAGCTAAGTCAACACTACTCACAAGAGATGATGTCATAGACCTACTTGGTGTAGCTGGATACCGTGGACCACTACCTGAACCAGCTATATTGAAGCCTGGTCCATACTGGACTGGTAAACAGCTTGTAAGTCTCTTCCTACCAAAGGATCTAAACTACAAGAGGAGAGCAACGATCGGTAAGGCTGCTACACTTGCATGTATTGATGAGGATTGTCCGCATGATAGTATCGTAGTTATTAAGAAGGGTATATTGATGGAGGGTGTACTGGATAAGGCTAGTATTGGTAGGGAGGAACCAGAGAGTCTACTGCACTGGCTTGTCAAGGAGTATGGTGAGGATTCTGCTAGGAGGTTCATGGATAATGTCTATAAGATGTTTATACGCTATGCTGAGAAGCATGGTTTAACACTATCATATGACCATGTAGTATTACCTCCTGAGGCTATGAGGAGAGTTAAGGAGATTATTGAGGAGAAGCGTAGGGAGGTTTTCGAGCTTATTGAGAAGTATAAGCGTGGTGAACTAGAGCCTAAGCCGGGTAGAACTCTTGAGGAAACTCTTGAGGAGGAGATAATTGATCTATTGTCTAAAAAGCTACTGGATGCTGTAGCAGAGGCCATAACGCCATACTTTAACCTACGTAACCCAGTAATAGTCATGGCCCGTACTGGTGCACGTGGTAACCCTGTGAACCTTACACAGATGGCTGCACTCCTTGGCCAACAGACTATACGTGGACACCGTATAACACGTGGATACTATAACCGTACACTACCGCACTTCAAACCAGGAGATCTTGGTCCGGAAGCCCGTGGATTCGTAGCCCATGGTTTCGCTGAAGGTCTTACACCTGTGGAGATGTTCTTCCATGCAGCAGCTGGTCGTGAGGGTCTTGTTGACACAGCTGTACGTACTAGTCAGAGTGGCTACATGCAGCGTAGGCTTATTAATGCCCTACAGGATCTAAGGGTTGAATATGATGGTACGGTACGTATGCCCACTGGAGAGATCGTGCAGTTCCGCTATGGAGAGGATGGTGTTGATCCCATGTGGAGTGACCATGGTAAGGCTGTTAAGGTTGAACGTGTTATTGAGAAGGTTATTGGGTGGAGGATATGAGTTTAGAGGATAGGCCTATAGAGTCAAGGGATGAATTGATAGGTTATCTTGAGAAGAATTTGCGTGGACGAGTTAGTGAAGCCGTCTATAGTGATGCTGTTGATCAGCTTACCCGGGCCTGGGAGAGGTATGGGCTGACCTATGAGGAGCTTGACAGGATTATAAAGGAGATAATTGCTAGGTATGAGCAATCACTAGTTGAACCTGGTGAGGCTGTAGGTACTGTTGCTGCACAGAGTATTGGTGAACCATCTACACAGATGACACTACGTACATTTCACTATGCTGGTGTGCGTGAGTTCAACGTTACACTTGGTCTACCACGGCTTATAGAGATTGTTGATGCACGTAAGAAGCCTGGTACACCTATTATGGAGATACATCTTGATGATGAGCATAAGTATAGTGAGGAGAAGGCACGTGAGGTACAGAGACGTATTGAGACAACAACTATTGAGAATATTGCTAGACGAGTAGATGTTGATCCATTGACGGGAGTAACTATAGAGCTTGACAAGACGATGATGGAGGATAAGGGTGTATCTATAGAGGATGTACGTAAGGCTCTTGAGAAACTAAAGCTGGGGGATATAGATGTTGATAAGTATGCAGGCATAGTCTTTATACAGTGGAAGGTATCTCCGGACTATACAAAGATCGAGAGGATCAGGAGGAAGATACTAAGTGCAAGGATTAAGGGTGTTAAGGGGATCAATAAGGTGATTATACAGAAGAGAGCTGTGCCACAACCAGATGGGACTGAGAAAGAGGAGTATGTATTGATTGCTGAAGGGAGTAACTTGGCGGAGGCTATGAAGATACCCGGAGTAGATCCTAGGAGGGTATTTACAAACAATATCAAGGAGGTTGAGGAAGTACTTGGTATTGAAGCTGCACGTATGGCCATTATCAAGGAGATCATGGATGTACTTGAGGATCAAGGTCTAGATGTCGATATAAGGCATGTAATGCTTGTAGCAGATATAATGACATGGAGTGGTACAGTTAAACAAGTTGGCCGCCATGGAGTAGCTGGTGAGAAACCAAGTGTACTTGCTCGTGCAGCTTTTGAGATGACTGTACAGAAACTTGCTGAGGCAGCTACAGCTGGTGAAATAGATCCACTTGTTGGTGTAACGGAAAATGTAATAATAGGGCAACCCATACCTCTAGGTACTGGTATAGTCGAGCTGTATATGAGGCCTAGTGGTGAGGAGGAAAGGGGTGAGAAAGAATGAGTCTCAGCATAACTGATTTCGCTCGTGAACTCCAGATGGTTTTGAAAACAGGTAGTGTAGTCATTGGTAGTAAGAAGACTATAAAACTAGCTAAACTTGGTAAGACAAAGCTTGTCGTTATAGCAAGGAATGCTCCTCCAGAGGTTAAAAAGGACCTGGTATACTATGCAAAGCTAGCAAACATACCTGTCTACGAGTTTCCCGGAACAAACATGGAGCTTGGAGCTGTATGTGGGAAACCTTTTAGTATATCTGCACTAGCTATAATTGATCCGGGGCAATCAAATATTATCGAGCTAATAAAGGAACGTGGTGAGGTGAAGACATAGAAGTGGGTATTGGGGTAAAGCTAACACCTGAAGAACTAAGGTATATGGCCCTCCTACACGAGCTTACGGGGGTCCATGTGAGAGACTGTATTATTGATGATGAATTCAACCGTATAATATTTGTTGTTAATCCCCATGAGATAAGCCAGGCCATAGGTCCCAGGGGTTTACATGTACAGAAGCTAAGGAAGATCATTGGCCGTAACATAGAGGTTGTAGGATATAGTGATAAGCTTGAGGAAATGGCTAAGTATGCATTGATACCAGCCCGTGTCCGGGATGTACGTGTTGTACAGCGTGGTGGTAAGAAAACAATTTATGTGAGTGTAGAGCCTAGTGATAAGGGTATAGCTATTGGTAAGAATGGTAAGAACGTTGCACGTGCAAGGATGCTTCTTAAGAGATACTTTGGAGTGGATAACGTGATCATAGCATGAGCACGAGACAAATATTTAAAGACCCCCCTACAACACCCATATACAATAGATACTCTGGTGAGGGAGAATAAGAATTGGCTGGTAAGAAATCACCTAACGGACTATATGCTGCTAGGAAGCTACGTAGGAAGAGACTAAAGTTTAGATGGAGCCAGCGTGAATTCAAGATCAAGATGCTGGGGCTTAAGAAGAAAGTGGATCCACTTGAAGGAGCACCGATGGCTCGTGGTATAGTGTTGGAGAAAGTTGCTGTTGAGGCTCGTCAGCCAAACTCTGCTGTACGTAAGTGTGTACGTGTACAGCTTGCTAAGAATGGTAAGGTTGTGACAGCATTTGTTCCATGGGATGGTGGTATAAACTATATTGATGAACACGATGAAGTTGTTATTGAGGGTATTGGCGGGCCACGTGGACGTTCAATGGGTGACATACCTGGTGTACGTTACAAGGTTATAAAGGTTAATGGTGTATCTCTCAAGGCTCTATGGCTTGGTAAGAAGCAGAAGCCAATTAGGTAATGCTAGAAAATACCTAGATCCCCTTCTTCCTCAGAGTCCTCCCTAAGCTCCTCCTGTTGATCAACAAGTATTTTCCGAACATATATTGGTTTATGAGTTATGAGTGCAAGTAGTATAGCGTGACTAGGAATCATCTTCCTACGTATAATCATGCTATCCTCCCCAAACTCAGCTGTAGCTGAATAGGTGTAGGTTTCAGGGTTTATGGAGTCTATGATAACTCTCCTCAAATGCTTACCTAATGCTTCTACAGCATTAGGTGTTGTGAGAAGTATATCATATAGTGTCTCTCGATCATCATTGAACTCCTCCTCCATATATGTATCGTAACCCTTGATCTTCCTTATCATCTCAACAATATCTATTGGTACAGAGTAGAGGCGGAACTCACGTCCATCCTCTAACTGGCATGTGATAAGAGTTCTCTGTGGTACTGGATACGGTATTCCATCGATTATGGCTTCTATAAATGTTATCGATGCATCTACATCATATACTCTTATAAGCTCCTCTTCATCATAATCTCTCAAGACAATCCCTTCCTCAGTACCTGCTTTGGTGCATATATTCTGTTATCAATAACACTCTTATATAGCTGTGGGATATAGACCGCCTTATTAGAAGGTAAGGTTTTTATGGGGTTTAGTCTGTGGATATGGTATGTAATGAGGCTAGTGTATGGGTGGGTAACGAGTTGGCTAGTGAGGAGAGTGTTGTTGTAAAGGTAAGGGAGATCAGGCTCTTCGGTAAATGGAGTTATGATGGGATAATAGTTCGTGATCCAAGCCTTAAGAAATATATATCGTTGAAACCAGTGTTTCTCCCCCATACTGGGGGGAGGCATGAGCATAGACGTTTCGGTAAGGCAGAGGTACCCATTGTAGAGAGGCTTATGAATAAGCTTATGCGTCCAGGACGTAACATGGGTAAGAAGCATCTGGCATACAATATTGTTAAGAAAGCCTTTGACCTAATATATCTAAGGACTGGTGAGAACCCATTACAGGTCCTCGTACGTGCTATAGAGAATGCTGCACCACGTGAGGAGACCACAAGGATTATGTATGGTGGTATAGTGTATCATGTAGCTGTTGATGTATCTCCGCAGAGGAGAGTTGATCTAGCACTGAAACACCTTACCGAGGGTGCTCGTAACAAGGCATTCAATAACCCAATGCCTATTGAGGAGGCTCTTGCAGAAGAGATCATTGCTGCAGCTGAAAACGATCCACGTAGCTATGCTATACAGAGGAAGGAGGAGATTGAGAGAATAGCTCTAAGTAGTAGATAGCTTTTACATATCCTCCTAAAACCATTATGTAAAACCCTATTACTCACAGCCCTAGATAACCTTATAAGACACCTCTCTCGTTATCTATTACAGTCTTGGAAACAGTAAATAAGGGTATATAGACTAGGTGAGGATGGGATGAGCTCTCAAAAACCACACCTAAACCTGGTGGTAATTGGCCACGTAGACCATGGTAAGAGTACACTGGTTGGACATATCCTATATCGTCTAGGACTAGTTGATGAGAAAACCATTAAGACACTAGAGGAAGAGGCTAAGAAGAAGGGTAAGGAGAGCTTTAAGTTTGCATGGCTACTTGATAAGCTTAAGGAGGAGCGTGAACGTGGAGTAACGATAGCGCTAACCTACCTAAAGTTCGAGACAAGGAAGTATATATTCACAATTATTGATGCACCCGGACACCGTGACTTCATCAAGAACATGATCACTGGTGCTAGCCAGGCTGATGCAGCATTACTAGTAGTTAGTGCTCGTAAGGGTGAGTTTGAGGCTGGAATGAGTGCTGAGGGACAGACTCGTGAGCATGCTATCCTAGCAAAGACCATGGGTATTAACCAGTTGATTGTTGCTGTGAATAAGATGGATGCAACTGATCCACCATGGAGTGAGAAGAGGTATAAGCAGATTGTTGAGGTTCTCAGCAAATTCCTAAAGTCAATAGGCTATGATCCAAGTAAGATACCATTCATACCAGTTAGTGCATGGACTGGAGACAACCTGATCGAGCGTAGTGTCAACATGCCATGGTATGATGGTCCTACAATGGTTGAAGCACTAGATCTACTAGAGCCTCCTCCAAAGCCTATTGATAAGCCTCTACGTCTACCAATACAGGATGTATATGTAATCAGTGGTGTTGGTACAGTACCAGTTGGACGTGTAGAGACTGGTGTATTGAAGGTTGGTGACAAGGTAGTATTCATGCCTCCAGCAGTAGTTGGTGAAGTACGTAGTATCGAGACCCACCACGTAAGAATTGAGAAGGCTGAGCCTGGAGACAATATTGGATTCAATGTACGTGGTGTAAGTAAGCGTGATATCAAGCGTGGTGATGTAGCTGGACACCTAGATCACCCGCCAACAGTTGCTGATGAGTTCACAGCACGTATATTCGTAATATGGCATCCAACAGCAATTGCACCCGGATACACACCAGTAATCCATATCCACACAGCTAGCGTAGCATGCCGTATAGTTGAGATACAGGCTAAGCTCGACCCGAGGACTGGTAAGGTCATTGAGAAGAACCCATCATTCCTAAAGCGTGGTGATGCCGCTATAGTGAAGTTCAAGCCCATCAAGCCACTGGTTGTTGAGAAATATAGTGACTTCCCACCACTAGGAAGATTCGCTATGAGAGATATGGGTAAGACTATTGGTATTGGAGTAGTTGTTGACGTAAAGCCTAAGCAGATAGAGATTAGGAAGAAGTAATAAGCCAGTGTTTTTCCCTAGCTACCAAAGATGTATTGGCATACTTAATCTATACCAAAGAGTTTTTCTACCCCTAAAACCACCATGTGAATACCGGAGGCAATGGGTGGGTTAGACAATGTCAATGGTAAGGATAAAGATATGGAGTACAGATGTAGAGAAACTAAATGAGTTCGTATCAAAAATAGTAGATATAGCCAAGCGCACAGGTGTAAAGATCAAGGGACCCATACCACTACCAACAAAAAGACTAGTAGTACCAACACTAAAACTACCCCATGGAGAAGGACGTAAGAAGTGGGAACACTGGGAAATGAGAATACACAAGAGAATAATCTATATAGCAGCAGATGAAAGAGCAATGAGACAACTCATAAGGATAAGAGTACCACCAGAAATATGGATGGAAGCAGAGATCATAAGATAAACACCTTCTACCCGATCAATAAAGTAAAACACTTAACCCCAGGAAAACAAACTTCCAAACTAGATGCCGGGGTGCCCGAGCGGTCTAAGGGGCCGGCCTTGAGAGCCGGTGGGCACTGCGCCCGCGCGGGTTCAAATCCCGCCCCCGGCGCTATTTCATAGACTTACTTTACATTACTTCATCAAAGCTCATAATTCAAGTTTATTATATTATGCAGAAACCATACGTATCCTTATTAAGTAGTAGTATGTGCCTTTGAGTTTGTTACATCATCTAGGCTGGGTATTGGAGAGTAATATAGACTTTCAGGATAAGCTTAAGATCGTATTAGAGCTTCTAATTTCATGGAAGTTTGAAGCATAATGGACTCAGTTATGTAATGGTTATTTGTATTTTGTAATTATTTAACGGATTTATGATAATTAACTAAAAACAGTTTCTTTATATGCTAAGATCATATAGGGCAGCATCTATATATGGGTAGTCTTTCCTGTCTATATGGGAAGTACTTATACCTAGTTTCTTTAGTTTGTCTTGAATTTCATCTAGTAGTTCTAGATTACTTGGTACGGGAAAGTAATATATTCGTATTAGATCATACATTATCAGATTTTTAAGTTTCTTCCCAATACCATATACTTTTTCCAGTTCATTATAGAAAGAATCGATATCTGCTTCTGTAATAGATCCCTTAGTGATACCGTATTTTTCAGCTAAAGCCGTAAGTTCTTTTAATGTCCTAGCTATAGATCTTGCATATCCCAGTTTCTTATTAACTATTGTTTTAAGCTCTTCCTCTAAGATATTCTTCATAAACTCATATAACTTATCAATTCCACCAGCTTTTTCTGATCAAATAGTTAATTGCTTGATCAGCTCCAATATCACCAGTATGTGTAGATAGAAAGCCGTGTCTAAGCATTAATGCATAAGGTGTCCATCCATTAAGATGTGCATGTATTCTCCATAAGAGTGTTCTTTCATGACCTATATTAATTATCCATTGGAGAAGCTGCAAGCCATATATCACCCTAAATAGTATTTTACGTTTAAGCATATAAAATTTTTTCATGTGATCCATAATAAGGAAGATATGAGTAGGTGTCGCTATGAAACTTGATGGTAAATCATGGGATATGTATGTGGATGTTAACGCAGTAAATAATGTAGGTGTCATAATATCTCTAATAAATTATAAATTATGTTTATAAAAGGATAATGATTCAGATAAAGTCTCATAATCGAATAACTTAATATTCTTAACTTCAGCTAACTAACATAACGTATTAACCCATACCTAGTGAAAGAATATATCTGGGGAGTATATTTGACAGAGTTATTGTATCAAAGAGACTGTTATTTGAGGGAATTTGACGCTAGGATCACATGTGTTGATGGTGACAGGATCATTCTTGATAAGACCATGTTTAATCCAAGGGCTGGTGGTTTATCATGTGATACTGGGTATCTTATTAGGAATAAGTAGGAAATACCGTGTTGTGGAGGTGTATATTGATAAAGGATCTGGTGAGGTTATCCATAGACTCGACACAAGCGACCATGATCTGGTAGTAGGGGATATTGTCCATGGGGTTATTGACTGGGATCGTAGGTATAGGATTATGAGGCTCCATACTGCAGCCCATATACTGGCAGCGATCATGTATAGGGAGTATAATGCACTTATAACTGGTGGGCATATATACCCTGACTATGCATATGATGATTATAGCCTAGAGATCTTTGATCCAGAGATTTTCCGGGAGGCTATTGAGAAAGCTAATGAAGTTGTAAAGAAAGGTATTGACGTAAAGATCTACTGGCTTGAGAGGGGGAAAACACTAGAGATACCCGGTATTGTTAAATTAGCATCACGTATGCCTCCAGAGATAAAGCTTCTAAGGATAGTTGAGATACCGGGAGTAGATATACAGGCTGATGGGGGACCCCATGTAAGGAATACAAAAGAGATTGGGGAGATCGTGTTTATGAAAGCAGCTAATAAGGGTAGGAGGAGAAAGAGACTCTACTATACAGTGAAACCTTAGAGGAGATCTATTATACTTGTGTAGAGCATTCTAAGGCCTATGTAGGATAGGACAATACCTATAACTAGTCTAAGCATATCACGGCTCATTTTACCAGCTAGTCTAGGGCCTATGCATGCCCCTATAACTGCACCTATAGTAAACGGTATACCTACCTCATAAACTACATCACCATTTAGTACATGTCTAACTGTAGCAGCTACTGATGATGGAAAGATAAGAAATGTAGATAATGCTACAGCTGTATGGATGGGTATATGGAGTAGTCCAAGGAATATAGGCATATTAATAACTCCACCACCAGTACCAGTAAGTCCAGCAATAAAGCCTGAGAACAATCCTATAGGTATTGCTCTAGACCAGTGAATATTGATCTCGTTTACATTAACCAGCGGATCTAGAGATGATCTGTTTAGGAACCTGAAATATGCTAGTCGTACCAATAGCCTTGTGGAATAGAATAATAGGAATAGCGAGATAATGATCTTCACTATATTCTGATCGATTAGGCTTAAAGTATATACGCCTAGGTATGAAGCAGGCACCATACCTACTAGAAAGTAAATACCAAGATTAACTGGTACACGTTTCATCCTAACATAGTTTATTGTAGCAGTTAGAGATAGAAATGTTATCACAAACTTACTAGTACCAATAGCATTACTAATACCTAGTCCTAAGAAGTAAAATAATGGTACCATAAAAGCCCCTCCACCTATACCAGCCATTGTAGATGCAATAGCGATCACTATACCAGTAAACACGTATGCAATAAGTTCTAAACTTGTCATACCGATCACCTACCACATATTCCATTTCAGTAAATTGTTCTCTACAACAAGATGACTACTTAAATCTCTCCCCAAACAACACAATAACCTCTCCATAATGCTCCAAGGAGGCTTCATAGTAGCTATTTAGCCCGCAATATAAATGCTGTCCTGAAGAGCAGTATATTTTCTTATAAATGCATTAATATATCACTAATCTAATAGTTAGAAATATTAACTATAATCTTCTATATCCATTAGTGGAAAACTTTAAATATACTAACCAATATATTAGTATCTCGAAATATATGAATAGGTGAATAAGATGCCTGGACAAATCCCCTTGATCGGAGAAAAATTCCCTGAAATAACTGTCCATACAAGCCATGGTCCAAGGAAACTCCCAGACGATTATAGAGGTAAGTGGTTTGTATTATTCAGTCACCCAGCAGATTTTACGCCAGTATGTACAACAGAGTTTGTAGCATTTGCTAAGAGGTACGAGGACTTTAAGAAACTAAATACAGAGCTAATAGGACTTAGTGTAGACAATACATTCAGCCATATCAAGTGGATTGAGTGGATAAAGGAGAAATTCGGTATAGAAATACCATTCCCAATAATAGCCGACCCACAGGGTAATGTTGCTAAGAAACTGGGCATGATCCATGCGGAATCAGATGTAGTTACTGTACGTGCAGTATTTATTGTCGACGACAAGGGGGTTATAAGGACAATACTATACTACCCGTTAAACCTAGGTAGACTAATAGATGAAATACTGAGGATTGTCAAGGGACTCCAGTTGGTCGATCGGTATGGCAGGGCTTTACCAGCAAACTGGCCTAATAACGAGCTAATAGGTGATGCTGTCATAGTGCCTCCAGCATCAAGTGTACAGGAGGCTGAGGAGAACCTTAAGAAGTACAAGTGCTTTGACTGGTGGTTCTGCTACGAAGAAGATAAAGTGTCCAAGGAAGAAGTCGATCTTGTCCGAGGCTTTCTAGAAAGGGCATCTAAGCCACAGAAGTAAAACAATAATCTTTTTTAACCAATACATATACATATAATTGTTTCCTACAAAACCACATCATTATGGTGGATATTGAATTGGTAAAAACCTGGGTTAAGGAAATAGCTAAGAATACATATATTCTCAGACTAGATGATGATAAGATAAGATATTTTGAGGCTCTATGGAGTATACCAGAAGGTATAACGTATAACGCATACCTATTGATCTCTGAGGATAAGGTAATACTATTCGATACATGGAAGAATACATACTCTGATCTATTCATTGAGACTTTAAAGGAGGTTATTGAGCCAAGAGATATAGACTACATAGTCATACACCACATGGAGCCTGATCATAGTGGTTCTCTTCCCAAGCTACTCAAGTACATAGATAATGCGGTTATAATAGGACATCCGCTAGTAAAGTCTATGATAAAATCATTCTATGGAGTAGAACCAAGGTTCATACATGTAGATGATGGTGCTGAGCTGGAAATTAGTAATGAGATAAAGCTAAGATTTATACATACACCATGGCTTCACTGGCCAGAGACTATTACGACTTATGTGGTTGGTGAAGGTATACTCTTTAGTTGTGATGCTTTTGGAGGCTTCTCAATACCTTCTACAATAACTGACGAGAACCATGATGCTGTAGATAAATACATACCCTATGTACGTAAGTACTTTACAACTGTTATTGGTAAGTATAGGAGATTTGTAGTAAGGAATATTGAGAAACTAGACAGTATGCAGCTGGACATAAGGATCGTGGCACCAGCCCATGGACTTGTATGGAGGAGAGAGCCTAGAAGAATAATCGATCTATATTATTCATTAGCTAATGGTCTAAGTACTAGAAATAAGGTTGTAGTAATATATAGTTCAATGTATGGTTTTATTGAGGAGGCTATGAGTATAATCATCAATGAAATCAGGAAACACGGTATAGAACCAGTTGTATAC
>Ga0190313_1001213_pt1 | contig 14049 bp, 13 predicted proteins | sample 4870071011_MG_FD_169989 | JGI IMG/M metagenome (GOLD analysis project Ga0190313, IMG submission 169989) | Hydrothermal vent sediment bacterial communities from Southern Trench, Guaymas Basin, Mexico - 4870-07-10-11_MG | ecosystem: Environmental > Aquatic > Marine > Hydrothermal vents > Sediment ...
GTACAGAATCCTCACCGCCTCCTCCCTCGAGTAGCCCATCTCCTGCAGCTCCGAGATCCTCCCCTCGAGCTGAAGCTTAGGCATCACGTAGAGGGCGGAGTACCGCTCCAGGAGCCTCTCGTAGAGCTCGTCGACCTCCCCCATCGGGTGAGATTCGGGCGCGCTCGATATTAGGGTTGCGTTAAAGCGCGGCGAAAGCCTAGCGCCCTAGCCGCCTTCACCTGCTGAGCTCGGCTTGCGGCCAGCGGCGTACTTTCCTCCCACACTCTCACCGAAACCGTGTATAAGCTTGGCTACGCCCTATGAGGTGAGGGGCCCTCAATGCCCATATTTGTCGACAGAGACAAGCTGTCGCCCAGGCACATACCCGAGAGGCTGCCCCACAGGGAGAGGGAGATAGAGACCGCCCTCAGCTTCTTCAGGGATCTCACTGAGGGAGCGCCCTGCGAGTGCACCAGAGTCGTGCAGTTCGTGGGCCCGACGGGAATGGGCAAGACGTGCTCGGCTTACCACGTCATGAGGCTCCTCTCCCAGCGCATGAGGGGGCTCGGGGTGGAGCTGAGGCCCATCTACCTCAACCTCAAGCTCGAGGCCTCGTCCAAGTCGGCCCTCTACAGGTGCCTCGCGGAGAAGGTTGACCCCGTGGTGGCGTCTAGGAGCCTGAGCCCCAGCGAGCAGCTGAGGGAGGTCGTCAAGTACGTGAGGAGGAGGGGGCTGAGGCTCCTGCTCGTCATCGACGAGATCGACGAGTTCCTGAAGAGGTCCAGCGACGTGGACGTGGTCTACGACCTCACTAGGATGTCGGAGATGTGCCTGGGCGAGAGCAGCGGCGTCGTGGGCATGATATTCATAGCCAGGGACAGGGGCTGGGCTAGGCACCTCACGAGGGCTGAGCGGTCGACCCTCGGGAGCTTGGTGGTCCCCTTCAGGCTCTACACGAAGGGGCAGGTCGTCGACATACTCACCTACAGGGCCTCTGAGGCCTTCGAGAGGGGCGCCGTGAGCGACGAGGTCATCGAGTTCGTGGCTGACGTCGCCGTGAGCTACGCCGACAGCGACATAAGGTACGCCCTGGACCTGCTCCTCTACAGCGGGATAGTCGCCGAGAACGAGGGCACTGACAGGGTGACGCTGGAGCACGTGAGGTACGTCCTCAGCATGACCGGCAATGTGGTCACGTACCACGACATAGCCGAGCTCGACCTCGACGCCAAGCTCGTGCTCCTCGCGATCGCCAGGGCCCTCAAGGTCCTGGGCAAGCAGTACGTCACGCTGAGCGAGGTCAGGTACAGCTACAAGATGGTGTGCGAGGAGTACGGCGTCAGGCGCGCCTCGCCGTCGGAGCTAGAGGAGAAGATCCAGGAGCTGTACGAGCGGGGCATGGTCGACGTGAGGGGCGTCAACAGGATAGGGATAAGCAGCGTGCCCGTGAGCAAGCTGTCAGAGCTGCTGGACGAGATCGTCGGCAGCATACCCATAAGTCCTTAAGGGCCTGAAGGGACGTTAAGGGGGCCATGTAAGGTAAGCTTATATCGGCACCCGCTGGTATAGAGCTGGGTGATGACCGTGAGGATGCTGCCCAAGGATATCTTCGTCATGTACTTCGCGAGCGAGAAGACTCTGGCCGAGTTCGTCATTCACTCCAAGGGCGAGCCGTACGTGCTCAAGGACGTGATAGGGACCCTCCAGGAGTGCGGTGCCGAGCCCCTGTCGTGCAACGTGAGCAGGCTGGGCGACTTCTGCACGATACTCATTTTCGCTGACTTCACGAATGCGAAGGTCGAGCCTGGGGAGGTCGTCAGGAGGATGAGGGCGCTGAGGGGCGTTGACAGAGTTGAGCACGTGGCAGAGACCGTGCACGGCCTCATGTTTGACGAGCTCTCCTTCCCGGTCACGACGAACATGGGCAGGACGAGGGCCATGATAGTCCTGGTTGACACGCTGAGCAACGCCCTCAAGAGGATAAAGTCTGAGTACGGCACGGGCGCCGAGGCCTTCCTCTACTACTTAGGCTACGACCTGGGGTACGAGGCCGCCAAGACCTTCAGGCAGGAAATAGAGTACCGCCGAGAGGAGGTGCTGGAGGTGCTCAAGGTGATACAGGCCCTCGGCTGGGGCAGGATAGAGGACCTGAAGGTGGAGTTTGACGCGGGGCGGGGGAGCCTGAAGGTCTACGACCTCTTCGAGTCCAAGACTAGCGTTGGGGAATTCGCGACGGCCAAGTGCCACCTATTCAGGGGGTTCCTAGCTGGCTTCCTCTCGCAGCTCCTCAGGAGGAACGTCAGGGTCTTCGAGATAAGGTGCATCGCCCGGGGGGACCCTTACTGCGAGTTCGTCTTCGAGCCCTCGCCCAAGTAGTCAGATAGGTCCGCCCGAGCCCCCCCACCGGTGCGGCAGTTGGTGTCAAGTACTTCAATTATCTTCCTAACTCTCTTCTCGCCGAGCCCCCGGACCCTCCTCAGCTCGTGCGGATGCGCCGCGAAGAACCTCCTGGGGGTGCCGAAGTGCTCCAGTATCCTCTCAGCCAGCTCATAGCTTATCCCTGGGATGGAGGCGATCACATTCAGCTGGGCCTCCCTGACTGTCTTGCCGCCCTTGGCCATCCTCAGCTTAGTCGGCGAGACCCTCACCCTCCTACCCTCGTCGACCTGGAGCTTCCTGGCCAGGTTGTACACTAGGTAGGCCGTCTCGCGAGGCCCGCTCGTCGGAACCACCGAGACGCCCATAAGCGCGAGGGACGAGAGAGCGCCTAGCACGTGCTTGTAGGTGACGCCCCTCCACCTGAGGGCCGACCAGAGGTCCCCCTCGACCACCACGACGACCCTCTCGAAGGCCCTCAGGAGCGAGCGGGCCTGCTCGAACAGCCTGCGGTCTATTATCGAGGCTATGAAGTCGTTGGCCGTCTTGCGCTCGACCACGACGTCCTCGGAGACCACGTAGTCCCCCAGCTCAAGCCTCCTGACGTAGACGGTCGCGCCTAGGCGCCTAAGCTCCTCGATGACGCCGCTGCTCTCCTCTCTGTCGTCGGCCAGCACCTCGACGATCGGGGGCTCCCGCATGCGGTTCTAAGTTGCGGGGTAGTTTTATATTACGCTCTCGCTTAACTTAGTCGGTGGCTCCATTGGGGGACGCCACCACCCAGGCGGTGATAGCGGCCGTTGGCCTCAACCTCGGCGTCGGCTTCCTCCTCGGCCTCGCCGCCGGCTACGCCCTGAAGAAGATAGCCAAGCTAGCCCTGATCATAGCTGGCCTGCTGATCCTGGCCCTCCTGGTCCTCGAGTACAAGGGATTCATCACCGTCGACTACACGCTGCTCGAGAGGTTCACGGCCAAGGTGCTGGAGTGGCTGAAGCTCGAGCTCGCCGGCCTAGTGGGCTTCGTGAGCTCCAACGTGCCCTTCGCTGGGGGCTTTCTAGCAGGCTTCGCCCTGGGCCTCAAGAAGGGCTAACGCTTTAATAGCGCCTTCTGCCCAGGGGCTACCATGCAGCGGGGCGGCTCAGACCACAAGTACGAGGTCGGCGTCATCGCCCTCGACAAGCCGCTGCGAGTGCCCAAGGAGCTCGCTGAGCAGCTGCGGGGCCTCGTGTCGAGGAGGAAGATCGGCGCGCTCAAGAGGGAGGCCGTGGAGTGCCCCGTGAAGGGCAGGCTGGTGCCGTTCCTCGAGTGCTTCGCCTGCAAGAACTTCGTGAGGAGGGTCAGGGGCGTAGTCCACTGCAGGGGCGAGCCTCTGTAGGGCCGTCCCGGCAACCATTTTATAGAGAGGGCCGCTCTCTAATAGTGGCTATGGAGGAGTTCAGGAGGTTTCTTGAGAGGAAGGCTAGGAGGACTGGCGTAAGGAGGGTGGGGCGCTACATCTCCTGGGTCGAGGAGGACGTGGCGCCGAGGGGGCCCACGGAGTTCCTGGACGTGTATTACCTGAGCGAGAGACCCAGCGACGTGGTCGTGATGGACGGCTCCGTGGCCAGGGAGCTCGAGGAGAGGCTCAAGAGCCTGGAGGAGGAGGTCCAGAGGCTCAAGCTCCGCAACGACCTCCTCAAGGCCGCGGTCGCCGGGCTCGCGGTGGCGCTGGTCACCTTAGCCCTCATGCTGGTGGGTGGCTGACATGGCTGGGCTCAGGGGCCTCGTGCGCAAGCTGGAGGAGGAGGTCAAGAGGAGGTTCGTGGGGAACGAGGACGCCGTGCACGTGGCCATCCTGAGCCTGCTCCACCCGAGGTCTGCCATCCTCATAAGGGCGCCCAGGGGCCTGGGCAAGTCGACGCTCATGCTCCTCATACTCAGGGGGATCTTCGGGGACGACTTCGTGGTGGTCTCAGGCGCCTCTGAGGTCAAGAGGGGGGAGGTGGTCGGGCGGCTCCACATACCGTCGCTTGAGAGGGAGGGGGTGGAGAGGGTGCTGTGGGCCGCCTTCGTCCAGAAGGAGGGCAAGGGGCTGGACGAGGTGAACAGGCTCAACCCGTACACGGCCGCCAACATATACCACATGCTGCAGTTCGGCGAGGTGTGGGCCTACGGGCACAGGTACAGGGTCGGCGACTACGTGCTCATCGCTAACGAGAACCCCTACGACCCGACGACCTTCGTGCACCCGCCCCCGTTCTACGACAGGTTCGACGTGGTCATCTACCTGAGGTCGCTGACGCTGAGCGAGAAGTTCAGGCTCCAGAGCCTCCTCGACAAGTACGGCGGCGAGCTCGTGGAGTCGATGGAGCAGGTCATGACGTTCGACGACCTGCGCGAGGTCAGGAGGGAGGTGAGCGAGGTGGAGCTCGACGTCGAGCTGAGGGGGACCATCAACCTGCTGATAAGGGACCTCCAGGCCTGCGTGAGGAACAGGGACTCCTCGGTGGTCAAGCCGCTGGTGCTGTGTGAGGGCTGCCACTTCATCAGGGACGTGTGCAGCAGCATAAAGACGGGGCCCAGCGAGAGGGCGACAATAGTACTCTCCCAGCTCGCCAAGGCCAAGGTGTGGCTCGACGGGAAGTGCGACGTCGACGACGTGATAGAGCTGGGCAAGTGGGTGCTGCCCCACAGGATAGAGCTGACCAAGGTCAGGGTCATCCAGGAGGACATCGAGGAGATCCTGGAGAGGGAGAGGGTCAAGATGAGGGAGAGGGAGGCCAGGAGGCAGTGGTACATGCTGAACGAGCTCTACAAGAAGTTTGACAGGGAGCTCTACAGGAGGGTCAAGGAGATGGCCCTCGAGGACCTGGTGCTCGCGGAGGAGCTAGCGAGGCTGGAGGCCGAGTGGGTCAGAAAGGGGCTCATATCCAAGGAGGAGACCCTCTACAGCTACCTCAAGTAGCCGCCAGCGCTGGCCCTCGAATCCTCATTAAGCGCGCACTTAATAACTGCTGACCAGAATGACGAGCAATCCTAGTCACTGGGTGGCGCTGGACGAGATCAGGAGAAGACGATCAAAAAGAGGACACATCCCCCAGCACTCAGAGCTTCAGCCCACTTTGAAGCTAGGTCTGCTACTTAACCTATGACTAGCGGGCATGTAACCAGCCTTACTAACAGCATTCCCCCGAGAGCACCGGGGATTTTCGCGCCCTCCTCACACCTCTCAATATCCCTAGTAAGCCTTCCAATAGCCACCGTCGAGGCCATTATTACCATTAAGTGAGTGTTGTGTTGCGTGTAGCTAGCGTGAGAGTATAAAATAAACGAGTGCAGCCCTAGGGCTAGAAATGGTCGCGCCGCCAAAGTTAATGGGCCGCCGCAGCGACAGCTAAGCCCGCCGGTAATTACCGTGATGTTCCAGACCATGACGGTAGAGCCGCAGGAGAACTGGAGGTGCACTAGTCGCGGGGAGAGGCATCCTCCGAGCATTTCGCGGTGTATATCTGTAGGGAAAACTGGCTCTGGCTCGCAGGAAGCTGTGCTTGGGTACTTTAGCACTGTCTTTAAGCGGTGCCGACCTTGAGAGTAAAGCTGAAGCCGCACCACTGGGGGGTCTCGCCTGCCGATATCGCCCCCCTCGGCCATATGCAGACTGCGTCGTACTCCTTTCCCTCGGGTGCTCCAGTACCTTCACGTACGTTGCTATCGTCGTGTTCTCCGAGTTGAACGTCGGGTGGAGCTTCAGCCTGAACAAGGTGCACCAGCTCCTCCCCAGCCTCACGGGCCTCGCGACCACGACCCCGTCCCTTATCTCGACCCTGCCGCCGCTGTGCAGGGAGACGCTCGGCCTGTACACACCCAGCTCAGCGACGGCCCTATGCATAGCCTCCAGGTAGTAACATACTAGCACGCCCGTGATGGTCGCGGCTACGACCACGATTGCGGTTGCTATGCTCCTCCAACCTCTTACCCTCCTCAGGGGCTCGGAGGCATGCATATCTCTTGGGATGTCATGCGTACATAGTAGGACATGAATTCGACCTGTGAAACATACAACGGAAGCTTTGATTTTAAAGAAATTGTGAAAAGGCATGGCTATTTCAAGTACGGACGCTTTCCATAGTTAATGGGTGCGCGGTGAGGGCTGAGAGGCCGTCGCCGACGTGGGGTTAAGGTGCGGTGGCAGGGCTACTATGGTTAAGGCGTTGGCCGATGCTGGCGCGAGCGAGAGCGTTATGCCTAAGAGGCTCTCGGATAGACTTGAGGCCTCGAACCGCAGCTATGTACAGCAACCTTACATTAGTCGATGCAGTGAGGAGATCTTCAAGTGTTAGGTCAATTAAGGTCTAAATCAAACATTTTCCAGAAGTAACTTCTAATTATGAAGATTTACATTGCCTATTCACAGTCTCTGGAACCTTCACTAACTTGCAGATTTGCTTTCTATTTATAAAAACTGTAGCACTTAATTGCTAATGCTGTTGTAGGGCGATGTAGCATAGTGCTAAGCATGTAAAGAGTGATAGCAAATGAAGTAAGGACATCATTTTAATTTTTAATATTAACCTTATGGCCTTACTGACCGATCCCTTGTTTAAATGTACTACCGGAACTCTCCTCCTCACCCACTTCTCAGGCCAATCCCTGAAACTACATGTTCGCACTAATATCTCTTTATACTCTATATTCTTTATTTGCTCTTTCTCAATTCCTTTTGACAATTTCTCTCCTATATAATAGCTTATCATTGGCATGAATATTTCTAATAGCAGCATGTACGGGATTAGAGCTGAAGCGTTAGTGGCAATGCATGCAGGCAAGTCACTTAATATGAAGTTGAGCGTTGGGAGAAGCACTAAAGCAAGTAAAGTTTGTCTCTCAATCATCTCCATTGAGAATAAACTATCGTCCAAAACCCCATAATCTAAAAACTTTTTAATAACTCTCTCACGAAGAGATATGTAGACCAAGAACAAAAACTCAGTTATCACCTTAACTAATACAAGAGTAAATATAATTAAGTGAAATGTCATATGAGCACTCCTTACAATTATGTGATCAAGTGTATTATACATGCTGTACACATCATTCGCGTGATTGCAGTTCCTCATTGAATTCAATAGAGCCATGGCCTCTTGCGTCATGCGGCACCTCCCTCAGCCTTTACTCAAATTCTCTCTAACTTTTTAGAGAGCTCACGATGTTCACTATCCTCTTGATTAAGCTTTTCTCAGCTAATACCCTTATATCTCTTTTCATATTTATAGTTATGATTCCCTCTCTCGGTAGCATCGTTCCTATCTTGAGCCATAGGTAGTCTGAGTGTGGGCCTTGAATTATGCCCTTCACTTCATTATCCCTAAAGATTATAGTCAATGGGAGCTTGACCTCTGTTTCATTGAAGACTAATTTAACGACCTCAATCAATACGCTCTTGGTCTTTTCGTTCACAAGACGCACTTCGATGGCATGGCTCTCATACCACTTCTTCAGGTGCCTCTTTAGTATATAGCAGCTTGGACAACCCTCAGTAATGAACACGAGGAGCTTTAAGCTCTTTACAGGTAATTCTGCTCGTTTCTTGTACGTGAAAATAGCCTTAGACAGGTCTATGTACTCAATTACTTTTGCTATATCTAATGGCCCTTTAGTAAATGGAATGAGTACGCATATGGCTACTGCTTTGTGCCGTGCATCATAAACCCCCCTCTGCCCCAATCCAGTCCTAAGCTCTGAAGCATTGAGGGATAGCGTGAGAACTTGGCTCTTCGGCACAATCTCTAATGTCGCTGAGGTGCCGACCCATATGTAAGCCACGTCGTAGCCTAGCGTAACACTACCAACTCTTTGTTGAAACGGCTTGCTTGAGAGAAAGCCTATTGCGAACAGATAGTAGTCCTTTTTAGTTAGAGGCCACTTAGCGAGCCTTACTCTGACGTTCTCAAGCACCAGGTACTTATCGCCTGCTTTGAAGGGGATCTCCGTTTTGAAGGGCAATATCACCCTCGCTATGCCCCATTTCTGAGAACTGTTGTCGTAAAACTCCGCAAGGTTCCTTATTATTACCTCTTCAACATTTAGAAGGTTGTAGCGGGAATTCTCTCAAAGGGAGGCTCAGCGACCTCACTTTGCTGCGGAAGGTACTGGACGTATAGTAGAATTCCAATGATAAGGGAGCTAGCCAGTAGAGCTGTGAGGAGAATTACTTTATGCTTCATCATAATCCTAATCCCTTAACCGCTAATGTTTATGATTTCACACGTGTACTCGCCATATATGGAGTTTTCATGAATGCACCACAGCAGCGTCTCACCAGCAAATATTGCGCACCAAACGCAATCACTAACCGGTATTAGGCAGAGAGCAAGATCAAGGGCCGCTTCTAAGGGCTCAGTTATCTGTACCACTCCCTGCATTAGCTCAGTTCCTCTCTCTATAACCTTTACTATATCTCCTGGACTCACTATTCCAGCTCCTACAAGTATTTCAAAAAAGCACCCTGCACAATCCGGCATCCAGTCGATTCCGTTCTGCACCATGCACACCCCAACTGCGAACCAATCAGTCTCACGCGTACACGAATACTCAACAACTATAGGTGGTTGTTCATAGCTGGGTTCCATGGGATCTGATATGGCGTGCTCAACCTTAAGGGTGATTAGTAAAACTATCGTCAGGACTATTACTGTGGCTTTCCTGCCAAGTAACGCCCTCCTCTCGCTCACGTTTGAGACATATAACCACTTCTTAAAAACTTTCTGATTTAAACAGATAATATTTTTTAAAAAAAGAGATATATTCTTACGGGAGTCACTTATAGGGATCGTTGATATAACAGCTCTGACTAAGTGTAAGGGAAAAATATCAAAGTTAACAGAGTTAACAGAATTAACTTTCTCAAATATATGGCGCTTAATCTCACACTCCATGGGTGTGGGAGAAATGGGGGTCGCCATAACTAATCGTGATCCCAGCTGGGAACTGACCGAGCGCGGCGCTACAGACTGTGACTACTGATGAGTCACATAGAGCTTAGGGCTAGGGCGCCCCTAGCCACTAGCTTAGCCACCCTGAGGGGCTCGGGCACGGAGCCGAACAGCGTGAACCTGTTGAGGACGACCCTCGCCTCCCTCTCCCGGATTCCGTAGCACCTCACGTACACGGTGTGCCCGGTCTTGAGCCTAAGCGGCACCCTACCGCCATTCCTCCTGTAGACCTCGACCCTCAGGGGGCCGTCCTCGAACTTGGCCAGCAGGTCCTCAATCCCCCTCGTCTCCCTGTAGGTCACGCAGATTAGGGGCAGCCCGAGCTCCTCGTGCACGCGCCCCAGGTCTATCACGTTGTACCACGCTATTATGCAGCCGTTCAGCATGACCAGGTTCACGTCGCTCCTCCCCAGCTGCCTGTAGAGCCTGATGACGCCGTCGGTGGCGTCCATCCCGCCCACTGTAATGTAAGTCATGGCCACGCCGTCGATCACCAGGTCGCTCCTCATGACGACGCCCGCGAGCACGGACCTCTCGCTCCTCCCCCTCACGAAGCTCTCAGCGATGCCGAGGCACCTTATCGCCTTCTTGTAGGGCGAGAAGCGCATCTTACCACTAGGGCAAGTGTCCCGCTGCTGATTAAAAGCTTAGCCCCCCGCTGCAGTCAGCCATGCGGAGCCCGCTGGAGTGGCTGCAGACCCCCCACCAGTCGTGCCTGCAGGAACCACAGGGAGGGCTCGCCGAGCAGCGTTACCAGCCGTCAGGGAATGGGTTCGAGCGCGGTCAGAAGCTTAGCCCCCCGCTCGGTCGCGAGCACCATGTCCTCTATCCTGACACCGCCCAGTCCCTTGATGTAGACCCCGGGCTCAACGGTGAAGACCATGCCCGGCTCCAGCACGTCCTTGCTCTTGGGCGACAGAGTGGGCGCCTCGTGGACCAGTAAGCCCACCCCGTGGCCCAGGCTGTGGATGAAGTGCCTAGCGAGGCCGCGCCTCCTTAGCACCCGCCTGGCCACCGCGTCGACCTCAGAGGCCTTGACGCCGGGCTCTATGGCGTCTATGGCGGACCGCTGGGCCTCCAAGACGCTCTCCAGGAGCTCCCTCTGCTCCCTAGATGGCTGCCCCACGACGGCGGTCCTCGTGATGTCTGAGCAGTAGTGCCGCCACCTAGCCCCGAGGTCTAGCACCACGAGGTCGCCCCTCTCGAGCTCCCTCAGCGAGGAGTAGCCGTGGGGCAAGGCCGACCTCGGCCCTGAGGCGACTATCGTCTCGAAGGCCACCCCGCACCCCCTCCTCCTCATCTCGCGCTCGACCTCAGCCGCGACCTCGCACTCGCGGACCCCCTCCTCGATGAGCTCCAGGCCCCTCCTCAGCGCCTCCTCGGCCACCCTGACTGCCTCCTCGATGAGCTCGACCTCCTCGGGGGCCTTGACCCTCCTCAGCTTGGAGACCACGTCGGCGCTCACGAGCGAGTACCCCTTGAGGGCCTCGGCGAGCTTGGAGTAGGTCGCGTGGGGGACGGCTGCCTCGAGGCCCACCTTAGCCCCCCTCTCGACTAGGCCCTCAACGACGCGCCTCACAGCCTCGTGGAGCTCCCCGACGAAGACGCCCTCCTGCCCCTCCACCTCGTAGCCGCTGACCACGAAGACCTCGCCCAGCCTCGTCTCGAGCCTCGCCCTCTCCGCCTCGAGCAGGTAGGCTATCTGCACGACCTCGCCGCCCTTGGCGACCACGGTGCAGGCCCCAGCGCCGCTGCCAGTTAGGTAGAGCTGGTTGCTCCGGCTGAACACGAGCAGGCAGTCGAGGCCGAGCCTCTCCATCTCGCCGAGGGCTCTGCTGAGCCTGCCCTTGAATGTGGCCTCGCTCAGCATGCACTGCCATCGTAAGTAAGCGTTATAAATTTTGCCAGACGCCGGGCTCTACTCTCGTGCCAAGGTGGTCGAAGTGCTGAGGGGGGCGCTTAGGAGGGCGCCGCTCAGGATGGCCCACGTCCTCGTGGTCTCAGCCTCTGGCACCGTCATACACTACGCGATGGGGCTCTACCCAGCGCCCCTCTCGCTGATCCTCGTCGTCTCGTCGGCCCTGCTGTGCCTCTTCAGCACGTCGGCCCCCTACCTGGCCGTGCTGGCATCAGCTATCTTCCCGCTCTCTGGCGTCAGCCTCAAGGCGGCAGTGGTGGCGCTGGCGCTCTCGCTGCTGGCCTTCGCCCTGCTGAGGAACTGGGGCCTAGTGGTCGTGCTGCTGGCTCTGATATCGCTCACCACCCTCGGGGGGCAGCTGGACATAGTGTCCATGGCGCTACTGCTAGCGGCCTGCTCCTTAACGTCGGCCTCGAGGGCGGTAGCTCTGACGATCTTGTACTCGCTGGCCCTGATGTCCCTGAGCGCCTTCACCAACCCCGGCTCCAGTGGCTACAGGGTGGTGGCCATGCACCTAGTGCCCCCTGCCAGCTCGAAGCTGACCCTCAACGCCAGCGGCCCCGCGCCCCTTCAGGTCCTCGAGTCGGTGCCAGAGGTCGAGGCGATCAGCGCGATCACCGCCGCCCTGGCCAGCAACTTCATACTAGTCATGAACCAGGCCCTCTTCGTGACGATCGCTGGCTACGTGGCCAGCAAGTCGGCCTCCAGCTCCAGGCACATGTGGAGCGGTCTCGCCTCCGGCGCTCTGTCCTCGACCCTGGTGTCGGTCGGCAACGCTGTGGTGACCTACATGACCTTGGGCTACTACCTCGACGTGGAGTACTACGCGTCCTTCGTCGTGCTCACGGCCCTGCTGACCTACGCCGTGGAGAGGGCGGCGTTCCTCGTCGAGAAGTACAGCGACATAGCTACCCCCGCCAGCGCCGAGGTCGACGTGAGCTTCTCCGAAATAGGGGGGCTGAGGGAGGTGAAGGACTACCTCAGGGACTCCATAATCATGCCGCTCTTCAAGAGGGACGTCGCCAGGAGGTACTCGATAGACGTGCCGAGGGGCGTGCTGCTCTTCGGGCCCCCGGGCTGCGGCAAGAGCATGCTCCTGATGGCCCTCCACACGAGCGTGAGGGACAGCTCCGTTTACGTGCGCTGCGGCGAGTACTTCACGGGCGACGCGCAGGGCAAGCTCTCCAGGCTGTTCTCGACGGCGAGGAGGTACGCGCCCTTCATCATCCTCCTGGACGACGTGGAGAGGGTTGCCAAGGGCGAGCTGGCCGAGGCTCTCTCCAGGGAGATGAGCAGGCTCGACGGGGTCGTCGTCATAGCCGCCACTGACGTGCCCCATGAGATAGACCCCGAGCTCCTCAGGCCCGGCAGGTTCGAGAAGCTGATCTACGTCCCGCCGCCCGACAAGGACGACAGGGTGGAGATCTTCAGGATCCACACGAGGAATGTGCCGCTGGACCCCGACGTCGACATAGAGAAGCTAGCCGCCATGACGGAGAGGTTCTCTGGGGCCGACATAGTCGCGGTGTGCAGGGAGGCGGCCCTGCTGGCCGCGCGTGAGTCGCTCCTGAGGAAGAGGCACGTGCCCGTCAGGATGGGGGACTTCGTGAGCATCATCGAGAGGGTTAAGCCCAGCGTGACCCTCGACATGCTCAGGGAGTACGAGAGGTTCCGCGAGAGGTACAAGCACCTGATCGTCCCAGTCCCCCGGGCCAGGCCTAAGGCCGTGGCCTGGGAGGCGGTGGTCGACTTAGAGGACGTGAAGAGGGCGCTGATGGAGTATGTCGAGCTGCCCCTCAGCTACCCCGAGCTCCTCGAGAAGTACGGGGTCGAGAGGGCGCCAAGGGGCGTGCTGCTCTTCGGGCCCCCGGGCTGCGGCAAGACGCTAGTGGCAAGGACGCTCGGCAGCCAGATAGAGGCTGAGTTCGTCGAGGTCAGGGCGTCTGAGGTCCTCGAGAGCGAGGACCCCCTGAGCGCGCTGAGGAGGGCCCTCGAGAGGGCTGTCGAGAGGGCCCCCTCCCTGCTCTTCATCGACGACGTGCACTTGATAGGCAGGGATAGCTCTGAGGTTGAGGAGCTGAAGAGGGAGCTTGCGGACTTCATGGACGAGCTGTCGAGGTCAGGCTACAGGGTCGTGGTCCTAGGGGCCACCAGCGACCCGCTCAGCTTAAGCGAGGAGCTCCTGAGGCCTGGGCGCTTCGAGCGCTTCATTTACGTCCCGCCGCCGAGGGCTGAGGCCCGCAGGGAGCTCTTCGCCAGGTGCCTCAGCGGGGCGCAGCTCGGCGACGACGTGGACTTCGATAGGCTGGCTGAGCTCACCGAGGGCTACTCATCTCAGGACATCGTGATGATATGCGACGAGGCTAGAGCCAGGCTCGCCGAGCTCGAGAGGGAGGGCAGGGCCGCCGTGCTGACGATGAGCGACCTGGAGGAGGTCGTGCGCAGCCACAGGCCGCTGGCAAGCAGGGAGGACGTGATCAAGTGCGTCGAGTTCATGATAAGGGTTAGGAGCAGGAGGTTCGGCTAAGCCAAGGCTATTTAGCCCCTTAGGGGGCTGTGATAAGCATGCGAAGCGGCAGCACCCCGCGGGGCGGAGCCCCCAAGATACTCGTCACCGGGAGGCCCGGCATCGGCAAGACCACCGTCGTCAAGAGGGTGGCTGAGCTCTGCTCGAGGGCTGGGCTCAAGGCGGGGGGCATGGTGACCTACGAGGTCAGGAGGGGTGGCGGGAGAGTTGGCTTCAAGATCCTCGACCTCGCGACAGGCGAGGAGGGCGTGCTGGCGTGGGTCGGGCTGCCGGGG
>Ga0190313_1001216_pt1 | contig 14029 bp, 16 predicted proteins | sample 4870071011_MG_FD_169989 | JGI IMG/M metagenome (GOLD analysis project Ga0190313, IMG submission 169989) | Hydrothermal vent sediment bacterial communities from Southern Trench, Guaymas Basin, Mexico - 4870-07-10-11_MG | ecosystem: Environmental > Aquatic > Marine > Hydrothermal vents > Sediment ...
AACACCGCCCAACCACAACCAATACCTAATACCTAAGCCCCTAAGCACTTTGGAGAGCCCATACATCGTGCTTAGTGAGAAGCCCCTCAAGGTGAAGACAGCATCGAATATGTAGCCGTAACGCCAAGACCGGGCCCTGCCATCATCAATCCTAGCAACAAACATTACATTCAAGTAGGAGGCCCAAAGAAAGTAAGCAGTTACTTATGCAACTATAGTACTATATAGGTGAACCACTCTAAGATTCAAGCAACTTGAATGCATCCCACAAATCTATTGGTATCAGCCATAGATTATGCAGAAAATGTTTATAGCCGTAATTGTGAAGTACGTTAAAGGTGGGTAGAATAGGCTGCCTTATCACAAGAGCTATTACGGCAAGTGTTTAACCTGAAAGCCTTAGGTATTAAAATATCCGACAAACTCCTTAGCTTGTTAAAAATATCAAATACGGATGTTCTTTACTCCATTAAATCAACAATAGATTTTGTAAAGGCTCTTAAATCACTGATGGACTATGGTGAAATTGAGGTGGAGCCTAAAGGTGATAGAGGTGACGCAGATGCCAAAGTAATAATTGATGGAAGGACAATAGTATTTCAAATTAAATCATTACATTCATTCAAATCTAAAGTCATGTTAGAAATAATAAAGTCATCCAACGATTTCACTAAGAGATATCTAAAGAGATTTGGCGAATTTGTGAAAGCTGTCTTCATACCTCAACAGAACCTTAAGTTTGTACCCAAGGTTATTGAGCGTAAAAAAGTAGATGCTAATGTTAATGTAAGCTACGGATCTCTTCTCTATCCAGTAGACTTACTGACATTATGGTGTTATCGTAGGATAGCTGATCGTATAAGGAGGAGTTATCCGCAATTGAAGGACGTCGACGCAAATTATAGAGTTGCAGTCATAGACGTTAGGACGGAACCCATTAATGAATTTATCCTATGGTTTATGACTCAATCGTGGTTGATATACAAGGGAGCTAAATATCCAAAGTTAAGTGGTGTAATATTTATGAGGTATAACGTGGTGAGAGGAGAGCATCATGCCAGTATGTGGTTGATACCCGTAATTAATCCTTATGCTGATAATCCCTTAGATCCGTCAGTGTTACTGAAAAACGTACTTCTACCCACACCGACATTTGGGTCTAGGTACTTACTTCTTTTACCAACACATATTTACATATCCAAACCTAGTTGGGTAGAGTTCATGCAGATAAGACCAGGGTTTAGACTAACGTATAAAGGCATATACTTCGGGACAATAATTTAAAGGTATATATCGCTAGTCTGCATCAAGTTCACGTTCTTGACCAGGTTTTTAAGCGACTTCAGAAGGGTCCTTAAGCCTTCAGCCTTAAAAAGGGTGGGTTACCACGTAAGGTGGGAGAATTGAGATTCTAAAGCTAAGGGAGGCTCACATATACATTAAAGACCCCTTAAGTAAGGGAGGGTCTAAGAATTAGAGGAGGTTAGCTAATAGTAAGGAAATCTTAATTTTCTACACCTGAAAAGCTTAAGGAAAAATCGGACATAGAAACCTTAACACAGCAGACCAACATAAATGTCGCATCATCGGTATGCAAGATGCGACAATAACATTCATAGTAAGACTGTCAATTTTTAAATACCTCGATACTGCCAATAACGGACTTACCTTACTAAAAAGTTATAAAATTATATGATGCAATTATGCACTAACCTCTGAAACATAATTAAGAGCTCATACCCCTATTTCGCTATAGTATTTTTGAGTACAAAGAGCTAATTTTAGTATTCAGGTAAGTACGCTGGACTAGTTAGGTGAACTATGAGTTTCTTCTTTATTACGTTAAAGATTTTGTGCTAGTTCTTAAGGAACGGTATTTTACTATGCCGTAAATTGCCTCACCTAAACCTACAAAGCTTAATGCAAAGAATAATATCTGTATAATCCGGACGTATTTTCCTGTTTCTCCCTTATATACCCCACTACCAAATTCTACTAATAAAATCCTTAATCTGATCATCTTATCTTTCGCCCTATGAAGTATCACATCCCATAAGCTGTATTCATTACATATCTTTATTGTGTAAATACCTGTATTGTAGAGACGAAGGTTAAAATCGCAAGTACCAGTACAGTAATTGTCAAAAACAGCGTTGCCATATGGGTTAATGAGAGTAACTCTTGCCTTATTATCACCACCTGCTACATGAATTTCAACCTCGATTTTAGAATTAAGAAGTTCTCTAGGAGCACTATAGTATACTTCTTGGCAGCTTCTTGGGGACACAGTAAGTGTTTCATCAGATAAAGTCTGCGGTAGAGAAACCTCACTAACTGTATGAACAAACAAGCCTATGTTTAAAGCAAAAATAATAGATATAATAAATATTACAGCACCAATAATAATATGATGAAGGGGCTTCAATGCTTTAGCCCTATAGTTTATGTTACACAATTAATTAATATGTATTACTCTCAAGGCTTAAGCTTTAAATTTCTCTATAGCCCTCAATTTAGGCTGTTTCCAGACATATCCTTCTGTACTTAACTCAAAAGGGTATGCTACTGCAGTAGCTTATGAATAAGTAAGGGTGTCTAGATTATGAAGTTAAGGATATTTTTGTAAATCTAATCTTACGGCCCTAAGGTTAGAAACTCTTATCTAACCTTACGTCAATAACTAATATATAGGGTTAGAAATTTGGGTTGGGATAAGGGGTTAGATTATAGGAAGATGTATAGGGAGCTTCTGAGGAGGTTAAGGGAGCATTTAGGTAGGAGGGCCTACACTAGCTTCTGCTACGTGACCATACTCCTAATACAGCTAAGGAACGGGTCCAGGATTTCAGAGGCCTTAGAGGCAGCTAGGAAGTTCATTAAGGAAGGATCTAGGAAAGTTAAAGTAAGGATTAGAAAGAGGAGTGATGGCCATGAGAGATTAATGATTATGCCAGAGGAACTTAAACTTCAAGACTTACACATATGTATAGACATACTTAATGAAGATGAGCCTAAAGTACTCAATAGGATAAAGGTCTATGCGGAAAAGGTATTAGGGATAAATACACACTCACTAAGGTATGCGTACATAACATACCTACTAAAGAATGGGGTAAGTCCGGCCATTGTAGCTAAGATAACGGGGCATAAGAAGCTAGACTACATATTAACATATACGCAGGTAAGAACAGCGGAAGAAGCGTTGGAAAAGATAAGGTAGCAATAAAGGTATTTTATGGAAACCTTACCTACTTAATAAGTTGCATCTATTATGTGAGGCCTCCACTATCCCGCCTATGAATCTTATTATGTTTTCTTCGTCAAGCAATTTATTAGCTAGTTCATCATAATATGACCCCCGCATTCTAGCATAATATCTATATTTAGCTACCTTAACCTGAAGTACTGCAGCAATCTTATTGAGTGTGCCCTTACTCTTAAAGCCCTCATCGATTAATGTTGCATATATTACACAGTCAATATTATCACGTATATTCCTCAGAACCTCTAATACGATATTTCTAAGCTGTTGCAAGTTACTATTGGATGAAATCCTAGTATATGCCTTTTCTAATACCTCCTCAAAATGCCTACGCTGCCTCCTCTTACGCTTACCTCCATACATCCAATACAGTGCGTTAAGTACACTAGTCAAATCATAAACTAATAATGTTAATATGTTCTTAGGGTCTATTTGTAGACTTTCAAATGCCTCAGTCCTTATGTGCTCATAAATCTCTTCAAAGCTCATCTTACTGGCAGAATATCCAAGAGCGTAAGACTCATAGTAATTACTTATTAAGCTAGCTAGGATATCCACAAGCCTGTCAAGATAATGATGTAAAACAAAATAACATAATCCCTCATCACCATACTTACGCTTAATAAGTATGACCAACCTCTCTAAGGTATCAACGTCGTATCGGGAGGAGTCATGACTTTCTAAGGACCTACATCCCCTAGGGCAGTCTATTAGACGATCAATTTCGTTACTGTGGAAAGAGCATAGGAGCTTACCAAGAACTCTATGCACCCTCCATGAAACCAAGATAAATCCCACATACTTAATATCATTAACCTCAAAATATCGTTTTCCTTTAATGAATATATGCGGTTTGAAACACATCATTAGAGTTAATCTCTCCTTCATTAAGAGATTCGTATCAGAGGAGATTTTTAAGTATAAAAGATTTGTTAAGAATTGCATGAATATCTTATAGATGATTGGAAGTTAAATAATGCTGACAGGGAGATCAAGAGATCGTAGACTCAGGATTTATGCTTAAGTGACTCATTAATATCCTTTAAGGCCTTCCTACACGACGTTACGTTGAGCGAAGATAATCTTTCCTCAACCACTTTAAGATTCAGTAGCTTTACCGCCTTGAATACACATTCGAGTACTAACGAGGAACTTAACGTTGCATATTCCGGGTGCCACACACGTATTGGTGCTATAGCTGTCTTAAGCTTCCTTAAGAAGCTTTTATCCCTTAACAGAAGTACTATGACGTACTCTACAGAAGCTTTAAGTAGGCTGATCAAGCAGTTGATATACTCCTTAACTATGTTCGTTAAGGCACTATCGGATAAGGCTACTCTATCATTCAGAAGAGCATAGAAAATCACTTTATCACTCACCTTAATACTATCAACAGCTTTCCGCATATGCATTACTAGGTAATGTGATATTTCCTCTTGAGGACAATACCCGTGTAAGGTCTCACCATAATCCTTGTATATGTCAACAATAACACTAACTAATTTATCGATTAATATGTCAAGCATGTGGTGAAGTAGGTAGTAGCATATACCACTATGACCATACCTAATAACTTCCCTAATCTGAAGTTCGAAAGTATCCGCATCATACCTACCAGCATCATGTGTAGGGGCAGAATCTATTAGTGAGTCAATACTTCTTAGAACATCATCACTTAAATCATCAATAGCACAAATTATTTTGCCAACCTCCCTATGCAGAGCCCATGAGGGCGTGTATTCCACCAGTAAGTAAGATAGGGATTAGGTTACTTATCCTTAAATAAAAATCTATGTACTTCACATAGTATCCATTCCTTTCTGGGTCTTTTGATGTTGGAGATTACTGGTTTTCCGCATATTCTGCACCTATCTATGACTATGCCATTAGGTAGTATTCTGTACTCGCCCCTCCTTAGGTGGAAGGTGCCGTAGGGTGTTATGACGGGTTCTTCACCGTTATGCAGCCATGACTTAAAGGGATATACGTTTCTTAACCAAGGAGGCATTCTGTCTTTGTCTATATACATGTTAATTCCCGAGTAAGCTACTCTTTCTAGGTATTTAAATCTTACTCTTCTGCCTGAAGTGTAAGAGAAATATTAATGTAAATTAGGTGTGCCGCCATATATGAGTATGGTATTGATGTTTAGGAGTAAACCATTAGGTCCTAGGTGTGAATGTGATTACCTCTTTAGAGGATTTGTATGGGGTGAGTTAGTGAGTATTAGGGCTAAGGACTTACCTAATGAGCCTGGTGTCTACGTTATTAGGGTTATAGAGAGGGGCCTTAGAGTGGAGGACACTATTAGGAGGCTTAAGAGTGTGTTAGGTAAGACTAAGTGGTACGAGCTATTGAAGTATGTAGATCTAAGGCTTAATAGGCTTTGGAGAATAGGTGGTTGCCCAGTAATCTACATAGGTTCAACGAGCGGTTTAAGGAGTGAGGGTAGTGCTACATCATCTGTTAGGTCTAGGTACGTGGATCTAGCTGGTAGGAGGCACACAGCGTTCTTCTCAATACTAGCCTTATTATTAGCAGGGTGGAGACTTGACTACGGCTTCCTAACCGTTAATACACATACAGAGGCTAGGAATCTTGAGAGGAAACTTAAGGAGGAGTATAGGAGGGTTCATGGTGGGTTACCAGCACTCGTTGTGAGGTAGTTACTTTAGAGGTTCTACATGTTCTCGGGACAAGTATTTTACATATAGAATTTAGGAGACCTTCACTATGGTCAAGTATTCTAATAACTCAAAAGCGGTATGAATAAACGGTTATACGATAGCAAGCTTACTGTAGATCTAAGTAGTGGCTTAAACGTGAATTAAGGAGAAGGGGCTCCATACTATCTCAAGGTCAAATTAAGCTAAGCAATAATAGGAAATATACTGAATGAATTAGACCAGTAGTGATGTAGTTCATAAGGGAATAGTTTTAAGTTTTAATATCTTCAAACGTGAATTTCACTTCGTATCTCTTAAGTTTCACATAAGGTATTAGACGGGCAGCATGAACTACTCTTTCAGGGAATGTATGAGCGACAAGAATGCCCCTAACATTTCTACCTTTCTCCCTCTCTTGGATTGCCGAAATGTATGCTAATAATTGTGTTAGAGAGGACTCAGTAGCTTCCCCAGCCTTAAGCTCTATAACTACTAAGTTTCCCTCACGATCCTCAGCAAGAATATCAATCCTTCCAGTAGGGACCTCATATTGTCTTCTAATCAATCTCAAACCCTCTTCTAACACCTCTATATTTCTTGCTATGTAATTCTCTAAATCTTGCTCAAACGATACGAAAAATCCCTCTTCCTTCTCCTCGGTTTCCTCGGTACTTTTAATAACCTCAAAGCCTAGCTTTCTCAGATAATTTACTGCATCATCCGTTATGAATTCAGAGGCAGGAAGTTCATATCCATTAGCATATTTGTTAGCTAGCGAGATCGCATGCTTAGGAGGATATCTCTTCCCATTATGTAAGAGAAACCACTTTCTAGACTCCCTAACGGGTTCTCCTTTTCTTCTTCTCTCATCTATCTCCCTTAACGCTCTTAACACATGTTCTCTCGTTATGTTACGAGGTATTGCCATCCACTACCCTATAAATATAGGGTAAGTTAAAATAAGCATTACTAAACTAGTAAGTAGCGTACTTGATAAGTTTACTTGATGCCGTGACATGTCAGTGATAAAAGCATTATATTTACATATTATGAAGAGAGTATTAATGAGAGAAATATGGATGTTATTAAAGCCGCCATACAGGAAGAATTAAGCAAACTTTCACTACTAATCTCTAATGGATAAGCCTTCTATGTACCTTAATAATATAATACCAAACTTGTAGATGTAGTTGTGTTTTAAGAATAGTTAGATTCAGAAGGTCCGTGGTTACTCAGGAGTAAGAATAATATTATCCTCCATACTTAGGTCTTATAATTTCGTTGATATTTCGGATAGACCTCATCTCTCATCCTTTTCTATAACTTACACTTTGTTTATTTTTATACATAAATGCGTTCCTTTTGAGCTCTATTAAGCTAAGAATTAAATAGACCTTACTCTTATTAAGTACATATTCAATTACTTTGTACATCGTTTATTACAAAGTACCGTATCCATGTCATATAATACCATTAATCATACGTACTGATTTAAACGTTTAGGATTAAGCAGCTCATATTGCCTAATAATTGCTTCTATAGAATTCACTCACTACAAGGAAGGGTATCACTTAGTTATGGGTTAGGTAGGACACAAGTGCTACGAGTGTGTAATAGAGTGTATTAAATTAAAACCTAGCACATAAATTACTTACACAATAAAGTCTTAGTAACCTTGTAGGATTAATGTACTGAAGACTGGAGAATGTAACACATAGTTCGTAGGGACATTCAGTAAGTAAAGGTTCTGATTGTCTATCTGCATGGTATAATACAAAAATTGTACATACCTTTCTCTTTATATAGTATTAATTATGACGTATAGGATAAACAAACTCTGTAAAGATATTTATGCTTACCTTCCAAGCAAATACCTGTAGGACTTATAAAAGTACTTAAGTAAGGAGCGTAACTCATAGTGTCTTTCTATGTCCTCAAATGAAATAAATTCCTTCACCGTATTCTTTAACCTTGTAAGTTCATCTACATACCTATTGATTACATTGTCAGGTATTTTCTTTTTGAACAACCATTTATAACTACTGATAGACTTTTTCAGAACGTCATCACTAAGGTAACCTAAGAAGAAACTTTTTATATCCTTACCCAAACCTTTCCTAATAGAGAATAATTCTTGGCTAACCTTCTGTAGTCCCAAAGATGTGCTTAATATAGCGTAATCATAGAATTTACTTCTAAGTGCTGCCACCTTAATCATATTATGAAGTAATTTACCATACCCTTCATTTTTAAGGATAAGTTCCTGAGCAATATCTCTTAAACTCCTTCTCTCATTCTCTAACCTAGGTAACACCACATTAGAAGAAATCCAGTGTAATAATTCTTTCATATTCACTATCTTATCAAATTTCTCATTAAGCTTCTCAAGTAGATCTTGACTTAAGTGTGGAACATTATAAATGAATCTTCTTGATGCAAACTTAGCTATGTTACTGTATATATTGTTTAAGTCCGCTATTAAACTGTTAATTACAATCTCCTTCCTCTCCTTAATATCGAGACCTGTTATAATGCTTGAGGCTAACCTAATGCTTAGTAGATCAAGTGCGTGGTGTAAATAGAAAAGATCTGAGTATCTAGCTAATAACGAAAGATCATAAGACAATAAACTATACTGAAAACTTAGCTCAGGAAATGTAAAAGCTATCAGAATTCTTAACCTAGAAATATTGGGGATTCCCCTACCAAAATCGTGGATAGGTCCTGACCTATCAATTAATTCGTTTATTAACCTAGCCTCATCCTCTCTATATCCGAATAATTTAGCAACCTTTACGTGAATATTCCATGAAGGCATGACATGCTCCAGTAAATATTTTGTGAATTTAAGTAATAAGTTACTTGATTAGATTAATGCTAATTTCTAGCATAGTAAATTATCAATATTAATGTGCAAGTACATTCGTGGCTGAGCATTATTAATTAAGGCTACATCTATTGAATTTCTTAACATCATTAACTACAAGTATGACACATTTAATTTTTGACGATACACAGAACGCTCTAGACTATTATAGCAACAGCAACTTGATCATGGTAACATTACTGATTAGAGGTACTTAACTATCATGGACGTTATCAAAGCATTTGGATATATAAATATGGCACTTAATTTAGGTTTACTATTTTTGAATTCCCTTACCGTAAGTCTTAAAAAGAGACATGGATAAAACACATGCTTTTCTTAAAGTACGGGCACTTTTTATTTAGCTTCTGCTACTTCCTAATACAGTTAAGGAATGGTTCTAGAATTTCAGAAGCTCTCGAAGCAGCTAGGAAGTTCATTGAGGAGGGCTCAAGGAAGGTTAAAGTAAGGATTAAGAGAAGGGGTGTTAGTTATGAAAGGTTAATGATCATGCTTGAGAAGCTTAAGCCTCAGGTTCTAGTATATGCCTAGACATATTAAATGAAGATGAGGTTAGGGTACTTAATAGAGTTAAGGTCTATGCTAAGAAAGTCTTTAGGGATAAATACACACCTACTAAGGTATGCATACATGACGTTTCTCCTAAAACATAGAGTAAGCCTAGCTTTAGTAGCTAAAATAACCAGGCACAAAACTAGACTATATATCAACATACGCGCAGACAAAACGCAGGAGAAGCTCTAAAAAGTAGAGGTAGAGTTACAATAGTTAAAGAGTGCCAGAAAGAAATGTTTGCCCCTATACTCTAGGTGTCATGCACATACATGACTACCTTATGAAATCAGGGTAAAATTAGGAAGAATAAAAAGCTTGAAGTGATGCCCTGAGGGTAGATATCTGGTGGTGAAAGTATGAACATTATTGATAAGTTCTCTCTAGATTATTATGATAATTGTATTGACTTAAGTGAAATTTTATCAGATCTAACGAAGCTTTCGGATATAGACGAGAAGCCTGCTGTGTACGGATTATATATTAGGTCTTACCCACAACTCACACCACTGTATATAGGCTCAACAAATAACATGTGGAGGAGATTTATTGAATTAATAGGCTTTAACCATACTTTTACACGGAGACTATACCTAAGACTACTTGAGAAGAAGCTCAATAAGGAAGTTAGTGAGAAAGAAGCAGATGAGTTATGGTATACCCATAGGGAGACAAGGTTAAAGGTAATACAAACAATTAACAAGCTATTTAAGCATGTATGCATAAAGATAGAGTATGTTGAAAGTGAGGATAAAGCCAGAGAACTTGAGCATAAACTTATAAGCAAGTATTCCCCTCTAAATCCTCACTATAAAAAGAAAGAGAAAGAGCTAGAGAAGATCTTACGTTTTATCAGAACTAAAGATAGCATTGAATAGAATAAGTTAATATTAAACATCATAGTTCTATCCTTCTACTAAAACATTAACCATGAACGTTATAGTGTGTTCTTTGACATCAAGTATCCATGAATTTTACCAAAAATTAACACATTAAGATTCATGTCGGTATAACCCCCTAACTCTAATGCTAGATAATTAAACCAAAGCCATTATTAAGCACATTAAAGTAATTACGTATAAGCCCATCATTAACAATGATGTAGGGCATATTCCCTCTATTCTTCACAGGAACTTTAATTCTTTGCTTTTTACCTCGAGCCTTTATTCTACAAATACATAGGACTTATTAAATTTAAACCTAGGTTCTAAGAACAGTACGTAACCATAATTTAACAATCCCTTAAGCATTAATGCTTTAATAATAGATACAGCAAGCAATGTCTTCCCTGTTCCTGTGAGCACCTGGATAACACCTTGAACTCTCCCTTCCTTGTCGGCACGACTAAGAAACTTCCTCAAGGCCTCACGTTGACAACTATAAAAACCCGGAAACTATGCCCCTCTTCCAGTCATTTCTTAAACTCTTCCTCTACGCGATCTATGAGCTCGTCCTAAACCTTAGATTCATTAACGCCTAGACACCTCACCCAGGGAGTAATTTATCAACAGAATAAGTTACTCAAGTTAGTGATTTAATTAGCTTTAAGCTTTATGCAAGAATGTCTTTTGGAAGTATATTTAAGTCGTACCTTTCTGTCTGAAAGGTAGGAATACATTTACTATTTTACTTTAGGGGTTCGATTATGACTTTACCTTCTCTTTCGTAGATCTTGAGGAGTTTGTGCTTATAGAGTCCTAACTTAGTGACTAGTTCCCAAGGTATGTTTACTCTATAGTAGTTACCCTCCTTTATGCAGGGCCTTACTACGTAATAGTCTATCTTCCTGATCGTTATGCCGCCATCCTTAACACTAACTAAGACTCTATCACCTTCTCTGAAGGGTAGTATGTCCTTAGGTGCGTAGATCCTTAACTTACCACCAACATTAAGCACCTTAACAGGTCCCCGACCAACACCTAAGACTACGTAATCACCTCCCTTAGACATAATGTTAAGGGTTGTAGGTTTTAGCTTAAGGTATTCAACAACAGGCTTAGGTATGTTTATGAGTAGCTGACCACCATACTTACCAACAACAGCATCACCTAGGGGCTCCAAGAGAACCACCTATTACCTAACTACTTAGGAGTAATTAAGACTTACCCTCCAGACTGTAGGGTAAGATTTAAATACCCTACTGACAGGAGAGTAAGAACGGAAGACACAATGAAGCTAAACACCCAACTCAAGATCCTAAAAGCCCTAAGTTACGGATACCCAACTAACTACCCATCACTTAAGGAGAAGGAGCTAATAGCTAAGGTGTTAAGAGCTCATGGTGTTAAGGAGTTAAGGTGCTTAAGCTGTGGCGCTAAGTTAACACTAGCTAACCTAAGGTATTGGGGACCTCATGATGGAGGGATTAATGGTAGGTGGTACTACCTACACTGCCCGTACTGCGGTTACGACACATCAATAGAGAAGATACTCAAGATAAGCGGTAATCATTAGATAGCACACCTAATAACAACTCAATATTTTTATCTAATAACCGGTTAGATAGCACTACGTTAAAATAAATTAAGCCTTCTATCTAACTAACACGCCTAAACACAAACTTAAGGAGGTCCTAGTGGGTTGAAGTGAGTGTTAAGTTATATCACAGGGCTCAAGATGTGTTATGAACCTCGAGATAAAAACTTCGTATTTGGTGGTAGTTCGTAATTAGCTATGAGTACGTACTTACCCTTAACCCTACTTGAGTTCTTAACTATGGTTGAGGACTTAACGTACTCAATAACAACCTTACTAAAGTCTCTGTATTTCTCCATGACCCAAGGGTGGTATGTGTATTTGAGTAGCCACTTACCCTTAACCTTAGTGAGTAGGTTGTAGAGCCTCTCATGGTCCTTAGGGGTAAAGCCCCCATCGTAACTACCTTCATTACCTATGTGTGGTGGGTCTAGGTAGAACCACGTATCCTCACTATCGTACCTCCTAATAACCTCCTCAAAATCCAGACACTCAATAACAACCCTCCTCAACCTCCTATGAACCCTCCTTAGGTGTTCCTCCATGAGGTACCTCAAGTGCTTAGAGTTGTTAACAGCAATCGATGTAGAGAACCCGGAACCTAACCTACCATCGATAGACATTATGGTTGTGGCAAGAAACATTACAGCCCTCCTAGGGTCCGGAGGTTTAAAGGGCTTCCTTAACTCCTCCTTAAACGTCTTGAAGAGGGCTCTATGGTATAGTATGTACTTAGCCTCCTCAACCATCTCGTCTATGTAGTCACGGTAGCATAGGAATAGGTTGTATAGGTCTAAGCTCCTATCATTATAGACCTCAACCCTTGAGGGAGGCTTAGAAAGCAGTACGGTAGCTGAACCACCGAAGACCTCCACGTAGGTTTGGTGAGGAGGCACTAGTGAAAGTATTACGTCGATTAAGGGGGTATCAGCACCGAAGAACCTAAACGCCTTCAACCTATCATAGGGAACCCTAAGCACGGGATTACGGCCTAAGTAGCAGATCCTATCACCATGATTAACTGCGAAGTACCTATAACCCCCAACCCTAAAACGTATTAAGTACCCAACCCTACCACACCTAGGACATACCACCTTAACCATGAAGAGCCCATAAAAAATAAGCAGTAGGTATTCACACTTGGCCTTAATATGAGTAACTAAAAAGAAGGTATAGAGTCCTCACTCTAATAGGAACTCTTGCAGCTTACGTAATAACTCATTCCATGTGATGGCATAATCCCTTAATCTATTTATATTGAAGTTATTCTGCTTACCCTTCCTTACCTCCCCCATAGCACATCTCTTAGCTGTAGGGTTATCAATGAATATGTACCTCCTATTACTACTGGCTAAGGCGTCATAGATTAACCATCTAAGGAACTTATTAAAGAACTTCAGCTTCTCATCATTCATGAGCACCTCCACCTGAGGTCCCTCACCTTTCTGAGTACCAAAACCTACACCCCCAGCTCTTTGCCCCTTATACAGCTTTAACTCTAGGAACTTCACCTTAGGCTCCCCCTTTACGTCAAGGAATACTGCTATGTCAAAACCTAATTGTCTAAAGATGTAATAATTAGATATAAGACCTTGCTTCACCAAACCAGATAGAGTGGTATTCAATACCCCTGCGATAAAGTCTTCAAACTCCGTTTCATTATTGAATGTGTGTGGTTCTTCTATTTCCACACGTAAGGGTTTCACCTATTGATTACTAAACTATTAAAGTAAATAGCTTTATTGCTTAGAGAATAGTAGTGAAGCTACATTAAGCTATTAAGTCCGTGAATTCCAAATTTCACTCAACTCATAATGTTAATATATCAAGGGCTTACCTACTTAAGATAGGTAGGTCTTCCTCGCCTTAAGTTGTCTAGTAGTGGGTAGTTGGCTATGAGCATCTCTGTGTAGTATTCCCTCCTTTCGCCATGCTTCTTGGTCTGTGTTGACTTAACTACCCTAACTTTAACTATGTAGTAATCACTGAATAGGTCCTCAATGAAGTCGTTCTCTGCATGATTCATTAACCACTTACCCTCAACACCATCGAGAACCCTCTTAAGCTCTCTGAAGTCGCTATAGCCCCATGAGCCGTAGGTATACTCAGCGTTATGCCTCTCCTCACTCTTAAGGTATGGTGGGTCCAGGTAGAAGAAGGTCTCCGGTGAGTCATACTTCCTAATAC
>Ga0190313_1001217_pt1 | contig 14025 bp, 9 predicted proteins | sample 4870071011_MG_FD_169989 | JGI IMG/M metagenome (GOLD analysis project Ga0190313, IMG submission 169989) | Hydrothermal vent sediment bacterial communities from Southern Trench, Guaymas Basin, Mexico - 4870-07-10-11_MG | ecosystem: Environmental > Aquatic > Marine > Hydrothermal vents > Sediment ...
CCTGAGGTTTACAGTATAATAAGCCATGCCAACAAAAGCATACATATGATTATGTACGAAATTCTCTGGTACTCCACGCAGAACGATGTTATGAAACTCGTGTATTTGCTGGGAGATAAGGCCAGCGAAGGTTTGGATGTTAAAATAATTCTGGAATACAGCGATTATTCATACTCACTGAACGAGAACAATACAAAAGTAAAGGATTATCTGACAGAAAGGGGAGCGGAGGTAAAGTTTGATGATAAGCATATAACCACTCATTGCAAACTGATAATAGTGGATGGAAAAATTGTGATCATAGGGTCAACTAATTGGAGTTACTCTGCGTTTGAGAAAAACCACGAGGCATCCGTGGCCATATACGATAGCAACTTGGCAGAGAAATATGAAGGGTACTTCAATTATGTTTGGAATTCCTCTTGACCCTGTGTCTCACAGCAACCGCAAGCCCTCTGTTGCTTCTCCTCATATCCAGATAGTTCATTTTGGCCGTGCCCCACGCCCTTAGGTTTTCGGAGGAATCCACTATAGCCACTTCATCTCCAATCCTAATGTCATCGGAGGCATCCAGAACTCCAGCGGCGAAAAGGTCACCAGTCAGATCAAAATCTTCCATAGTAACGGTGTATATTCTCTCCTTGGCTAGATATTCCGCAGATTTCTCCGTTAAAATGAGCATACCTGTTTCTGTGGAAAAGTTGAGATAGTTTTCTCCTTCCACAAAAAGGGATTTTCCCTTAACTTCCGCATTACCTTCCCAAATAATTTTCCCGAACTGGAAGGAGGATATGGACTCAAAATCGCAGAGTTTTTTTGTTTTTTTATCCACAAAATCCTCTTCCTTCTCAATCTCTTTGAGGTGAGATACCATATCTCTTATATCGGTAAAATGCTCCAGATCAAAGTAATTCTTCAGAAACTCTAAATCTTCTCCGTAAGCGAAAGTTCCCGCATAGCCTCGGGTAAATCTTTCAAGCATTTCAACAATAATATCTATTTCCTCTCTGAACCAGTATCCTATCACGGGTAAATCGTAGTGCGCCGCTGGGTAAGTGTATTGGAGTTCCATGGGCACAAGTCCAAGGGGAGAAGTAACTACAACCCTATGAAAAATTCCCGCATTTTTGAGAGATGATAGATATTTATTTATTCTCCTATGCGTCTTAGATTTTTCGTAAGGTTTCTTGGCCGAACAGGGTAGAAGAATTAAGTATTTTGCGCATCTCGGCTTTAAGTATCTTTCAGCAATTCTTTTTCTGAACCTAACCACATCCGGCCTGTAAAGAGATTCAATATAATCTGCATAAATCTTAAAACCGCTTTGTGGAGTGCGAACAGGATAAAATATCTCGTAGAAATTGTGATGGAATATATCCGCGTATCTCAGGAGTACCCTTGCCCAAGAATCTGAGGTTCTTTCGGCAAATTCCCTCAGCAATCCCTTTCTTTTGAACTCCTTCAGATCCTCAACGGTTTTTCTTAAAAAGTTCAGATTTTTCTCGTAAATATTTTCCTTTTTATCTTTGGCTTCCGTTATCCCTCCCACGGTATACTTCTTTCCTAATTTTGCGTGATACTTTGCGGAAGAAAAATCAAAAACATCCACACCTATTAGATGTAAGGTAGCTATGTTGTACGGATTTGCAAGAAAGGGCAAATAGATTTTTTGGTTATGTTGCTTTTTAAGATTTACGATCAGATCAACGAGTGTTTTGGGATTGTTGAGAAAGCGCTGAACCCTCAAGATAACTATATACTCATTGCATATATAATATCCTCTCAGCCTATCTTCAAGAGGTACACCTGCTAAAATTTCCCTCGCCTCATCCTCCCCTATTATCGCAATTTCTCTCATGATTCAAAATCAAATTCTGTCTTGCATTTTATACATTTCTTGAATCTTTTAGCGCATGGTAAATGGTACTGCGCCCCACAAACTTTGCATACAACCATATCCATATTCGGCATTATTACTCCTCTACAGAGGGCGCACTTTTCTTTTGTTTCGGCTTTTACTATTTCATAATTTTTCTCGGTCGGGAACTGGGACGCGTTCAAGAATTTTTTAGTCCCTCCGCTGATAGGTTGTCCATCAAAACGCTGCCCCCTAACTGTAATCACTATATTCATATTTTCTCGGGTTGATTTGAACTTTACTATATGCTCTATTTTTTCTCCAACCTTTATTACTGGAATCTTCAGCTCCTCCTCGCAGAAGACATCTCCTCCAACGACCACTTCCACATTTCTTGCGTCGGCGTTACCAACATTTTCTATTATCAGCTTTGCTCTGAAAGTGTTTTTCATTTTTCCTACTGGAATAATATCCACACTGAATCTGGGCTTAAGATCCGATATTTTCAAATCTATGCTTGATAGTATGCTTTCCGCTATTTTCGCGGCTCTCAGAGGATCGCTTTCCCCAATCATTTCCGCACTTTTGTACGCATCCTCCTCGTAGGATGTGTCTATACCCAACTGGGATGCAAAATTTATTTTCTCTCTTACTTCCTTCAATATTCCCCGTAGTTTTGCGGCGGTCTCCATATATTTATCTATTTTCTTTTCAAAATCGTTTTTCATTTCCATAAATTTTTCAAAATCTCCTCGTGCGATGGCCTCAGCCATTCTTTTGAGAGGAGCAGTATCTCTCATACCTACCTCTTTAGCTCTCCTCTCAAGTTTGGTAAGAATATCGGTAAATTCTTTCGTCAATTTTTCTCTGAGTCCATCCCTTATTTCGTTCAAACTACTCAATATTTTATCGTAAGCCCCTTCGTCGTAGAGTTTGGTAAGCTCGCTTATTTTCTCCTCGTATTCGGTGAAATCCACACCCAAATTGGAATATTTTCTGAGCATGTTTCTCAGAGCTCCCAACAGAGATTCTGTGTATTTTGGCAATGCCTCCTCCACCTTTTTCTCAATATCGTCAGCAAGTCTGAAAAATTCGTTGAACTCTCTTGATTCCATAAGGCTCTGCAACTCAACCATCTCCGTTTCCAATTCCTTTACATCCACGCCCTTATCCGCGAGTTCCTTCATTTTTCTTTTTAATTTGTTTATTCTTTCCCTCGCTTTCTCCTCAAATCTCTCACCTATAAGGTTTCTGAGTTCCATAAATTTCTCAAATACCTTATCGTAATCCTCCTTTGCCAGGTACTCTCTTATTTCCTTGGCTAATTGCGTGGCCGTGCTTTCCTCAATTCCGTATCTCTTTGCTGCTTCCACATATTTATCTATCTTTTTGCCCAGATCAACCATAAAATCGCTTACCGCTCCCGATACGCTTTTGTGCGCATTTTTTATAAGTTCCAGACTCTCAACAAATCTTTTATTTTGAAAAGCCTCCTTCGCTTTGTTGTAAAGTTCTATGGCGTCCGATACATCTATACCTATCTGATAAGCCATCTCAATGCTTCTTTTGGTCTTTGCAGTGATGTCTTTAAGAATCCTTATCGTGCTTTCTATCTCCGCTATTTTATCCATTACTTCTAAAGCGCTGGTCAAACAGGCACTATAATTTCCTTTCTCAAAGTAGTCTCTGGCGGCACTGGCTTTGTTTTGTATATCGGCGGGTAAAATACTTCTCATCTTCCTTACTTTCTGCTCCATCTGTATGAGTGTGGAATAAGCCATTTCCTTCTGTAAGCCCGCCCTCTCTATTTCACCCAGTGCTTTTATGGCAATCTGCATTGCCTCGCTTACCCTGAACTGCTCAGCCAATCTCTTGGCTTTCTGCAACATAGCCTCAGACATCTCTACACGCATACCTTTCTGTCTAGCCTTTCTTATTTCGTCCTCCACAGCTCTTAGAGTGGAGTAAAGTTTGCTCCTTATCCTCTTCTCTATCTCTCTGCAAACAGTATTCATTATTCTGATGGCATCTCTGTAATTTCCTTTCCTGGCGTGTTTGTTTGCCTCCTCCAATTCTTTGGAGAAATCGGGGAGGGCGAGATTTATGCTCAGTGCAGTTTTGGATAAGTTGGAATACTTCTTTTGATAATCAAGATAAAGATAGTACGCCTCAGAAATTTCGCTTATTTTTTTCCTCAAATTCTGATACATATGATAGCACTTTTTGTATTCACCTTTAATTATAGAATCCTTAAGAGCAGATAGCTCCTCATCCCTGACGGGGATAACGATTCCTTCCTGCTTCAAGTCATAAATCGTTTTTTCAAGTTTGGCCACCAATCCAGAAAGATATTCCTCTAAACTTTTTTTCAGAATGTCCAGAATCTCTTTACCGAGTTTGTTAGCATCGGCATACTTCTTCTGGGAGAGCAGACTTTTGAAGTTCTTTATGTTCTCTCTTATCTCTGCAGATACAAGACCTATGCCTATTTCCTCTATTACCTTGCTCAATTCGGTGATTTCTCTGCCAATCCTTTTTACTTCTTCCCTGCTCAGTATATTTTCCAGCTCTTTCATACTGGATTTGATGAGTTTTTCAGCATCGTCAAATCTGTTATCTTCAAAAGCTTTCTTTGCACCAACAAGCATTCTGGCGGGTGTGGTAACATCTATCCCCCTCTCCTTAGCAGCAGTGATTTTTCTGGCGGTCTCTGCCAGCATCTTATATACATCTTCGGCCCTCTCCTTGTACTCTCTGGCTATATCTCTCGCCTTAGCGGATAACCTTATTGCCTGTCTTATATCTCCCTTCTCCAACGCCTCCTTCGCTTTTACAAGTAAATCCCTTACCTCTGTCTGCTCTATTTTAACACCTATTTTTTTGGCAGCCACACCCATTGTTTTTGCCGAATGGAATATATCTCTGACCACATTTTTCTGTAGAAAAGAAAGTTCCTTTACCAAACTGTTCAGGGTTTCCATAGCAGAAGAGAACTTTTTCTCAGCCAAATCGCTTTTACACTTCGCTATAAGCTCTTTGTGTAGAGAGACATCTGTACCATAGGCTGCGAGAAAATCCACCTCCTCCTCAATCTTCTTCAATTTTCTCTCAATCTCGTATTTTCTTATCTCTCCAACTATATCTGAGGCCTCTTTTAAATTAACAAATGCGGTGAGTAAATCTTCTTCCTTAAGGGCTCTAACTGCTTTCCTTACAAGTTTTGATGCTTCTGGAATTTCGTGGGCTTTGAGGAAGTTTTCAAGATTTCCTATAATTTCTTCCGCTTTCCTCCTCAACTTAGTAATTATGGCAACTTTCGTATCGGCCGCGAGTTCTATAGCTTTCATGTATTCGCCGTTCTGTATGTATTCAACCATTCTATCTATGTCCATCCTCTCCTCCGTGAAATCAATACCGTGCTCAGCCCCTATGGAAATGTAGGTTTCAAGCTCCTCGGATTTCTGCATGGCCATATCGTATAGTGTGGTATCCAGAGCATCCCTGACATTGTCTATTATTTCCTCTACTTCGTCGGGGTTGGTATCAATTTTATCCTCTGCTTTGTCCAACTCTTCCATATATTCTGAAACATCTAAGCCCTTCTCTTTCAATTCTTCTATGAAATCTTTTAACTTTTTCAACTCCTTTTTAAGGGCTTCAATCCTATTTAGCTTTCTCTCTATAAGTTCAACACCCCTTTTTGCCTCCGTAAGGGCAAGTTTGTATTTTCCCTCCCTCAATCTTCTTTTCGCAATCTCCAGCTTCTCCAAACTGGGTTTTATATCAATGCCCATTTCTCTGGCTTTAATAAATAATTCCTTGGACTGGGAAATCTCTTTCAAAACACGCTGAAATTTCGCTTTCTCTGCAGAGGATGCCGCTTTTTTCAAAGTATCTATTGCCTCGCGGTATTTACCCTCATCAAAGAGCTTTCTTGCAACATCCATTAATTTTTCCGCTTCACTCACATCCGCCTCTATCTCACGCCCCTCTCTTATAGATGAATTTAGTACTTCCATACTTTTCTTTACGAAATTACCCATTATTTCTTTGAGTTTGTTCAGGTACTTTTTAGCATATTCCAACGCGAGGGAAAATTGCATAGAATTTAGAAGTTCTTTGGCTCGGCCTTTATATTCTATTGCCTCAACGACCTTAACTTTCATTTCTCTTAGCATACTCTCGTATTTTTCTCCCTCGGCAAAGATATTATCTATCTCTCTCTCAAATTTTTCCCGAAGCAAAGTCTGTACATCTGTTAAAGTTCTGAGGGCGTCGTCCACAGAACCTTTCTTTAAATAATCTTCCATAGTTGATAGTTTGCTTTCTATCTCCCGTTTCTTCTCCTCTTCAATGCCTTCCAACCCCTCTTTTATTTTATCAATTTCCATCTCCAACCTTCTTATGATCATGCCGATCAATTCACTTTTAATTTCCTGAAATCTTCTAAGTCCAATTTCTATATCTTCCCTTGCCTTTTGTCTTGCCTGTTCCATCTCCACATGATACTGAGAAACATCTTTTCCCATATCTCTTAAAATTGCAAGATACTTATCGCACTCACGAGCTATATTATCTATTTTCTCGTTTTCCAGCCGCTCTAACAGCTGCTGTACATCCTTAAACTTTGAAAGGGCGGATTCAAAATCCTTCATGTCATAGTCCTTTTTTCCATTCTCAAAAAGTTTTTTTGCATCAGAAACATCAATGCCCCCCTTCTCATCTTTATCCAGCCTTGCTCTCAAATCTTCTATTAGTTTTTCGCACTCTTCCTTCATCTTTTTGGCCCTTCGGGCCTTTTCTTCTAATTCGCGTGCGAGTTTCAGTTGGCTCATAAACGGGTTGGGCACTTTATAAACCTCCCACCATTAATAGGTTTAAAATATTAAATTTTTTGCCAGAGGTTTTGCGCAACAATTTCGCATTTAAATTAAAAGAAAATTTAAATAGCAATTTTGCATAATCTGTTATTATGAATCGTACCGTGCCTATACTCATAATTGTTCTATCCGCGATGCTGTTCTTCATGGCTTTGGCCCAAGAGAATCCCGCCGAAAAAACGGTAGATGGGAAGGAACTATACTCTTCAAGCCCCGAGCAGATTCATCTGAGTTGGTCTGAAAACCCGCAAAGTACTATAACTATTATGTGGCATACGGATAGTAATTCCAATCCTAACATAGCACAGGTTGGATTAACAACTAATTACGAACTCGGAAATTTTTCGGGTTATTCATACCAATCTCCCTTTTCTGGATATTGGCATGTGGTTACTGTGAGAAACCTCACTCCCGATACACTTTACCATTACAGGGTAAGCGGAGATTCAGGCGGTTGGAGCCAAGATTTCACATTCAGAACTGCCCCCTCTTCTCCCAAAAATTTCACATTCGTTGTTTGCGGAGATTCGCGACAGGCTTTGCCCTATCCCTTCGGAAATCTTGACGGTTGGAGAGAGGTTGTATCAGCAATAGCAAACGATTCCGACATCTCATTTTTGCTTTTCACGGGAGATATGTGCTATGACGGAACCACGGAGCCCTACTGGAACGATTGGTTCTCAATAACCCAGCAAATTGGGGCGTACATGCCCATTATGCCAGCCATAGGAAACCATGAAACGAGCGATGATGAAGATGCTGTGCATTACCTTGGATCGTTCACTCTGCCCAACAATGAACTTTGGTATTCTTTCAATTACAGTACGGCGCATTTTGTGGTTTTGAGCACTGAGCATACGACGAACCAATCCCAACTTCAGTGGCTGGAGAAAGATTTGAGTTACGCTTCCAACGATACCTCGCATCCGTGGATAATCGTTGTTTTCCACAAACCTCCATATACATCTTGCTCTGAGGGTCACGGGCCGGATGGGAATGCACAGCAGTACTTTGTGCCTTTGTTTGATAAATATCATGTGGATCTCGTTTTCAACGGTCATAATCACTTCTATCAGAGAACATATCCTCTCGTCGGCGGAAGCGACCCGTCTAATCCCACAGTAACAACATGGGAAAAGAGGAGATATGTGGATCCTCAGGGTACGATATATGTGGTTACTGGCGCGGCAGGAGCGCCCATGATAGGTTACATACCAGACAACTCCTCTGGATACATAGCGGAGTATAAGGGAAATACACTTCACTACACGAGAATAACCATCTACACAAACAACAGCCTTCATCTTGAAGCGGTGGATACAAGCGGAAATGTTTTTGATGGTTTCTGGATAATAAAGAGTCCTCCGGTATTAGAAATTAAAAGTTCAGGAGCTGTAATATTCTATATTCTGCTCGCAATAATTATCTCAGTTATGATCGGAAAGTCATCCACAAAAATTTAATATAAAAGTTTGCACATATCGCCCCGATAACCATGGCGCGCATAAAGGTGATAAACGAGATTAGTGAGTTAGTCGCTATTTTCCACAGTTGTGATACCAAGGTTAAGAGGGATGTTTTTGAAGAGGTAACGAAGGATTGGGTGACGCTTGAACAGATAAAGGAAAAGTACGGGAAGAAGGGCGAGGAGGCCCTGAAATATCTGGAAAAGATAAAATTGGTGGAAACCCAGTGGCTCACCACGCCGAAGGGGCCTGTTAAAGCGTATCACACATATTATACTCACATACAGATAAATATGACGATACCCATACTTGAATCCGGGGATATAATATATGCCAGCACAATGAGCGAAAAAGCCCTCAAGGAATACGAAAGAAAGATAATAGAGATGATAGAAGGTAATCCTGCGGGAATATTCATAGGTGATATAGTAAAGGAATTGGGTATATCGCAAACCCTAGCGAAGGGAATAATAAAGAGGAGCGCAAAACTTGAGATGCGCGGTCATAATGTGGTGGTGAGAGAAGATGCTTGACGAGAAGTGGTATGCGCTGATTGCGGGCCTCATCTATATGTTCGTTATAGGCATCCTTATATTTCTCCGCGATATCGTTGATTTCCCGTATGCCATAGCGGCGATGGTCATAGCGTTTTTTGCCGCGTTCTTCATAGTTCTTCCGAACGCACCATTCAAGCCCGATAGATTGCCGGATGCCCTCTCTTACTTCATCAGCGGAATACTGATAATGGGAATGGCCTTGGTTATGGTGAATCAGTTTTTGAATTCCTCGCTGTACGGAGATAACGCTCTCAAAACCCCTATTCTTACGGTGGTGGCGGGAGTTCTGTTTTTCGCAGGGACATACTTGATACTGAATTCCGTGTTCGGAGAGGGTCTCGGAGAATTCGTGATTGAAGAAAAACCGCCCCGCAGAGAAGGAAAAACGGAGCAGAAAGAAGAGGAAAGATTGAACTTTCTGGATAAACTATGATAGTCGTTCTAAGGATAGGGCACAGACCGAAGAGGGATAAGAGAGTCTCAACGCATGTTGGTTTAGTAGCTAGGGCATTCGGAGCGGATAAGTTCATACTCAGCACAAAAGATGAAGTTGTGGAGGAAAGTATTCGCAAGGTTCTAAAAAAATTCGGCGGAAGTATGGAAATAGTTAACGGGGCGGACTGGAAAAAAGAGATTAAGAACTTTAAGGGAATAAAGGTACATCTAACGATGTATGGGGTTCATGTGGATGATGTTATTGATGAAATAAGGAAGCACGAGGATATAATGGTTATAGTCGGCGCTGAGAAAGTTCCGAAAGAAGTATATGAACTTGCAGATTACAATGTTGCAATAGGTAATCAACCGCACAGTGAGGTATCCGCCTTAGCAATTTTTCTGGATAGATACTACGAAGGGAAAGAACTGAAAAGGAATTTTTACGGATACTGGCGGATAATTCCGAATCCCCGTGGAAAAACTGTAAAGATAATTCCGACAGAGGAGGAGTGCATCAAAATTCTGAAAGATGTTGGATGCGATGATGCAGTAATAAAACACAGCATTATGGTCAAGAATATTGCGGTGGAAATTGCTAAAAAATGCAAGAAGGAGATAGATATGCCCGTTCTAATTGCTGGGGCTCTTCTTCACGATATAGGCAGGGCTGTAACTCATGATATAATGCATGTGGTTGAAGGAGTTAAAATAGCGAAAAGGTTGGGCATGCCGGAAGAAATAGTGAGGATAATAGAGAGGCATATAGGTGCGGGAGTTCCAAAGGATGAAGCGATTAAATTAGGCTTGGAGAACAAAGATTATGTCCCGGAAAGTTTGGAGGAGATGATAGTATGCTACGCAGATAACCTAGCTTCGGCCAAGGGAAAAATGAGCGTTGAGGAGGTTGTGGAGGAATATCGCAGAAAAGGTCTCCCACATGTGGCCGAGAGATTCTTGGAATTGAGGAGGAAGATATGTGAGGTGTGTGAGGAGGATGATATATGAACGATGACCAGAAAATGATTGAAAGAATATACGGGGAGAGAGACAGGAAAAGAGGAGCGCTCAAAACATTCCTCTGGTTTGTGGAGGAGGTTGGAGAACTCGCAGAGGCGTTGCGAAAAAATTCTCAGAAGGATATAGAGGAAGAAATAGCCGATACTTACGCTTGGCTATTGTCTCTGTGTAATGTACTTAACATTGATTTGGAGATCGTCTTCAGGGATAAGTATCCGGGAAGATGTCCGCGTTGCAAAAAGGAGGTGTGCGAATGTCCGGAGGAATGAATTTTGAGAAAGTTGAAATTGACGAAAAAAATTACATAAGGGTTCCCGCAAATAAACTTAAGAGTTTTGTGAAAGATATTTTCGTAAATTTGGGTGTGGATGAAAAAGGTGCAAATATAACCGCGGATGTTCTCGTTGATGCTGACCTAAAAGGAATAGAGAGCCACGGAGTTCAGAGGCTTAAAAGGTATGTGGATGGACTGAAAAACGGCGTTGTTAATCCCCGCCCGAATATAAAGGTAGAATCCTCTCTGCCTTCCGCTTTACTTGTGGACGGTGATTTCGGGCTGGGACAGATTGCTGGACATTTCTCAATGAATTTGGCCATAGAAAGAGCCAAGAAATACGGTTCCTGTGTTGTTCTGGTGAAAAACAGCAACCATTTCGGAATCGCAGGTTATTACGCGGAAATGGCCGCCAAAAACGATATGATTGGAATCGCAATGACCAACGCTCGTCCTCTTGTGGCGCCTACCGGAAGCGTGGAAAAACTTCTGGGAACGAATCCTATAGCTTTCGCCGCCCCTTACCGGGAAAATATGTGTTTCCTTCTTGATATGGCGACGAGCATAGTCACTTCAGGCAAAATGGAGGTTTACAGAAGAAAGGGAAAGAATTTGCCTGCGGAATGGGCCATAAATTCTGAGGGTGAATTCGTATATACCCCAGAGGAAGCTTTGCGGGGAGCCCTTCTTCCGTTGGGAGGTCTCTACGAAATTACCGGGGGCCACAAAGGATATGGATTGGCTATGATGGTTGAAATTCTCTCTGGAATTTTGAGCGGAGCGAACTTCGCCTGGAAAGTAGGAAATACACAGGGTCCCGAGAAAGCGAATGTGGGCCATTTCTTCATCGCCATAAATCCGGAGGTTTTCATGCCTCTGGAGGAATTCAAAAAGAGAATGGAGGAGTTAATAGAGAGAATAAAGAAATCCAAAAAGCATCCCAAATTTAAGAAAATATGGTTCCATGGGGAGAGATCGCAGTTGACCAGGGAAACGCGCCTCAGAATAGGAGTGCCCATATATAAAAAAGTATACGAAGAAATAAAGGCAATAGGGAGAGAACTGGGATTGAACGGATTGTAAAATTTCCCTCCTGGAAGGAAAATTTTTTAAATAATTGTCCTTTTACCAAGGATAATGATAGTAAGAAGGGAGATCGTTGATTACTTCAGAGAATACGAAAATGTGGAAATAAAGGCGATTGAGAGGGAACTCAAAGTACCCTTAAAATCCGATTTTATTATTTCAATAATTGGGCCAAGGAGAGCAGGAAAGACATATTATCTTTTACTGCTCAGAAATTATCTTAAAAATTCGCTTTATCTAAATTTTGAAGATACGCGCCTGCTCAACGCAACATATAAAGACCTCCGTGAAATAATAAGAATTTTCATTGAGTTGTACGGTAGAAAACCGGAATATCTTTTGCTTGACGAGATACAGAATGTGAATGGTTGGGAAAATATAGTCAGAGAACTTTACGATCTCCAGAAATATAAGATATTTATTACGGGATCTTCCTCCAAGCTTTTAAGCAAAGAAATAGCAACTAAACTTCGTGGAAGAACATTATCCTTTACCCTTCTTCCATTTTCCTTCAGAGAATTTCTGAAATTCAAAGAAATAGATATCCACGGTTTAACCATGGATGATGAAGCCAAGATAAGAAATTATCTTATGGAATATCTCCAGTTCGGGGGTTTTCCGGATGTAGTTAAAAATGTTGAAAAACTCCATATTCTTCGGGAGTATTCGGATTTAATCCTTTTTAGAGATTTCATAGAGAGGCACAACATCAAAAATATTTCATTGGCGAGAGGAATACATCAGTATGTATTGCAAAATTTCGCGAAGGAAATATCTATAATGAAAATATACAATAAACTTAAATCGGCAAATGTTCGCGCATCCAAGGATTCCGTTTATAACTATATTTCAAAGCTTGAGGATACCCTCTTTTTCTTCTTTTTACGGAAATATACGAAAAAAGTGCATCTCAGAGAGAGCTGGCCTAAAAAAATATACTTATGCGATACCGGTTTATCCAGAGTTGTACGGTACTCTGAGGATTACGGAAGATTGATAGAAAACGCTGTATTTCTTGAGTTCATCAGAAAAAGAAATACAGACCCCCTCCTTGATGTGTATTATTTCAAATTTCCAGACGGTGAGGTGGATTTCTTAATAAAAAAAGGAGAAAAGATTAGCGAGATTATTCAGGTAACCTATGCATCCTCAAAAGATGAGGTTGATGAAAGAGAAACCAAGAATTTAATAAAAGCGGGTGAAGAGTTCGGATGCAAAAAACTTACTTTAATAACATGGAATTACGAAGGTGTGGAGAGAAAAAACAACACACGAATTAACTGCATTCCTCTCTGGAAATGGCTTTTAAAAGAAATCCTCTAAAGTAATTTTCCCCGACTTCTTCTTTTTCTCCTTCTTCTCCTTTTTTTCAACCAAATCCCATATGGTTTTCTGCTTCTTTCCAGTCATTAGATAGGATTGGTCAAGACCGAGGGAATCGGTGATTCTGGATAAAGTGGCCGCTATCCTCTCCGCATAGTATTCGTAATCTGGCTTTTTAGTAAATTCCCTGCCCGGAATGTATGGCTCAACGACCTGCGGTGTTCTTCGTCCATCCACAACTATCCATGAAACCTTCATTCCCGGAACGAATTCATAGCCCATTTTTATCAGTTTTTTTGCCGCCTGCACATTCGCCATTCTCTCGGGGTTTTTGTAAGATGATAGGTTTCTCACTGTGCGCGATATAACCAGCTTTTCTATCTCCACCTCACCCCTCCTTACTTTTTCCACTATCTCCTTGCTCAGTTTTACAGCGCCTTCAAGATCGCCCTCTAGGATTTTCTCAAATACCATCTGTTGCGCTTCGCTCTGCAAATCAAAGGAATCCGTCCTTCTTATCTCGTAGCCTCTAACCACAATTTTGCCCCTCTCCTCCTCGGGATAAACCACTCTACCCACATATCTCTTCTTCGCTCCGTGTGAAAAAAACGGTTCAAAAACTCTTTCAAATTCCAGCAGGAGGTTTTCCTTCTTTGATATTTCTTCCGCAATTCTCTTTCCTAATTTCACAGTATCCTCCAAATTATCGTACAAGGATTCAAAGAATATGCTGTCGGTATCGCCGTATATCACCCTTATCCCCCTGGATTCAATCTCCTTTATTATCTTCTTAATCGTTTCTCGGGCGAATGCCGTTATGCTCGCCCCGATGTCAGGATTCGTAAAGCGATAGAAGGAAGAAGCCAGCACTCCGTAAAATGTGTTCATAAGAATTTTCACGGCGTTTTGCAAAGAATCGTAGTATTCTTTTTCCTCGGGAGTTTTTGCCTCTCTCATTTTTCTCTTGAACTCATCCCTCGTAGCCATAAGATTTTTGAGAATTTTTGGGATAAGTCCCTCCCTTTTTCTAGTGAATCTCACTCCGTTTGGAGCGACAATCTCTCCATTTTCGTCCAGAGTTGTAAAGCATATGTTGTATTTTATTATTATTGATGGATACATTGAT
>Ga0190313_1001220_pt1 | contig 14020 bp, 22 predicted proteins | sample 4870071011_MG_FD_169989 | JGI IMG/M metagenome (GOLD analysis project Ga0190313, IMG submission 169989) | Hydrothermal vent sediment bacterial communities from Southern Trench, Guaymas Basin, Mexico - 4870-07-10-11_MG | ecosystem: Environmental > Aquatic > Marine > Hydrothermal vents > Sediment ...
CTATTATTCATTTTAGAGATTTAAAAAAAGATGATTATATGAAAATCATAGATATTGAGTTATATAAACTTAAAGATTATTTAAAAATGAATAATACAGAGTATAAAGATATTACATTAAATTTTGATAATAGGGTAAAAAACTTAATTTATAGGAAAGGTGTAGACACAAAATTTGGAGCAAGACCTATTAAAAGAGCAATAGAAAAGTTTATTTCAACTAAAATTGCAGAGGTGCTTCTTAATAATGAATATAGTGCAAATGTTAAAATAAATGTTACAACTAAAAAAGGTAAAGTGTATTTAAAAATTAATGATCATGATAAAGAGAAAAAACCAAGTATATTACTACATACAAAGCAAGGAGCTTAGAATATGTCGTTAAGGCGTAGATCATATGATGTTGGAGTAATGTTAGGTGCTTTAAGAGTACCATATAATATAACGAGCATTATAAAAAATATTACTACCCAATATGTTATAGAAGATTTTGGTACTATAGTAAGTATTATTAATGCAAATGACTATAGTAGAGTGAAAGAGCAACTAGAAACTACTTTTAAAGGGTTTCGTTATATTTTTGTAAGTGTTGCAGATAATTTAGAAAAAAAACGGTATGAAATAATATGGGAATTGATGAGATCTGGTTATATGAAATGGCTTAGACATCTATATTCATCACAATTTGCCGTTATTTTAGAAACAGGTAATTTAAGTAACTTTATAATAGATGAGCGACTACGTATTTGGGATAATAAACCAATGTATAGATATCTCATAGAGGATAATTTAAATGCTAAAGAAGAGTCTTTAAAACGAGTACTAAGTAAAGATCCATCATTTTTTGACTATATGCCAGAAGTGTTTTCTTTATAGAAAAAAAAATTGATACCCCATTATAATCTAATGGGGTATAAAAAATAAATTTACATATTATAGAAAAAAAATAATATTAAGGAGATTATATGTTTACTGCTAATGGTAGATTTAAAAAAAATACACAACATAAGACACAGGCTATGAAAAAGGGCAAAGAATTTATTTGTACAGTATGTAATAAACGTAAGACTATAGCAAATGTAGAATTTGGAGAATATATTTTTTGTGAGTGTGGTGGAGTGATGGTTGAATTTAATAATGATTAAATATATTTTATAGGAGAATAGTTATGACAAGAGTGAATTTTTGGAAAATATTAGGAATTTTGGGAACATTAAGTGAAGAACTTAGTGGTGCACTTGAAGATGATGGTAAAATAAGTGCATTTGAAGCAATAGATATAAGCAGAGCACTTATAGATGAACTAAATATACCTTCAGAAGAAGACTCATTTAAAAAATTGGAGTTTAGTATTGAAATTATGGATAATATATTAACAGATACAAAAGACGGTAAGCTTACTGTACATGAGCTTATTGATTTAGGAGAAAAAATATGTAGTAAATTTGATATTGAGTTAGATATTGGATCAACTATCACTTCCTAATGGAAGAAATTTCATAAGTTTGATGAAGGGGAGGGGTAACTAACATTAAATAATTTATAATAATTTATATTTTTCTAATTTAATATATTATTAGATTAATTAATTTAATTACTTTTATAACTTTTATTAATATTTATATGCAAAAATTGCAGGTATGAATGAGAGCCCAGTCCTAGGCGGCTGCTGCTGCTTTAAAAAAAAATTACTTATACAAGACGTACATTCTTATAATAATGGCTTATATAATAGTAGTTACATTAGTGTTTCATGATTCGCGCCATATATAAGTATCTTAAAGTACTTATATAAAAAGGAGAAGTTTTAATTATGAACAATAAATCAGTTGGAATTATAATGGTTTTAATTGGAATTATTATATTATAGGTAGGAATTACTTCGACACAAGCGTATACTAGTTTAGATCTATCTAACGTATTAAATAGTTCTAATATTACTATTTATGATGGATATAGCAATACACAATACGCGTGGTATGGAAGACAAGAACAGGATGAAGTAGAACCAGAAACTGCTATGTCAAATTTATTTAACTTAGAAGCTATATTTTTAACATCCCGCATCGGAATTCCCCTTCCATAGTTTTAGACTTGGTGGGGGATGGATAGATGCATTGTTTATTTTCCCTGATTTTGGATATATTGTTTGATTATATCAATTGATGCGCCACCAGATGACAATAAACAATATGCCCTTGTCCAAAGAACCGGTTTACAATAAAATTTCGTTAAATATTTTTGATAATTTTTCCGGACCATACGGCTTGAAACAGTTTTGAGATTATTTATAAACTTGGACAAGTCTATATTTGGGTAACCTGCAAATAAAATGTGAATGTGGTCGGCTTCTCCGCCGAATTCCAATAAATCCACATCCCATTTTTCACAAATATTTTGAGTAACTGTTTTTAGATATCTCAAAATATCGGAAGTAAAACATTTTCGACGGTATTTTGTTACCAACACTAAATGATATTTTAAGTCAAACACACAGTGATGATGTGAATGTAATTTCATATAATTATATCCTAAAAAATAAAAATAAAATATTTGACACTAAATATATCAAAGGTGTAAAATATAGTCAATATGAAAATAACCATGACTCATAAATATCGTATTTATCCTACCAGGTCTCAAATATCCCGGTTGGAAAATCAATTTTCCATGTGCCGGTATTTGTATAATTGGAATCTGGAAGAACGAATAAATGCGTATAAAAACCATGGGAAGACTATTTCATATAATCAGCAGCAGAACGCATTGCCGGAGTTAAAACAAAAACTGCCATGGTTTAAATCTGTTCATTCTCAGGTATTACAAGACGTTTTGCGAAGATTAGACCGAGCATATGATGCTTTCTTTCGCAGAGTAAAGCAGGGTGATAAGGTTCCGGGGTTCCCAAAGTTTAAAAAACATGGGACTTGGAATAGTATTACTTACCCGCAGTATCAAAAATTTCCTGTTATTGATTATATCAAAGTGCCAAAGATCGGAGATATCAAGATCCGGTATCATCGGGATATCCCGAATAATGCTAAAATCAAGACCCTGACCATATCCAAAGAGGCTGAAAAGTGGTTTGCCTGTTTCTCGTTTGAGGGTATTATTTCAAACGAGCCTAAACAGGAGATTTACTCCAGGTCTCTTGGAATTGATATGGGGTTAATAGATTTTTGGTATGATTCTGATGGATTCTCAGTCCCGGCTCCAAGGCATTTACGGCAGAGTGAAAAGAAGTTGAAAAAATTACAGCATAAACTCTCCATGGCTAAGACAAAACAGGATTGGTCCCGATACCAAAAATTAAAAAAAGCTCTAACTAAATGTCATTATCGGGTGAAATGCCAGAGAAACGATTTCCTGCATAAAACAGTTAATGATCTTTTGTTTAAAGCGGATTTGATTGTATTTGAAGATTTGAAAATTGAGAACATGAAACGTCGGCCTAAGCCTAAACAGGATGAAAACGGAACATTCCTGCCTAATGGAGCCAAAGTTAAAGCAGGCTTAAATAAGTCCATTAGTGATGCAGGCTGGGGGAAATTTCTTTCTATTCTAAAGTATAAGGCCCGTAACTTGGGTAAGAAATTAATCGCTGTAAAACCGTACTATACTTCACAGAAATGTTCCGGGTGTGGTAAAATTGTAAAGAAAGCATTATCGGTAAGAACACATAACTGTCCGTATTGTGGCCTGGTATTGAACCGGGATCACAATGCCGCAATAAATATTTTGACCTTGGGGCTACAAGGTCAGGGCATAGCCCAGGAAGCCCCCACTATAGCTATTGTTTAGTGGTGGGAGTAGTCACGTGATTCATCTATTATATAATCTTTTTGGTGATTCTTACTATCATAACGCTTTGCTTATTGACGTAGGTTTTATAGAAGGGACTAATTGTACAATAAAATATACTATGGAATGCGGTAATGACTCATTAGTTGGTAAATGTTCAACAACAGCTGAACCAACACCACTTATTTTATTAGCTATAGGTTTAGTATTACTAATTATATTAAATAAATATAATAAAAGCAGATATATAACATATCATTTTTAGTAGGGGCTTAAGAAAATCTAAGCCCCTTATTAATACTTACTCAAAGCATTTATTACTTATTTAATGAGAACATTAGTGGAGAATTAGACGGAATAATCTTATCAGGTAATACCCCGTTCCATCTTTCTGCCCATGCTTTACGTGCTTTTGCATTAATCATATCAATTTCAAGCTGGATTTGTTTTTTACGAGCATCAGCAGCTTTAGCAAATTTTTCGGCAGCTTTTTGTTCGGCATCCGCCTGATCAATCAACTTATGATTTATCTCATCCTGTGCGATGCGTTCATTTTTACGATTTTCAATTTCAAGTGCTGATTTAAAGTTTCTATTAATTGCTCTTTGAATTTCTCTATTTTCATACTCTAAACCACCAACAAGACCAAATGTATCAATAGTTACACCACGTGCTTTAAAATGTTCAGTAAGTTCTTTCTTAGCAATGTCAACAATTTCACCTTTGCGTTCTCTAGCACCAATAAGTGCTTTTCTAATTAGTTTACCGGTTTTACTATACAGCGCTGGAGTTCCTTCAAGGTTATATTTTGCAAATTCACGTGAAAGAATTTCAGTAGCGCTTGATTTAACTACAGCACCTAGTACCTTTACCAAGTCACCGTTTGGAAACCAATACAAAAATGTAGCAGTATCTTGTTCATCTACATGGGCGGTTATATCAATACCTACTGTAAAACCAATAGAATCGCGAGACTCAACTTTAATACCATTACCACCATGTCTAGAAGAACCTTCCCATATCAACCTAATTGGTTTTCTGTCTACCGTGATAACTTTAACAGTAGGAATCCATTTACAGTTAAACCACCATCGACCAGTTTTAACCTTTTTCTGTGGTAAATAAATACGCTTTGTAGCGACTTTCTGTTGTTCAAGATACTTAACCGATGCAAATTTCCCTTGTGAAGCTGTATTACCTTCAAGAGGTATTACAAATGCAGTTTCATTTGCACTTATATCTTTGAATTTATCAATTTTTGGAGGGGGTAAACATCCTACAATTAAAATTGACAAGAACAACACCAGTGACAATTTAAAAGTATTTCTATTCATTCTTTTTTGCTTTCTCCTTTTAGCATTAGTTTTCTCAGTTTTCGTGTAATATTAAAAATCCTCTAATATTTCTTGTACAATATCAAGTAAAATTACTGCTCTTATACCGGTTTTACCATAATTTGAAAGTGATGATTTTAACCAGTTAAAACATAAATCATCTACTTCCTCCAATTCTGCATCATCCATAATTTTTTTAGCATGCTTTTTAAAATTTTTAACTGTCATAATTTTTTCAGTATGCTTCCTAGGATTTTCAACTATATTCCCCATTTTATTTTCCTTTTATTTAAAATTCCCTTTTGTTTATTGCCTTACATTTTTCCCAGAACTTTTTAAATACATATCTTTATCTTTATGTTTGGGTATAAAACTAAAACAAATGCCAATTATACTAAGTGCCCCAATAACAGTTATTATTTTAGTATAACCGTTATTAACAATCATGTTGCGTGATAAAGTATTAATAACAATATCATCACTTAATTGACTGACTGCAGTATTTGCACTCAAACTATCTAAGATACCAGTAATAGAAATTATTAAAACAAGTGTTATAACTAGTAAACTGATAGAAAAAATAAATTTACGTTTAATCATTTTTTATCCCTTTTTCAATAACCATTTTGGATTAATTACTTTAAAACTGAAATAATCATCTATTACATTTCTACAAATAAGCTCTTCTGCTAACTAGTAATTAAGATTTTTAACATATTCAATAAACCGCTCCATATTATATTTTCCAATTATATTAGCTGAGTGTACATTAAATTTAATATCTGAAAAACTAACACCGTTATCCGCTGTATATATTGCTAACCACCTTACAAAATCATAACCTGTCATACCATCACCTAAATCATGATCTAATGACATTTCTAAAGGAATACCTTTAAGGTCTATTAGCTGAATAGCATTTTCTACCGTCTTTACAATTGTCCAACCTTTTGATGTCGGTGCTCTTATATCATCTAAGTATAATTTCCAATTAGCAACCATCCACTTAATCTCCTTATATTAAAACTGAATAAACACACTATTCTTGTGCAAAAAAAATTACTAGTTAACATGTATTCACCATACTTAACTAGTAATTTTTTACCGTGTCTGTGTGACTGGACTCGAACCAGTGATCTTGTGCTCCCAAAGCACACGCGGTACCTACTCCGCCACACACAGTTATTTAATTAGTTTAATTATTTATACATTCCAGAAATTATTCCATGCTACAGTTCTGTCTTCTCTAGTAAACTTGGCTGCATCCAAAGCACGTTTAAAGGCTATTTTACGCCCTCTGGTACGCTCAAAGTTATCCAAAGGATTACATGTGGCTTTACCTTCGCCTATCTTTTTATCCCCTTTAAAAATGCGGCATATTGTTTGAAATGGATGATACTGTATTGATACATTACCATTATCATCGACTGTTTCACGTTTGGCTCTCAAATGTCGGAAAGTAGCTCTTACTTCTTCATTATTTATTTTAAAAAACATTTTTTTAAATCTCCTTGTAATACCATTTTATAGATGTTATATGTAAGTTTAAGTTACAGTTGACTACTATGCTTTGATGCAAGAATTCTTAATTCTTCTGCAGCATCATCAAAGGCACTTTTATCATAAGCTAAATCATTTCCTTGAGATAGTCTTATAATATTAGCAGCTTTCATTCCTTCTATCTCGGCTTGCACTGATAATATAAGTGCAAGTCTTTTTACATCATGCTCATTCATAGTTCTCCTTTGTGTTAAATAGTTTAAAATAAGTGGTGTGCTATTACGCCAAAGAGGGATCAGGCCTTACCGTCTCCGGGGTGCCCTACGTTTAACCGAGACATCTCCTACCGCAACAGCATTAGGGTAGCATCCCACGTTTATAACATTTACTCGCTACAGTAACTTGCTTCAACTTATCTGGAACCTCGTTCTTATAGCCGATGCCGAGCCAAACGAGCAGTACTACCGCGTGTAGGTCTTCGCCTCACTCTTTAAAGGATGGCTGCCTCTAAGCCCACCTCCCACTTTTAAATTACACGCCTTTAACATTTAATATAGGCTTTATGTAATATTTTATAGTTACTAAATCTTTCTGCAATTCCATTACATTAAATATATCTTTATAAGCCATTGGAGCCTCATCTAAAGTACCGTTAGACACATTTGCTTTAACATGGAGCATTGTATCTTTAAACTCTTTAAGTGTTATACTTTTCTTAGCTTTATTTCTACTCATTGCTCTTCCAGCTCCATGAGAAGAAGAACATAATGAATCTGGATTGCCCTTACCTTCTACAATAAAAGAACCATCACGCATGTTGCCTGGAATTACCCCAAGCATACCTCTTTCTGCTTGTGTAGCTCCCTTTCGATGAATCCATAAGTTATTTTTCAATTCAGCATGATTATGGTTTCTATTAATTAAAAGGTCATCATTTATATAATTTATATTCTTTTTAATAGATTTATAAAGTACTTGTTGAATAGACTTTAATATAATACTGACAATAAGTCTGCGATTCTCTAAAGCATACTCCATTGCTACATTCATATCATAAATGTAATTTCTTCCATCTATTGAATCTACATCCAACCCATAGTGGCCTTCAATATTAGTCTTTGAATGTGCTATTATTTGCCTATGAATAAATTCTTTTTTGGCCTTTTCAAATTTTTCTGGATTATGCTGTTTAAACCCCTTGTTTTTAGCTTCAAAAACTGAGGCATACATTTCTCTATCTACGTTAACAGCAGAAGCTATTTTCATGTAGTAATTAGCCACAGAGTGCCCAAAATGGCGTGACCCAGAATGTACAATAATCCATACATTACCATCTACATCGTACCCAATTTCTGAAAAATGATTACCACTTCCAAGTGTTCCTAGTTTACTTATTGAATCTGTAACAGATTCTCCTACTCTATTACATACTCTAGTAATTTTTTGTATTAGTAAATCGTTTATATTTATAACATTTTTATGCCCATCTCTACCTACAGGTAAATTTTTATATATTCGGTCAAAAATTTCATCTACGTTATGCACAATATCCTGTTTGTTAAATGTAGTTTTATACGCACATACACCACAACCAATGTCAAATCCTACATATGCTGGTACTACAACACCTTTACATGCAACCACTCCTCCAATTGGAAGTGTATAGCCACAATGAGCATCAGGCATTAAAGCTCCTTTTACTACAAAATCTTGTTTCATAGCCATGTAGAATTGATCTAAGGCTGCTGGCTCTATATTATCACTGTAAATTTTAAATGGTTTCATAGATTCTACCTGTTGTTGTTAGTCATTATCTTTCCAAATAGTGGCACAAGCAGTATTACTAAGTGTATTAAATGCTTGTGTTATACAAGTTTTACAGACATTCCCTATAGTAGGTATTGTTATCAATTCCTCGGTTGATCCACAATTAGCACAAACCATTTGATATATAGATGGGTATTCAACATCACCACAAAACCATCTCTGTTCAAGGTCTTTTACCGATTTTCGACCTATTACGTACCCCCAGTTACTACCATCTTCTCCATAAAATTTTAATGTTACCTGCTCATCACCTGATAATATTAAAGATAATTGATAGGCTAATTCCATATCCATGTACCATTTTCCTGTACAATCTACATTAAGATCTATGATAATTGAGTCTATATCGCAGTCATATTTTATTATAATAATTTCTTTTAAAAACTCCTCTACTTGTTCCTCAGTTACAAACTGAGCTTTTGCAGGTTTATTAAAATATGTTAAAAAGTTATTAGCATTGAAGTTAAAAAATACGCTTTTAACGTCTTCGATACTCATATTATTTGATGTTTTTATTTCCATGGGAAATCCTTCTAATGAAGATGTATAGCCCATATATAACTCCTTATATTTATAGTTAAATTAGAATATGCCTTGAGCGAGCATCTGGATTCGAACCAGAATTCTAAATCTGGGGGATTTAGCGTCTACCAATTGACATATGCCCGCATTTTGTCTAAATCAGATTAGCTAACTGTTCATCCCATTCATCTAAAAAACCTTTTGGATATTTGTCTAGTTCACCATTATCATCAACTAAAATGTCATGAACAGTTGCTTGAATTTCGTTATTCATTACGCATCTTTCAAAGAAAAAAGTATTTACATCCTTTTTTGATAGTTTTTTATTTTTTATTGCTACTCTTATTCCATTAATAATATGATCGCTATGTGTTTCTAATAGGATTTGAATTCCACTTTGAGCAGCATAGGCAATTAATTTACCTATTTTAGATTGTCCCTGTGGATGCAAGGAACGCTCTGGATTTTCTAATATTAAAATGTCTCCTCGTTTTGCTTTTAAAATAGATAAAACAATAGGTAGTACATAAGTAATTCCAAATCCAACATTGACAGGTTGAAATTCATCTGTATATCCGTGCTTATCCTCGAATTGAATACCAAGTTTTATAAAATCTACGTCTTTGATTTCTATAACTGATAATTTTACTCCAGGACTAATTTCTTTAAGCCAAGCTTCTACTTGATGTATTAATGAATTTGATTTAGCATTTGAATGAATAATATCTTTGTTTGTGATTTTTTTATCAATTCCATATTTTGAAAGATAATGTACTGCAAATTCCCCCTTATAGCCGATATTATTCCATTGTTCTATTTGAACTTCGTTTTTCTCATGTAAGGTTTTCGGGGAAATATGTTCCGTATTAAGGTATTGAAAATTTTTATTAAATATGTTTATATCAACGTAATTTTCTGGAATATTGATAGCATTAAGGACATTTTCGTCAAATTGATATTCAAACGCCCAAAACTGTTTGTTTTTATTATCCGATAATTCAAATTCTATTCTTTCATTTATTTCTGCATATTGATAAAAAACATCTTTACCTTTACCTAAATTAACAATGCTACCATTAATAATTAATCCTTGTTTCTCTGTAACAGACGTGTTGTAAGATTGTCGAAGTAACAAGATTGCTTGAATTAGAGATGATTTTCCACTACCATTTAAACCCGTCATAATGTTTAAATTAGACAAATTTAAATGTATATTCTTTAACGATTTAAAGTTTCTTATTGTTATATTTTTCAGCATAAACAATACCTTTTTTTCATTTATTTATATTTTACTAATAGTATGGCAGTAAAAAAATCTTGAGCGAGCATCCAGACTCGAACTGGAATTCTGAGTTTGGAAAACTCAGTGTCTACCAATTGACATATGCTCGCGAATAAATCATAAAGTTGATTTCTTTTTACTCGAGCGTCAGAAGAAAACCTATTTCTTAAGAAATAGGAAAAATCCCAACGTTCTTAATAAATAATTAATTATTACATAGGACTTATTTGTGAGAATGTTTCTACAACTTTCCTAGGAGTTCTAATAATTAAAGGAGTTATTACAGTAGAAGGAGTATATCCGAGTCCAACCTCTTTAAGACATTGTGCCTGAGCTATTTCATCCCTGCTGTAGATAGGTTTCCCAAGAGGTGAAATAGCTTCTTCTGCTGCCTTCGCAATAATCCGTTTGTTTATACCACTTTCAGTTGCACACATACAAAGCTGGTTAAGATTAATTTCTCCACCAAAACTGAAAATATTTTTAATAACAGAATAGGGATTATATTTCATATCAATTGCGATTTTCATCATTTGGCATGAAGGTGCCTTCATTGCTATCGCGTCTTTAATGGCATCTTCCAATATGGTTTCCTTTGATGGAGTGTACCCAAGTCCTCTGTCTTTGCAATTAATAGTTGCAGTGATCGTGATGCCTTTCTGCAAAGCATTAATATATTTTTGTTCCCATAAATTATTTTCAGCAAAACATAATGGTGCAAACAATTTTAAACATAGAATAAATAGTATAATAAAAAACATCTTCTTTAACATAGTTTATACCTTTCAATTGCATATTACTCAATTACATCGCTATTTACTTCTTCTACTGAATCTATTCTGTCTTGAATTTCTTGCAATGTGTAAGAGCTTAAATATGCTCTTGCTTTCTTCTTTGCTGTTGCTTCTGTAGTTCCTGTACCTACCCTTCTTCCAGAATAGAACTCCCTTATATACCACATTTTATTTAGTTTGTGGCTGAATAATTTTAAGTTAGAATACCCTTTTAATTTGACAAATTTTCCTTTTACTTGTGCAATACCTATGCTTTTTGTCATTATGTTAAAATTTGTATCCATATTTTTTACCCTTTTGTCAAGTATTCAACTCTGGAAATAGATCAGCTGCAGGTTTAATATCTGTTTTAAGTTTTTCTATCATATCTGAAGTTATTTCTTCTTCATTGTCCCATGCGTCTATAAGTTTTATTACTAATGGTGTCCCATAAGTTCCAGCAAGTTCAATTATTTTAATGATATTAACTACATCTTTAGATCTCATTTTGATATACATCTCCTATAATGTTATTTATTGTAGTAATTAATTTGTTAACTATAAGTATCTTCGTATAAAAAGCTAATTTGTTTTCCTCTGTAGAGTCCTTAACATATAGCTCAAGTGCGTCACTTGCCCCTTTTAGTGCTTTCTCTACCTCACACATTATAGACTTAATTTTGGTCTTTTGTTTTTTACTAAGTTTTCCATCGGCTCCCAAACGTATAACTACATCATATGTTGAGTTATACACGGATGAAACAGACGCCAAAGAAGAATATAATGTTTGCGTAGTGTTCTGTTTATGTACACATCCACTCATTGATGTTTGCGAAAGGAATACAAAAAATAAGACAACTAAAAACAGCCTATTTGGATTATAAACTGATTTGATCATTACTAATACCTCCTATAGATTATGTTATTAATTCAAACTTCGAAATAAATTCTGGATATGTTGCCAAAATATAAAATACGCCTTTATGATATTTTTTTATCATATTTAAATGGTCTTTTGCTACTTTATGTAGTCTATAAATGTTTGAATTGTCTCTCATATCTTCTAATTTACATTCTGACGCCAGTTTATCACTAACAACTCTTGACAAATATTTTGTATATGACTCGTTTTGACGTCTAGTTAAACAATCGATAGCATGTACACATACGTCAGGACATCCATTGTCGATTAAGTCTTTTATAGTTACATAAGTATCCTCTATTAAGTCATGGCTTATAGCAACTATTTTTCCTTCTATAGTAGACATACGCATCATGACTCTTAATGGATGCAATATATATGGAGCTCCAGCTTTATCTCTCTGCTTATGGTGGGCTTTAGAAGCCAACATTATTGCATCGTCAAGTTGTTGCATTGTAGCTTTCATATACATATACTCCTGTTGTTAATTTATTATTACCTCTATATATTAAGAGGTAAGTTAATTAATTTATATTGTGGCTGAGGTGAGATTCGAACTCACAACCCTTTACAGGGGACGGATTTTAAGTCCGCTATGTAAACCATTCCATCACTCAGCCAGCAAACTACTATCAGATTTTTATATTATCCGAAAGTAGTTTACAATTTTACGTATATATGGAAGGGGTAATAGGATTTGAACCTATGTTAGCAGCGTCAAAGGCTGTTGTCTTACCTGACTAGACGATACCCCTATAATTTTAAAGAGTTAACTACAAACGGCTACGTTTTTAAAAGATATCTACCTATTTTTATATTATAATTAAAAATTAAAGGAGAGATATGTTTTGAAATAGGTAGATATCTTAGTAAAAGAAATTGAATGTGTTTTATACCATAAGCAACTCCTATTGTTAAATTATGTTAGTTAGGCCAACAATTTTTCGAAAACAACTTATCTCCTTTTACCATCCACTGTCTCCTTTTTTTAGTCCTCTTCCAGCCCCTTGTTCTTCTAGCATGCCATATATCATCCCAAGCATTAGGCAGAGAATTAGGTCTTCTTTTACCCCTAACATACTTATAATGAGCAAAACCGATCTTCCTCTCTTGAGTAGTTCTCATACACCTTACGTATGGATGTACTGAATTCTTACCTTTCCCAGTTCCTGGTACAGGATCATATCTATATCTGAATGATTCTCCGTAATATACCCAACTATAGGAAGTAGGTCTTCTATAGCAACTGCCTCTTGTTGAATCTATAACGTAATTATAAACACGTCTTTTTCTTCTTACTTTTTGCCGATATTTCATTAGACTACTCCGGAATTTTTATAGACTTTTAAAACCCTCAGAATATGTCAGTGAAAAATAATTTAAATTTAAACACTGAATACCTCCTTTGACATGTCAATTGTCATTTTGTTTATATAGGCTGCCCCGGTTAATGAGCTGAGTTACATAGACATTGATTGATACTATTAGAAATTGTGGGAATCAATTGTTAGATTACCGAAAATAGCTATGTAGTTCGCCTATTACTTTTGTTAAAATCATTTTGCACCAATGGAACTTTGTAAACTTTCTTGTTTAAGAGTTGCGACGAAAGTGTTCGTGTACTTTTCTTATTAGTTTTTATAGATGTGGGGGATGTATACAGATTATTACTAATTAATGAATGCTTGTATTTATCTATTACAGAATTTTGCTTTTTCTTTGGTTTAAAACTATTTAACCATTGTTTGAATTTTTTCCACATATGTATATCCTCTTTTAACTATAATATGTATTACTATATGCCAACAGCCATTAGATGGTTTTTAAAATTACCATGTCGTACCTTGTGAGTAGAGTTAGTAAATATAAACTAATCTACTCATAGAAATAGTAGCTATTCCCGGTCGGGAGTGGCACTCCACGGGGCAAGCCCCGTGACTTCAAACGAAATTTGATTACGTATTTGTAATCTTTATCCGTTTAGAGTGCACCACAATATTCTTTAATAAATTAACAGTTTCCTGTTACTTTTAATTTATTAGTTATGTTTATAATATTAT
>Ga0190313_1001224_pt1 | contig 14003 bp, 11 predicted proteins | sample 4870071011_MG_FD_169989 | JGI IMG/M metagenome (GOLD analysis project Ga0190313, IMG submission 169989) | Hydrothermal vent sediment bacterial communities from Southern Trench, Guaymas Basin, Mexico - 4870-07-10-11_MG | ecosystem: Environmental > Aquatic > Marine > Hydrothermal vents > Sediment ...
CTATATGTACAAGGTCATTAATATGTTGGGTTTTTAATGTTACAGATTCTTTTGAAATATTTTCCACTTTATATTCTCCGTTGATCAGGTCACCCTTGCCGACAATCAGCACCAGATTCCCTTTTTTAAAAAAAAGAGCGATTTTGCCGTTTTTATCATAAAAGCCAAACATCCTGAATTTTTTAAAATCTTCTCTAACCTTTTCAGCAGGATTTTTTTCAACGATTTTGATGGCAGGTTCGATTATCTCAGGAGAAGGTTTCTTTATTGACGTGACAGGTCCTTGATTATAAAAAATATTTTTATAAACTTTGTCTGAATGTCTGGATTGGCCGGATAGCAGGTGCAAATAGAGGGGTAATTCATGAAATTTTTTATCGGTACCTATAGACGACAGACCACTCCCTGTGCCGGGATGTTTTCCTGTATATTTTAGTGATGTGACTGTTTCCTGCTTAAAAGGATGGGTAATTCTATATACAAGAAAAATTACAAATAACCCCATGAGAACAAATAATATTTTTTTATTGTTCATATTAAAACCACTTTTGCCGGGACTTCAGAGGTTAAAATTATGGTGCTGGTTTACCCTTATATTGAGAGGCCATCCTGAACTTATTCAATTAAAATAAGTAGCCAGGGAAATGGCCATATCAACCTGACCCTTTGATTTTTTTGCAAAAGATAACTTTTCAATACAAAAAAGCCTGGAATGGTTCTGGAGATCTGCAAGGAGGCTTTTTAAATCCATGTAATTTCCGGTGACTGTAAAGGATGTAGAGTATTTGGATAGTGCAAGATTTTCTGTTTTTGAGGCTTTAAATAACAATTGGCCCATGGATAATCCATGCTTGGAGAATATTCTGTTGAGTTCATCAATGCTATTCGGGAATGAAGAGGCAGGGGGAAGTTTTTTTTTAAATTCGTTTAAAGCCTTTAAGGCGTTTGGGTATTGCGATCTGTTGCTGACCTTATCGGTTTTTTCAAAAGTTCTTTTTTCCAGATATTGTTTTTGCAGCTTATAAATTTTTTTTTGCCTGGGGGATATAAAAACCCCGTAAAATATCAGATTGATTAAAATTAAACCCAAGCAGGAAAAAAAGAGAATGGGATTGTAGCCTTTAATTGTTTTAAAAAGATCAGTCCTTTCCATAAATTCTCCAGAGTGTCATATGCTTAGGGTTCGCTCAACAATAAGTTGGCAATTTTAAGTGTTGAGGCACCCGTCTGGCAAGGCGCGAAAACGCAAGAACATCAGGATATTCTGAGCTTTCGCAACGCAGTCAGGCGGGATGCATCGGCGCTTAAAATGTCAAGTTATTTTTATGCGAGCCCTTAGTTATATGTAACTGTTCAGCTAATCTGTAAGCAGCATCTTAAATCAGCGATGCTGAATAGTTACAATTATATAGCATTTAAATCCGGCTTAATGAATTAATAGCTTTTTAGCACAGGTTCCAAAGGATCCATATTTTTTTTCCGAAAACATTATATCTGTTTGTAATAGAGCCTTTATTTCAAAATAAATTTCAGCAGTTCTGCTTTCAGATCCTTCGGGCTGGTTTTTTTTAGTCATACCAAGCTGTGTTAACATACTCCCTTGAAACAGCTCTGATTTTTCCATATTTTTTAAAAATGCAGTTATTTTTTTTGCGTGATCTGTTTTTCCTGTTATTGTAATTTTACTAAAATTATCATAGGGAATAAACCCGGTAAGATCCATGTTATCGGGTATTTTTTTTTCCAAAGCAGCAAGGAGATTGCACCATGGAAAAACATCCTGATAAATCAACCTGTTTACAAAGTTGATATTATTTATAATATTCTGTTTTTCCTGTTTACCCAGTCCCTCCACCATTTGCGGAAAAGAATCCCCTTTTTTATCAGGAAGATCCGTTTCCATAATTTTAATTTTTTTTTTATATTCAGCGATGAGGTTATAATACCGCTGGTATGCAACAATATTATAAATTAAGAGTATGGATGAAATTGCAGCTATTATTGTTCCTGCCAGGTTGAATAGAGCTTTTTTCCTGGGCATATGCCGGTGAATTGCCTGATTTGTTTTAACCGGTGCCACCCTGGCCTGATTTATTATGGGGGACTTCAAATTCAAACCTCGCAGTTTTAATGTAAATTTTTAAATATACCTATACAATAAGACTCTGAGCTGCTCCCATAGCAGGCAAGTAATGAAAAAAATCTTCATTTTCATTAAATGCAACAATTTTGTTATCAAGGATTTTAACGTCCATATTTCTAAATGATGCCAGTCCGGTCTTAAATTCGTTATCTCTATTCAAATCCTTTATGCTGCTTCCTATATACAGCTGTTTAATATGACTGTTTGAATTTTGTCTGTGGAAATATGAAATAACCAGATCAAGATAAGGTTCTATGGTTTCATATAAAGGTTCTTGTAAATCAGAAAGGTCTTGTTTAAGCTTTATCCCCTGATAAAAAGCAGGTTGGGCATTTTTAAATATAAAAAGAGTTAAAAAATATTTAAAAATACCAAGATATGCAAAAGTAGAATCGGGTGGAAAAAAATCTTTATAAAGGTTTAGCTGATTAACTCCCGCTGTACGAATAACCTTAACGTTAATTTTTAGTTTTTTCAGTTCTTTTTCAAATTCTCCTACAACTTTTTTTCTCCCCAGGGCAACTATAAATTTTTTTTTGCCGGAAAGATTATTTTTGACCTCATCATAGGATATTTTTATCTTTTTCAATGAAAAATGGTATCTGTTTTCTATGCTGTGGATAAGTGCCTGTTCTATTTTATCTTTTGACCGCAGCGGAGTATCGATCTCCTGAATAATAAATTTTATTGTTTCATTGGGTACAGAGAGCCCTATTGATCTATTTCTATCAATATCTTCCCCCATAATTTTTTTAACAGTATCTAAAAAAAGTTCTGAATTTAATATGTTTTTTTTGTTAAATGAAGGGTTAATGATATTTTCAGGAAATGGTTCCCGGCTGCAGCGTAAAAGTTTAAAATGGTTACCATTTTTCACTATTGTTACCATATTAATGGAATCCTGGTTAATTTCCATGCCAATGTATTTTTTTTTAAATTTCAAAAACATTATTATTAATCCTTAAAAAGGATAAACAAGTTAGGAACGGAGATGAAATAAGTTAAGCAGAAATAGCGCAGGATTTTGTTCAACTTATAAAATTTTCGTTCCTTATGATACATCTCAATGGCCGATAAAGGTAACACGATTCGCTTCATCCAGGGTTGTTGTCCCGTTTAGGACTTCTCTGATTGCAGCTTCTCTTAAAAATGCTGTTCCCGAATCTGCGGTCGCTTTTTTTAAGGCTGCAATTGATGCATTTTTAATAAATAATTCTTTTAGTGTATCATTTAATTCCACAATCTCAAGGATGGCTTTTCTCCCCATAAATCCAGTCCCATTACATTTTGCACATCCTTTTTTGCCATAAATAATATGCTCTGAAAATTGATCAGAATTAACAGCCGATGCTTCCAGGGTTTTTTGTGGAATCGAAATTTCAACTTTGCAGGTGCAAAGAGTCCGTATTAATCTTTGGGCTATTATACAGTTTAATGCCGCCATTAAATTGTAGGGAGCGATTCCCATATGGGTAAACCTGTTAATAACTTCAAAAGAATTGTTCGCGTGGACTGTGGTAAATACCAGGTGTCCGGTGAGAGCGGACTGTAACGCTATTTGAGCGGTTTCAGCATCGCGGATTTCTCCCACCAGAATTTTATCCGGGTCATGCCTTAAAATAGAACGAAGCCCCTTTGCAAAGGTTAACCCCTTTTTTTCATTTACCGGGATCTGGACAACCCCTTTTAATTGATATTCAACAGGGTCTTCAATGGTAATTATTTTAATATCATTTTGGTTAACCTCGGAAAGTGCAGTGTAAAGAGTGGTTGTTTTTCCACTCCCTGTGGGGCCTGTCATGAGAAACATTCCATAGGGAACATTGATCATTCTGTTTATTACATCCATATCATGACTGGGGAGGCCGAGAGTACTCAGGCTAAATTCATAAGTACCTTCCGAAAGTTTTTGCTGGTCAAGTATCCGTATAACAGCATCTTCTCCAAAGATTGAGGGGAGGATAGAGATTCTAAAATCAATATACCTGCCAAATGCTTTTAATTTAAAGCGGCCATCCTGGGGAATCCGTTTTTCGGAAATATCAAGCTCTGCCATAACCTTAATTCTTGATATTATTTGACTGTGGAGTTGTATATCAACAGGGTCACGGGCAAGAACAAGCATCCCGTCAATTCGGTATCTGATAATAATTCCGGTTTCCGATGTTTCAAAATGAATGTCAGAGGCTCGTTTGTCGATTCCATTTAAAATCGTGGAATCTATCAACCTGATAATATTACTTGTTTCTGAAGAAATTTTTTCAAAGCTTAATATTTTCTCAACCTGCTCCCCTTGCACCGCAATGGCAGGCTGCATCTCATCTGGTGTTTTTTTAAGTTCAATCTGTTTTAAGATTTCCTTAACAACAGTTTCGCTTGCAACCGCTGTGACAATATTCATTCCCGTTATCAGTTCAAGCCTGTCTTCCACAAAAAAAGAATATAACGGTTCTGCCACGGCAAAAAATAATGTATCAATATTTTTTTCGTAGGGTATAACCTGGTACTCTTTCATGAAGCTTAAGGGAATCTTTTCAGATAAATCAGCTCCAATTTTTTTTTCTATTTTTACATATTCAAGTGAAAATTGAGCAGCAAGTATTTCTGCTTTTTGTTCATCGGTGATAAAACCTTCCAGCACACAAATATTTCCCACCATTTGGTCAGTAAGGTTCTTTTTTTTTGAGAGAGCAACCTTGAATTGATCTTCGGTTAAGAACCCACGCCTTACAGCCCATTCACCAAATCTTAATTTTTTGTCAGGTCTTTTCTTTAGCATATTTGTTATGCTTCAGGAACGAAAATTTTATAAGTTGAACGAAATAGCTTGTCTTTTGGCCCATCTGCTTCGTTGCATCAAAGGCCGAATGTATAGCCTTGTATATGGGCCAAAATCCTGCGCTATTTCTGCTCAACTTATTTCATCTCCGTTCCTTAAATATCTTTTAAAATTTTTCGAATTCTGGCTTCACTGGCAATTGCAACGGAAATATCTATCCCTGTTAAAATTTCAAGCGTTTGTTCCACAGAAAAAAAATATAATGGTTCTGCCAGGGCAACAAATAATGTATCATTATTTTTTGCATAGGGTATAACCTGATATTCTTTCATGAAACTAAGGGGGAGCAGGGTCAAAAGATCAGGGTCTATATTTTTATCGAGTTTTACATATTGATAGGAAAATTTTTTAGCTATTATCTCAGCCTTTTGGTCGGGATCTATAATCCCTTGCTGAACGCAGGCTTCGCCTAATTCCTGTTTTACTCTTCCATGCCTTAACAGTGCCCTGGATAACTGGTCTTTAGTCAAAAATCCGAGTCTTATTCCCCATTCACCAAATTTCAAATCAAGATCAGCTTCAGATTGTTTTATAATTTTTGCAATTCTGGTTTCACTGGCAATAACAATGACAATTACCATTCCAGTGAGTATATTAAGCTTGGCTGCTGTTGAAGAAACAGGTTCTTCCATGGCAATAAACAATGTGCTGTTCTCTTTTTTATAAGGCACAACCTGATAGTCTTTCATAAACTGGAGTGACACCAGATTTAAAAGATCCGAATCAATATGTTCAGAGAGTTTCACATATTGAAGAGAAAAATGGGATGCTGTTATTTCAGCTTTTTGTTCATGGGTAAGGAGACCTTCCTGGATACAAATATCCCCAAGACGCTGCTCTGAATTTTTTTGTGCGGCAAGAGCCCTGTGCAGCTGCTCGTTTGTAAAAAAATTAAGCTTGATCCCCCAGGTGCCAAAATTTATTTTTTCAGATTCCTGTTTAATCATTTTCCCCTATCCCACCGTGCTTGCTAATTGAAAAATAGGCATATACATTGCCAGGACAATAAAACCGATAATTAAACCCATTAATACCATCAGGGCCGGTTCAATTGCGGAGGTTAATATTGATAGTTTTGCGTCAACATCATTTTCATAAAATTCGGCCACTTCATTTAAAACCGGTTCAAGGGCTCCGCTCCCCTCACCTGCAGCTATCATTCTGATTGCCATGTTAGGAAATAGATCGACGTGTAAAAGAGCATCAGACAAACTTGCCCCCTGCTCGATCTGTTTTACAACATTATCAAGTTTTTCATTTAAAAATGCATTATTTAATATGTCTGATGAAATTTTTACGGTTTCCACAAGATGTATACCGCTTTGAAGTACTGTTGCCATTGTCCTTGCAAGTTTAGAGACTGAATAATTAAGAAAGATATTTCCCAGAAAAGGAAGATTCAGTTTCAAGCGGTCTGTGAACATTTTACCGGTATCGGTCTTATTATAGTATGAAAAAGCGCCGCATATACATATAAAAGCGGCAATAATATAAAAAAAGCCTGATTTTAATACTTCGCTGAGATTTATCAGTACAGCCGTCATTACAGGGATACTGGTATTTCCTTCTGTAAAAGTTCCTGTTAAAGAAGGAACCACATATATCAATAAAAACATCAGCGTGAACATGGAAACCGCAGTTAAAATTATTGGATATATTGAAGCTGAAATTACTTTTTGTCTGATCAGTGCCGTTTTTTTTGAATATTCTATGTATCGCAAAAGGGCAGAGGGGATGTCGCCACTTTTTTCACCAGCCTTCAGGCATGCGAGATAAAATTTAGTAAAGAGGTAGGGATGTTTAGCGAATGCCTGGGTGACAGACTGTCCCTCAAATACATCAAGACGAATTTTCTCAATTATTTCAATCAGTTTGCTTTCTTCGGCATTTTCAATAATTGTATCCAGTGCCGCTATTATTGGAAGCCCTGATTTTATAAGTACAGCGAATTCCTGATTAAAGATGAGGAAATCTTTATGTTTAAAACGCCGTGATATCATTTTATTTATAAACAGAACATCAGCCTTATATTTTTTTTACTGATGCCGAACAGATGCTTTTACATTAAGATGTTTTTTTAAAAACTACTTTTAAATATAGTCCGCTCGGCAACTCGATTATCTGGCGTGACAAACAATTTAATTGTTGCAAATTTAATCATGTTCTAATCTGTTTTTAAATTCTGTATTCAAGATAAACAATTTTTTCTTTACGAGTCAAGAATTTAATTTAATAATATGAAAAGTAATTTACTCCCGGCAAATTTAAGGAACGGAGAGGTGTAACTATTCAGCGGGGCTGATGAAAGCAGCAGGTATAACCTGATTGTAAAAGCAGTCCCTTTGCACAGGTTTATATCCAGCACTATCAATAATGCGTACCATCTCTTTTTGAGGAAGTCTGAATTTAACGCCTGCTGCGGCCACTACATTCTCTTCTATCATGGTACTCCCAAGGTCGTTTGCGCCAAAGAACAGAGCGACCTGGGCAATTTTATCACCCTGTGTAACCCATGATGCCTGAATATTTTTCACATTGTCCAGAACAATTCTGCTAAGGCCAAGAACTTTAAGATATTTCACCGGAGTTGCAGTTATTACATTTATCATGGTATTTTCAGGCTGGAAAGTCCAGGGGATAAACGCTGTGAAACCACCTGTTTTATCCTGGAGGTTACGTATCTTCATGAGATGTTCAATAATTTCTTCTGTTTTTTCAATATGGCCAAACATCATTGTTGCGGTGGTTTTAAGCCCAAGCCCATGGGCTGTTTGCATAACATCAATCCATTGTTCTGCAGAACACTTATTCGGTGATATCTGTTTTCGCACACGATCAACAAGAATTTCAGCACCTCCCCCTGGAATTGAATCAAGGCCCGAATCGATGAGCTTTTCCAGGACATGGGTAATAGATTTTAAAGACAGGTGGGCAATATGAACAATTTCAGGGGGAGAGAATCCATGGATATGAACAGGGGAAACATTTTTGATAAATTTTAAGAGATCCATATAATAATCGATATTAAGGGATGGATGCATACCACCCTGCAGGAGTATTTGCGTTCCCCCCAGGGAGATTGTCTCTTTAATTTTTTCTTTTAATGTCTCCTTTGATATTATATATGCCCCTGCCTGATCCTTTGATCTGTAAAAAGCGCAAAACTTACACTTTGCCACGCAGATATTAGTATAATTAATATTTCTATCAACAACAAAGGTAACAACAGGGTCCGGGTGAAGCGCCTCTCTTTTTTTACTGGCAAGACCTGCCATGGTATGAAGATCTGCATTGTCCATTAGAAAAAGCGCCTCTTTAAAATTTATTCTTTTATTTAAGGTCACTTTTTCTATAATTGTATCTAAAAGAGTCATATTATTTCATCTCCGTTCCTTATTTCAAACAGGCCGGTAAAATGAATCACGTTCAACGGGAATGAGGCCTGCGCTGGATATCATGTGTCTCATCTGTTTTTGAGTAAGCCCCTTTGCCGATTTTGCCCCTGCCATGTGAGTAATTTTTTCCTCTATTATTGTTCCGTCAAGATCGTCAGCTCCAAATGAAAGGGCAACCTGGGCAAGTTTTTCCCCTATCATTACCCAGTATGCCTTTATATGATCAAAGTTATCAAGGATCAATCTGGCAGCAGCGATATTTTTTAAATCGTCAAGGGCTGTGGGGGGTGGAATATGCGATAACTTTGTATTTTCGGGATGAAAGCCAAGGGGTATAAAAGCTGAAAAACCTCCGGTTTTGTCCTGAAGCTCCCTTAAACTTATCAGGTGATCAACACGTTCCCTGATGGTTTCCACATGCCCGTAAAGCATTGTTGCATTAGATACTATACCGGCATTATGCAGGGTTTCCACTATGCTGAGCCATTTTTTCCCATCGATTTTGGCAGGAAATAATTTTTCCCTTACTCTGCTGCTGATAATTTCAGCACCACCGCCAGGTGTCATGGAAAGTCCGGCATTTTTTAATTTTTCAATTGTTGTATCCAATGATAAGTTTGAATTTCTGGCAATAAATTCTATTTCCACTGCTGTAAAAGCTTTTATCGCTGCAAATGGCCGCATCTTTTTTATGGTTTCCAAAAGCTCAACATAATAGTCCATGCCAAGGGCAGGGTTGAGCCCCCCCACAATGTGAATCTCATTTATCGATGCATCACTATAGTTTAACAGCATTTTTTTTACATCTTCAATGGAAAGGGTAAATGCACCCTGGGTCCCTTTGTCCCTTGCAAATGCGCAAAACAGACACCTGTTAGTACAGACGTTTGTATAATTTATATGGAGATTGGATATGTAATAGGCTTTATCACCGTGAAGTTTTTTTCTGACATAATCAGCAAGACGTCCCACCCCCAACAGGTCGCGGGTATTATAGATAAGGAGTCCATCTTTTAGATTCAGACGTTCCCCTTTTATTATTTTTTTACCAATTTTATCCAGGCGTTCATCAGAAAAAGAGAACATTATCAAGCCTTTAAAGTTTTTTTAAAAATTTAATTATTTCATTTCCAAAAGTATTGATTTGCCATTTTTTCATATTTTCGATTTGAAAAAAATCTTTTTGATTTTCAGGATTTAAAACTATTATTTTGTTTAAGATTGTATTGTTTAACAGTATCCCCGGGTCAATTCCAAGCTGCTGAGCCCGTTTGCTTCTCCAGGATTTTAAAGCTTTGATTTTTATATGATCCAAATGCCCTGGAACAGATGGAGCCTTTCGGGGATAAACAGGGAGATCATGGCTCGATTTTTCAAGTTCATTTTTTATGATCTCTATTAATTTTGCGCCATACATCTCTATCTGTTTTTTTCCTAAAATCCTCATCTTTTTTAACTGATTTTCATCACCAGGTTTTTCTAAAGCAATTTGGATAAGGGGTTTATTCTCTAATATTTTATACAAAGGCTTATCTTTTTTTTGAGCAATTTTTAAACGAAACTTTAAAAATGCTTCCAGCACAGCCAGTGACCTTGGGTCAAGCAGGCCTGCCCCTTTAAAATTCAGGTATAATGGTTCTGAATTATTTGTTTTATGCCTGACTTTGGTAAGGAGCCCGCACTCCTCGATTATCCATGAAAAACGGCCTTTTTTTTCAAGTTCTCCCTCAAGTATTTCAGTAAGGGGTATAAGAAAACCCACATCCCGTGCTGCATATTCCAGCATTTTTTTAGGTAGAGGCCTTTGGGACCAATCTTTTTTTTGATATTTTTTATCAATATCAACATTGAATCTGGTCTTTAAAACTGCGTCAAGTCCTGTTGCCTTGATTCCTAAAAACATGGATGCAAGCTGCGTGTCAAAAAGATTGTTAACCTCTATATTGAAATCTCTGTGTAAAGAGCGTATATCATAATCGGAGCCATGGAAAATTTTTTTAATATTTTTATCTTTGAATAAAGGCTTTAAAGAAGAGAGATCTTTAACTTCCAATGGGTCAATAATTACGTTTATCCCCTTTGCAGCCATTTGAACAAGACAGACCTTTTCCTTAAAATGATACATGGAGTCTGCTTCAAGATCCACAGCCACCATGTTCTCCTTTGAAAGAGCCTGCGCCACATCTTCGAGGTCAGAAGTTGTTTTTATTATCTGATAATTAATTTGGCTAGAACAATTCATAAATTATTATTATTTAGTAATCCCTTAAAATAGCACCTGAGCAAAAACTGCTGATTTCTTCAATTTCTGCGTCAGGTCAAAATAAAATTTCTCCTTAAAAGTTATTAAATACCATATTTTGTATTGTTTCAACAACATAAAAAACAGATATGTTCTTAAGAAACAAGTATAAATTTAATACTCCGGATGCCCCATAAAAAGTTCAGTTCTCCAGGGAAACTGGAGATATTAATAGTTTTCTTTATTAGTACTGCGTAAAATTTAACAATGTGGTGATAAAGGGAGTGTCAAAAAAGAAATTGACATTATCAGAGATCATGAGTACATATTGCGGGGGTTTTAAAAAAATAAATATCTTAAAAATATTATAATTTTTTATTATTATACTAATAATTATAACTAACAGTTGCTAAAATAAGCATAAATACCAAATGATCAATATTACATTCCCAGACGGAATAGAAAAAAAATTCGAAAGTGTCCCAACAGGGCTTGATGTAGCAAAAAGCATTTCAGAAGGTTTTGCTCGAAACTGTGTAGCCATGGTAATAAATTCCAGATCTGTTGATCTTAGCACAAAAATCAAAAATGATTCTTCTGTGAAATTTATTACCACCAAAGATAAAGAAGGGCTTGCTATTCTCAGGCATAGCGCCGCCCATGTAATGGCTCAGGCGATACAGCGGCTATATAAAAACGCAAAACTTACCATAGGTCCTGTGGTGGAGGATGGGTTTTATTATGACATAGATATGGATCATATCTCTGAAGATGATTTTCCTGGTATCGAAGCTGAAATCAAAAAAATAATAAAAGAAAAAATTCCCTTTGAGCGTAAAAAAGTATCAAAAGAAGAGGCTTTAAAGTTTTATTCAAAGGAACCTTACAAGCTTGAAATGATCAATGATCTTGAAGACGGGACAATATCATTTTACAGCCAGAAGGAATTTACAGATCTGTGCAAAGGTCCCCATGTACCCCACACAGGTTTTATCAAAGCCATTAAACTCATGAAAATATCAGGAGCTTACTGGCGCGCGGATCAGTCCAATGCACAGTTGCAGAGAATTTACGGGACAGCTTTTTTCGATAAAAAAAAATTAAAGGCCTATCTTGAGTTTATTGAAGAGGCAAAAAAAAGAAACCACAGAAAAATTGGTGTTGCCATGGACCTTTTCAGCTTCCATGATGGGGCTTTGGGAATGCCGTTTTTCCATGCCAAAGGGATGTGCATCTGGAAGACACTTATAAATTACTGGAGAAAAGAGCATATAACAGCCGGGTATGTTGAGACAAAAACACCCATAATGCTCAAGAAGGATCTATGGGTAAAAAGCGGGCACTGGGATAATTACCGTGAGAATATGTATACAACCATGGTGGATGAAACAGAATATGCAATCAAGCCGATGAACTGTCCCGGCGGAATGCTTTTGTATAAGCTGCGTCCCCATTCTTATAAAGATCTTCCCCTTAAGGTAGCGGAAATAGGACTTGTCCACAGGCATGAGTTGAGCGGAGTTTTATCGGGTCTTTTCAGAGTCCGTGCTTTTCACCAGGATGATGCCCATATTTTTATGACTCCTGGCCAGATTGAGGGTGAAATCCTCAATGTCTTAAGCCTTATGGAACGGATTTACACCTCTTTTGGGCTGGGGTTTCATTTGGAGCTCTCCACCCGTCCGGAAAAATCGATCGGTTCCGATCTCCAGTGGGAAACAGCGACAAACGGGCTTACAGCAGCCCTCGACGCCTATGGAAAAGATTATATAATTAATAAGGGAGATGGTGCGTTTTACGGACCCAAAATAGATGCTCACATTGATGATGCTTTGGGCCGTACATGGCAGTGCGGAACTATTCAGCTTGATATGGCGCTTCCTGAAAGGTTTGAGCTTGAATATGTGGGACGGGATAATGAAAAGCACCGTCCTGTAATGATCCATAGAGTAATTTTTGGATCAATAGAACGCTTTTTAGGTATACTTATAGAACACTTTGCCGGAAAATTTCCACTCTGGCTGGCCCCTGTACAAGTTGCCATACTTGCAATAAATGATGATCTCATCCCCTATGCTGAGGATATCAAAAGAAAACTTGATATGGAAGAGATTCGCGCTGAAGTCGATTCCAGGACAGAGAGTCTCAATAAAAAGGTCAGGGATGCGCAGTTAAATAAAATTCCCCTTGTACTGACCATTGGGAAAAAAGAAAAAGAGGCTGAAACTCTTTCAGTCAGAACCCTGGACGGGAAAGTTGCCCATGGCGTTTCCCATGACCGTTTTTTTAGTGAAGTAATAGATCATATAAAAAAAAGGAGTCCTGACCTTACATTTCCCGGTTTGTTTTAGAAATTACTCAAAATTTACCCAGAAATTACTTAAAAATTACCCAGAAAATGCCCCCTGTAAAAAAATAAAATTTTTTGAGTAACTTTTTGAGTAACTATTAAGCATCGCTGATTTTAAACATGCAACAGGTATGATCTGATTTAATCAGATTATACCTGAAGTTATCCATATCAGCCGATATCGTTACATTTTTTGCAACTATTCAAGAAGTCCTGGTAAATATTCCATGAACCCCTGCAAACAATTTTTTAAAAAAAAATGTAAGATTATTATCCTGCTATGCTTATTCCCATTTCTCAATACACCCCCTCTTTTTTGCGATAACCTTTTTCCAAAACAGAATCCTCAGACAGCTAATATTTCAAAACCTGTGGAAGTAATTATGGAAAATATCGAAAAAAAATACTCACAAGCCGGTTTTTCAGCCGGTTTTAATCAGGTATCCACCCTAAAAGCGCTGGATATAACTGATACAGCTTCGGGGACAATGATAGTTAAACGTCCCGGCATGATGAGGTGGGAGTATGAAAAGCCGGAAAAGCAAATAATAATATCAGACGGTGATAATCTTTGGATTTACAGACCGGAAGATAATCAGGTTTTAACGGGAAGAGCCCCTGAATTTTTTAAAGAGGGAAAAGGGGCCGGTTTTTTATCCGACATGAAGATATTAAGAAAAAAATTTAATATCTCCCTGGTAAAAAATGAATCTGATTCTTTTTATATGTTAAAGCTTTTACCAAATAAAAAGATGTTTGATATCTCGTCGATATTTATAAAGGTTTTAAAGCGTAATTTTAATATAGTCCGGATAATTACTTACAATTCATATGAAGATGAGACTAAAATCGATCTTGTTGATATAAAATTCAAAGAGAAAATCGATGACTCCATCTTTAACTTTATTATCCCTGAAGGGATAGATGTCCTGCAGATCAACGAATCTGAATCATAGCTTTTCATGGTTTAATCAGATTATACCTGAAGCTATACAATTCCAGTAATGTTCGGTTAGGAACGGAGACGAAATAAG
>Ga0190313_1001226_pt1 | contig 13983 bp, 15 predicted proteins | sample 4870071011_MG_FD_169989 | JGI IMG/M metagenome (GOLD analysis project Ga0190313, IMG submission 169989) | Hydrothermal vent sediment bacterial communities from Southern Trench, Guaymas Basin, Mexico - 4870-07-10-11_MG | ecosystem: Environmental > Aquatic > Marine > Hydrothermal vents > Sediment ...
AACTCTCCTGTGTCCATGTTGTAGATGTAAAAACCATATCCATAATTTGAGACGAAGTATATTAAATTATCATCCACGTACAATCCAGTAATTGCAGAAGGCAAACCAGAGGCTATCAAAACAGGATCGGTGGTTTCGCTGAATTTGTAGATCTTAGATCCACCTACAGCAACATAATAAAAATCACCGTGTTTGAAGATACTACTCAAATTTTGATCAAAATGCTTCAAAACCTCTATGGAGCCATCAGAAATCCTTATCTTTATGATGTTGCGATCACCATCTTCGGAGAGAACGAAAGTATCCTCATCTAGGAAAATGCCGTATACATTCTGAAGACGCGTATCTGCAGGATCTTTAAACTTTACATTATTTATAAGCTTTCCATCGTAATCGTAGAAATCGACATCATCTGTGGTGTTTCTAGCAACAGCTATTCTGCCATGTCCACAGAAGATGTAACCTGATGATAGCGATAACGTTTTCTGAAATACGAAATCTCCACTGGAGTAATCATAAACTTTAGAATCCGATCCACCAGCAACAAAAAGCAATTTCTGATCATCATCCACTGCGAATCCAGAATATATGCCGGCATTTATCCCTATCGCCGATGTTCCATCTTCTGTGATCATGACTATTCCTGTGCCCTTTTCAACTGTTAAAAAGCGGTATCCCTCTTCCGGCTTTGTCGTCGATGGTGGAGCACCACAGCTCACGAGCGCAAGAACCACACTTACCATCACAAACACGACAAGCCATAATTTCATAATACCTACCCCCTTGATTGAATGTTGATTTACAAACTAATATTATCACAATTTACATAAACGAGCAAAAACCAGTTCACTATAAATAAAAAAAGCCAGCCTGAGATAGGCTGGCTGTTTTCTGGTGGAGGCGGGGGGATTCGAACCCCCGTCCGAGAATGAACCCCCTTGGGCGTCTCCGAGCGCAGCCCGTGTTTTCTTCTCGAAGGTGGAAGCCCACGGGCAGGCGTCCACCTTCAAAGCCTTCCTTGGATTTCCCGACCTGGACCGGAAGGCGGAGCCCAGGCCGGTAGGTCGGTTCTCTCACGCCCTCATCCAGAGCCCGACCAACTCTGGTGAGGACGGCCGCCTATTCTCTATCAGGCGGCAAGAGCAACAGGTTCGTTGGCACTTATTCTTTTCCCACCTTTTTTACGAGGCGGTGGGGACCTCGGCTCGCTTCCCAAGGGGGCTCATCCCCGTCGAACCCATTCGCCCCCTCGTGTTTATTATACCATCGGTTTTATCCAGGATATCTTCCACCAGCTATTAAGACTTTAAAGGCCCATATCTTGTTCATGCACTCTCAATACCGGCAGCTCCTCCCAAAAATCTCATCTTGAGCATATCTCTTCACTCCGCTTTTTGGATGTTTTAAAAATCCTACCATGTGCAGAATCTTTTTACACTGTGTGATAAAATACAGATTGGAATAGCTCCTCCCAGGAAGGGAGGTGGTTTCGATGAGGATAAACAACGTGAACGCTCTCTGGGCCTGGAGGAGTCTTCAAAATACTCAAAGACTCCTTTCTGCAACCATGGAAACGCTCATAACGGGATCCAGAATACCAAGAGCTTCCTTCGATGTAGCGGGACTTGCCATATCTCAAAGGTTGAGAGCACTGACTCGAGGTTATGAAACAGCTTTGAACAACATATACAACGGCATTGGAATGTTGAGAACAGCTGAAGGAGGACTCGGATCTATAACAGAAGCTCTTCAGAGAATGAGGGAACTTGCTGTTCAAGCCAGCAATGGAACACTAACTGAAGCTGAAAGAGCAGCCCTTCAGCAGGAATTCGAGCAGTTGAGGCAAGGTATAGCAGAGACCGTGAGAAACACGAATTATAACACCGTAAACGTTCTTGCTGGAGAGGTTCAAAACGTGCAGATTCAAACCGGCCCAGCAGAAGGAGAAACGTTGAATGTGACGATACCTAACATGGGGCCAGAAGCGTTGGGACTCAACGAACTCAACATATCCACAGCCGAAGGTGCGCAAAACGCCATCTCCAGGCTCGATGAGATCTTAGAGAACGTTTCACAGGTTAGGTCGAACGTTGGGAGTTGGATGAACAGGTTGGAGCATGCCGCAAGAAACGTTGGAAACGCGTACGTCAACACCATGAGCAGTCTGAGCACCCTTGCCGATGCAGACATGGCAAGACAGATCCTGGAACTCACGAGACTTCAGATAATAAGACAGTCGAATCTTGCAATGCTTGGACAGGCAAACATCAGTAATCAATCCGTTCTGAGGCTATTCATGGGGTGAGGCGTTTGCCTCACCTTTTTACACATTTACACAGAATGAATAAAACAGTGCTGGAGGGAAAGAACATGAGATGGTTCGTTCTAACGCTCATCATTCTGACTTCTTTAGCTTTGTTCGGAGGAATTTTGGAAGATTATGTTAAGGCCCCTTACGATGTCAGATGGTTCGTTATGCAGGAAGAGACCCTTGAAGATGGGTCTCTTTATTACGTTCTATCCGTTGAAACGCAGGAATGGAAGGGTATAACGTGGATAAACAGGGTGGGTATAACCATCCCCTCAAATTTGGAGATAAAGGATCACGTTATATTGCTCATAACGGGAGGTTTTGAAAGCAGGGAAGATCAGGTGGACATGGCGAAAGCCTTCAAAGCTCCATTCGTTGTCGTGGGAGATATCCCGAATCAACCTCTCTTTGGTCTGAGCGAAGACGATCTCATAGCTTACACTTTCTCAAAATATGAAGAGACAGGAGAAAAGGACTGGCCACTCCTTCTTCCGATGGTTAAGAGCGTGGTTGAGTGTTTCAATGTCGTTCAAGAGTTTCTGAGGGATAAGGGATTCGATATAAAAGGGTACGTTCCAACGGGTGCTTCAAAAAGAGGCTGGACGACGTGGCTTGTATCCACGGTGGATCCCAGGGTTGTAGGGATCATCCCTATAGTCTTCGATAACTTGAACTTTCAGGCTCAGATGAAACACCAGCTCGATATGTGGGGTGACTTCAGCTATAAGATAGGCCCGTACACCGAAAGAGGATACCCTCAGAAAGTTATCAGGGGAGAGGGGAAAGACCTTTTGGAAATCGTTGATCCTTATTCTTACCTTTCCAAGCTCACCGTACCGAAACTCATAGTTGTAGCAACGAATGACAGATACTGGCCCATAGATGCTGCGACGCTCTATTTCTACGACCTTCCAGGGAGTAATTACCTTCTCTATGTTCCGAACGAACGGCATTCCATAAAGAACGTGAGCTACGTCGTGAACACGGCATCTGTCTTCTTCAGATCCATCGTGGAAGACGGGGATTTCGTGGACATATCGTGGAGGTTCGAAGATGACGGAAGGAAACTGGTGGTTTCCTGTGACGAAGCAAAAAACGCTTATGTATGGATTACAAGATCCAAAACGACTGATTTCAGAGATTCCATGTGGTTTAAATTTCCCATGAAAAGGAAAGGCGATCATTACGAGTACACGGTGAACCCATCAAGCGAAGCGAACATATGTTACTTTGGGGAGATAATTCTTGAAAAGTATGGAGTTGAATTCTCACTCTCAACTATCGTGAGGGTCTTGAAAGGGAAGTGAGAAATCTATAAATACTTGGAACAGCTTTTGCAGACACTCTTTCAACTTCGTCTGTTTGATACCATCCATTTTCGAAGCCTAGAGAATCTGCATAATCCAGAACCTTTTCATACTCTTCTTGAGTAATCTTTCTACCTAAGAGAGGATCTTCTCTCGCCTTAAAAAGAGGAATGTACTGTGACATGATGGCTATAGGAACTTCTATGGAGAGTTCTTTTGCTATGAAGTCCAGTGCTTTCAAAGTCCCAGAGACACCGTTTGGAAGTACAAGAAGCCTTATTATCATCCCTTTCATTTCGTTTTCATCGAAAGGGCCAACCTGATCGAACATTTCCCTGAGGGCTTTTTGCGTTACACTCCAATAATCTGGTACTTTCGAATACCTCAATCCCATTTCATCATCCGTATACCTTATATCCACAAGGTAAACATCCACGATACCTTTCAGTAGCTCCAGCGTCTCGACTTTTTCGTAACCACTCGTGTTGTAAACCAAAGGGAGATTGAAACCTTCTGGTATCGATTCGTGGAGAGCCTCCAGTATGAGAGGAAGATGTGGAGTTGGTGTTACAAGATCCAGTGTTCTTGCACCAGCTTTCTGAAGCTCAAGGAATATGAAGGAAAGATCTTTAACTTCAATCTCAATTCCAATTCCCCTCTGACTGAATCCCATGTTCTGGCAATAGATACATCTCATCGAACACCCGCTGAAGAAAACAGCTCCTGTACCTTCACTTCCAGAAAGGGGAGGTTCTTCTCCAAAGTGGAGGATGGCGTTGGTGAGCTTGATCTTTCTCCCAGCACCACATACTCCTCGGTTTTCATCCCTGTTGATACCGCATTCGATGGGGCATAGCCTGCAACTTTTCAAATGCTTTTTCAGCTCTTCTATGACATCCTCTAAGAAACCTGCCTCATACGCTTGCAAGTAAATCGGTGAATTCTTCACCTTCGACATACTCTATCTCAGCTCCAAGCCTTGAAAATTTCTCTATAACTCTCTCATACCCTCTGAATATATGCTCCACATCGTGTATTTCAGTTTTCCCATCTGCCATGAGACCTGCTATCAGAAGGGCGGCGGTTGCTCTCAGATCGGTCCCTTTAACGGGGGCACCACTCAGGTTTTTAACACCCCTTACCACAGCCGTTCCGTCGGTTATTTCAATATCCGCTCCCATCCTTTTCAATTCATCAACATGCAAAAACCGGGATTTGAAGACATTCTCCTGTATCACAGATGTTCCCTCGCATACCGATAGGTAGGTCATGATCTGAGGTTGAAGATCAGTTGGAAAACCGGGGTAGGGATTCACCACGACTTTAACCCCTTTGGGTTTTGTGACCATAGAGATCTCGACCCAATCTTTTCCAAAATTCAAAACGGCCCCTGTCTCCTCAAGAATCGACCAGAGAGCACTCAGGTGTTCTGGTATTACACCCTCGATCCTTCCAAATCCTCTGGTCGCACAGATTGCTATCGCATAGGTTCCAGCTTCTATTCTATCCGGTATGACCGTGTGGATGGTCGACCTCAGCTCTTTCACACCCTCGATAACTATCTTTCTCGTTCCAGCACCTTTTATTTTGGCCCCCATCGAATTCAAGAAATTCTGAAGATCCTCTATTTCGGGTTCCATTGCAGCGTTGTCTATGATGGTGACCGTCCCCTCCATTATGGAAGCGGTCGTCATGAGGTGTTCCGTTGCTCCGACGCTTGGAAACGGTAATGATATGATGACCTCTTCTTTCTTTTCCTTAAAAACAGCTTCCACAAAACCATGAGATATCTCTATATCGAATCCCATCTTCTTGAGACCATCGAGGTGAAAGTTAACAGGTCTTACGCCTATGGAACATCCGCCAGGAAGGGCAACTTTCGCTCTCTTGAAACGAGCAGCTAAGGGCCCCAGAACGTTGAAAGATGCCCTCATCTTCCTTACAGGTTCGTAGGGTATGTTGGAGTTGAAAGGTCCCTTTGGTGAGATGGTTAGAACGTTGTTTTTGAAAGATGCAGAAAATCCAGCGTGTTTCAGTATATCCATCATAGTCCTAACATCCTGAAGATCAGGGACATTCTTCAAAACCACATCATCATTTGCCAAAATGGAGGATGCCATTATGGGAAGAGCCGAATTTTTGGCCCCCGATACCTTAACACTCCCCCTTAACCTCACACCTCCTTTTACGATGAAGTATCCCATCAGCTGATCCCTCCAGTGATTTTTTCCAGAGCTTTATCTAAATCTTCAAACTCTTCAGGATAGAGGGCGTAGGAGATTTCAACGTTCAAAGATGGCAGTTTTGATTTAAAAGCATCCATTATCCTTTTTTCTATCTTTCCACATACCTCCTTGCCGACCTCAGTAACTATCAAAAGGAAAATGTTTTCAGAGTATCGCCCCACATTATCGAGAGGAACCCTCACGCACTCTTTCAGAACTTTTCCTGAAATCATTAAAACCTTTTCCCTGTCCATTCCTTTGAAGTCATCCAGATTCGAGAGTTTAACCGAAAACAGAGCATATTCCACGTTCTCTTCAAAAGCTTTCTGGTGGTAATGAGACAGAAGTTTAAGTATGTGATCTTTCGTGTAAACTCTGGTTAGGGGATCCACTATCTTTTTGGTTCCAAGGTTTTCAAAGAAACTATCGATGGTTTCGAACTGTTTTTTTATGATCTCGTTGTATTCGTTGAGCATACTCTCGAGTTCTTCTTCTCTCCTTTTGCATTGCTCCAACTTTTCCTCCAGATCCTTTATTCTCTCCATAAGCTCTTTTTCACTCATGGAGGTGCCCCCCTTTTTTAAATACGGTGATATACTCTTTTTTGGAGAAGGTTCATCAAAAAGATTCTATCACAACTTTTCTCTTCAGTAGAGCCAGTGAAAGCGGTCAACGATCGTCCCCAAGGTTTTCAGGGGGTATTAGCATGCTGAAGGTCATGTCTTTGAAAACTCATATAGGAGATTTCGTTCTCGGCCCATTATCCTTCGACGTGAGGGATGGTGAGATAGTCGCCGTCGTTGGACCATCTGGAAGTGGCAAAACCCTTCTTCTCAGAAGTTTGGCAGGGCTTCATCCAATCGATGAAGGCAGGATAGAATACGACGGAAGGGATATAACCGATCTTCCACCTTCCAAGAGAAGAATTGCTTTCGTGTTCCAAGAAGAAGCCCTCTTTCCACACATGAACACCTTTGGGAATCTTGCCTTTCCTCTGAGGATAAGGAAGGTTCCAAAGGAAGAAACAGAAGCGTCGGTTGAAAAGAAAGCACAGGAGTTGGATGGTCTTCCCGAATATTTGCCGAAATTTCCGAATGCTCTCCCAAAAGGTATAAGGAAACTCGCATCCATTGGGAGAGAAACGATAAGGGAATTCGACATGATCTTCCTAGATGAACCCTTGGAGCACCTTGATAAACAGGTCAGAAATCTGATGAGAACGTTCCTGAAGAAACTTTTGAGTGGGATGAAGAAAACGGTTCTCATAGTTATCAACGATCCAACGGATGCCATGGCGATAGCAGAAAGAGTCATCTTAATGAAAGATGGAAAGATCGTTACCTACTCTTCTCCAATGGATCTTTACAATTCCCCAGAAGATATCTTCACTCTCCAGTACTTCTCATCGAAAGGGCTGAGCATATTGAAAACGCGCGTTGAGGGAGAAAGGGAGAGTGTTTTCGGGGTGAAAGTATCTTTAGAAGATGGAGATTACGATATCGCTTTGAGGCCTGAAGATATAGTGGTGTCGGATGATGGAGTCGAGGCGGAGGTTTCTTTTTCTGCATTTCTCGATTCGGGAAGATGGTTGTGTGAGCTGTGCTTTGAAAATACCTCTGTGAGTGCCATTTTGAGATTGAAGGATTTACCAAGGAGAGTGAAGATATTACCTAAGAAGATGTTCTTCATAAAGGGTGAGAGAGTATGCAAGATCCTGTCGAACGTTTCAAGAAATTGAATGTCGAAGGATCTGTAGAAGTTGCGGAAAAGGTTCTCGAGATTTTGGAAGATGCTTTGAAGAATGAGGAGGAAGAGAAAGTACTCGAATTGTCGAAGATATTTGCACACATGAAGCCTTCTATGAGGGCTCTGGAAGAGATCTACATGGAGTTGAGAGAATCCAGAGATTACAAACAATCCTTAAAGAAGCTCAGGGAGAAGCTTGTAGAGAATGTTTTGAAGACAGCCAAAACGTGTGCTCATCTTTTAAAAAGAGCTGAAAAGATCCTGACCATGAGTAACAGCACAACGGTATACCTCTCGTTGAAATTTATGAAGAGGAAACCAAGAGTGTGCGTTCTGGAATCGCTCCCTGGAGGCGAAGGAAGAGTTTTGAAAGACAAACTGAAAAAGGAAGGATTCGATGCGATGCTTCTTCCCGATTCTGCAGTTTTTAATGCCGTGGAATGGACAGAAGTTATTCTGGTTGGGGCAGATTCGATTCTTGAAGATTTCAGCGTGGTGAACAAGATAGGTACCAGAACTCTGGCTGTAATTTCGAGATACCTCGGGAAACCCTTTTTCGTTGTGGCAGATCCCTGGAAGTTCGGAAAGAAAGGTCCTCCAAAAGAAACGGTGACCTATAACGGCTCGAAAATCCCATTATTCGAACTCGTGCCATCTGATCTCATAACAGCTATCATCACTCTCCGATGATCTTCACAACGACTCTCTTTCTCCTTTGACCATCGAATTCAGCATAAAATATCTCTTCCCAAGGACCCAAATCGAGTTTTCCCTCCGTTATGGGGATTACCACTTGGTGATGAACTAAAATTCTCTTTAAATGGGCATCTCCATTATCCTCTCCTGTCCGATGATGGTTGTAATCTTTTCTATAGGGTGCTAATTTCTCGAGCCATTCCCAAATATCCTCGTGAAGGCCACTCTCATTGTCGTTAACTATTATCCCTGCCGTTATGTGCATCGCAGAAACAAGACAAAATCCCTCCTTTACACCACTTTTCTCAACGATCGATTCTACGGTATCTGTTATCCTTACAAGCTCTCTTCTGTTTCTCGTGTTGAACCACAGGTATTCGGTGTGACTCTTCATGATTTCCCTCCTTCCCTCATTTTGAAGAGATTCTACCATGAGTGCTAAAATTTTTCATGAAATCAGGGGAGAGGAGGTGGTAAAGTGAAAGTGCGTTTTCTGGGACACGCCGCTGTTCTCATAGAGGGAAAACACAACATCATTATCGATCCATTCATAAGTGGAAATCCAGTGTGCCCTGTAAAGGTTTCTGACCTTCCGAAGATAGATTACATTCTCGTCACACACGGTCATGGAGATCACCTCGGAGATACTGTTGAGATAGCGAAGAACAACGATGCGACTGTGATAACCAATTTTGAGATATCTCTATACCTTCAAAAGAAAGGAGTAAAGGTTCATTCAATGCACATAGGGGGAAGATACACCTTCGATTTTGGAACACTTAAAATGACGCCTGCTCTTCATGGATCGGGGATAATCGAAGGCGATGAGGTGATCTATGGAGGGAATCCCTGTGGCTTCCTTCTTACGATCGATGGAAAGAAGATATACCATGCAGGTGACACTGGCCTCACAAAGGATATGGAACTTTTAAGAGAAGAGAACGTCGATCTTGCTTTCCTTCCAATAGGAGGAAACTATGTGATGGATGTTCTGGATGCTGTGAAGGCGGTTGAATTCATAAAACCAAAGAAGGTTGTTCCTATACACTATGGAACATGGGAGTTGATACTTGCGGATGTCGATCTTTTCAAAAAGAAGGTTGAGGAGATGGGTGTTGAATGTATCGTTATGAAACCAGGAGACGTTCTGGAGTGTTGAAGATGAAAGATCTCTGTGGTATCATATAGAAACGACGGGGCGTAGCGCAGGCGGCTAGCGCGCCTGCCTTGGGAGCAGGAGGTCGCTGGTTCAAGTCCAGTCGCCCCGACCAAACCGCGGCACAAGCCGCGGTTTCTTTGAAAGGATGTGGAAACGGAGGTGATAAAGTGCCACTGTATAGGTACGTGTGCGAAAATTGTGGAAACGAAAAAGTTGTACTCCATAGTATGAATGAAACACCGGATATCATTTGTGAAAAATGTGGTTCTGTGATGAAGAGAACTATAGGAAGGGTTGGAATAATCTTCAAAGGGGAAGGTTTTTACATAACGGATTCAAGAAACGGTAAGAATAAAAAGAGTGAGAAAAAGAGCGAAAGCTCGGAAAAAGCGGAAGTCAAATCCTGAGATTCGGATCTGCATTCAATTCCAAGGGGGAAGTTTCCCCCTTTAAATATTTTTCATAGCCAGCCTTTGCAACCATGAGAGCGTTATCCGTGCAAAGCTCAAGAGGTGGAAAGAATATCTCATAGTTCCATTTTTCTGCTTTCTCTTTTGCCTTTTCCCTCAACCTTCTGTTCGCCGAAACTCCTCCTGCAAAGACGATCCTTCGAATCCCTGTGAACCTTGCGGCGTTGAAGGTTTTTTCTACAAGAACATCAACAACAGCTTCCTGAAAAGATGCCGCAACGTCTTCCATCTTGTAGTCTTTCTCTCTTTCTAGGAAGTAAAGGACTGATGTCTTGAGCCCGGCGAAACTGAAATTGAAGTTCTTTTTATCCTCCATCATAGCCCTTGGAAAGGTGTATTTGTTCGGGTCACCTTTGAGAGAAGCCTTTTCTATAGCAGGCCCCCCTGGATATCCAAGCCCTAAAAGTCTTGCAACTTTATCAAAAGCCTCACCTGCTGCATCATCCAGGGTTTCTCCAAGAACAGACATCTTCATACCTTTTTCGACTTCTATTATCATTGTGTGACCACCAGATACCATGAGGGTTATGAAAGGAGGTGAAAGATCAGGATACGAGAGGAATACAGAAAAGACATGAGCTTCTATGTGGTTCACTCCAATCAAAGGTATTCCAAGACTCATGGAAAGACCTTTTGCAAGGGACAAACCAACAAGGAGTGCTCCTATAAGACCAGGTCCATAAGTGACAGCTATCAGATCCAGCTTGGAGGGATCGACACTGCTGAAAGCTTCCTTCAAAAGTACAGGCAAAATTTTGAGATGCTGTCTTGCTGCGATTTCAGGAACGACTCCTCCGAATTTTTCATGTATCTTGACCTGGGATGAAACAAGGTTTACCAAAACCTCTCTTCCATCCTTCAAGATGGCAACTGCTGTCTCATCACAGGAGGTCTCTATTCCAAGGACTTTCATGCACTCTCCCTCATGATCAAAGCAGGTTTTTCTTTTCCATTAACAACTTCTTCGGTTATGAGAATCTTCTCAACATTTTTCAAAGAAGGTATCTCAAACATGATATCAACCATGAGCTCTTCAAAAACGTTTTTCAGAGCTCTCGCACCCGTTCCTCTTTTCATAGCTTTTCTTGCAACCGCCCTCAGAGCATCTTCTGTAACTTCAAGGTCGACGTTGTCCAACTCGAACAACTTCTTGTACTGCTTCAAAACAGCGTTCTTGGGTTCTTTTAAGATCCTTACAAGATCGTCCTCTGTGAGGTCATCCAGTGTCACTATAACTGGAAAACGTCCCACAAACTCTGGTATGAAACCATATTCCACAAGGTCATCTGGTACGACATGTTTCAATATCTCACCAAGTCTCATATCTTTTTTGCTCTTCACTTCCACACCAAATCCCATGGAAGAACTCTGTATCCTTCTCTTTATTATCTCTTCCAAACCATCGAAAGCCCCACCCGCTATGAACAAGATGTTTGTCGTATCCACCTTTATGAACTCTTGATAAGGGTGTTTCCTTCCTCCTTGGGGTGGAACGTTCGCAATGGTTCCTTCTATTATCTTCAAGAGGGCTTGTTGTACTCCTTCACCCGACACATCCCTTGTTATAGACGGATTAGGAGATTTTTTCGCGATTTTGTCTATCTCATCTATGTATATGATTCCATACTGGGTTCTCTCGATATCGAAATGGGCTGCTTCCAGAAGCCTCAAAACGACGTTTTCAACGTCTTCGCCAACGTACCCTGCTTCTGTCAAGGGAGTTGCATCGGCTATTGCGAAGGGAACATCCAGTATTTTTGCAAGAATCCTTGCAAGGAGCGTTTTTCCACAACCAGTTGGGCCAATCAAAAGAACGTTCGATTTCTCTATCTCGACGTCACTGGTGTTCATACCGTAAAACACCCTCTTGTAATGGTTGTACACAGCAACCGATATGACTTTCTTTGCCCTTTCCTGTCCTATGACGTATTTATCCAATTCTGCTTTTATCTCCGCCGGCGTTGGGAGTTTCTTTTTACTTTCAAAGCGGACTCTTTTGTCGGTTTGAAGAAGATCGTAAAAGAGCTCGACACATTCGTTGCATATGTAAACATTTCCAGGCCCTGCTATGAGTCTTTCAACCTGCCCAGCTCCACGACCACAGAAAGAACAGAACTTTTCTCTCATCTTATCCCTCCTACTATAATGATATCATCAACGTCTTCTTTTGAACAGAGACAGAAACTTGTGCCAGAAGCCCTTTCTTTCGATGTATTCTTCTATTTTTTCTAAACGTTCCTCAATATTGTCAATTTTTTCAGAGATTTCTATTAAAAGTTTTCTAATAACCTTGCGGTCATCCAGTATCAAAAGAGCTTCTTTGGGTTTGTATCCTCCCTGAATTATCGTCAAAAATTTCTCAAAGGTTTCCAAATCGCTCTCGGATATTTCGATACCTTTGTCGGTCTTTCTTGGAAATATGTAAGAATGATCCGCCAGGATCTGAACGTATTTATGGGTTGTTGAATATGGAAGATCAAACTTTTTAGAGAGCTCCCAAATGGTCATTTTTTCACTCCTATGTTATATAATTTTGTCGTTAATAAAGCAAATACTTTTATTTTATAGCATAATTTTGTGATAATACTCTCTATTCCTCATTTTCTTCATAAGAAATGACTTCATCCGCTTTCAGGGAAGCGTCCATCGCCTCGTGGTAATAGATCATGGTGGTGGTTATGCTCGCGTGATCTGCTATCTGTCTTGCAAACTCAACACCCTTTTCCACCGCCACTTTCGTTATCACAGTATGCCGAACGCTGTGGGCAGTTATCTTCCTGTTGAATCCCTTTATACCCGCTTTTCTGTAATACTCATCAAAAATCATCCTGAGGGCTCTTGATGTGATTCTCTTTCCAAAGGAATTCTTTGAAAGGGATATGAACATGGGATCATCTGGTTTGAAAGGAGAATACCTTTTTCTCTCTTCAAGGTAAGAGTTCAGAGCCTTTATCACATCAAGGTGAAGTGCTATCTCTTTATCTTTGGCGACGTGCCCCTTTCCTCTGTATCTCATCACCCATTTTCCACCTTTTCTGTAAACATCCCCAACGTTCATCTCCTGGATGCTTACAAGGCGAAGGCCGGTGTAAGCAGCAAGTTTCAAGATGGCAAGATCCCTCTTCCCCTTGAGATCGTCGGTTTTCACGGTGTTGAAAAGAAAAAGGATCTCATCATCGCTTAAGATATCCTTCATGTGCTTTTTAGGCTTTTTCACTCCCTTGACACTTTTTACAGTGACATCCAAAGCACCGTTCTCATTGAGAAACTTCAAAAAAATCCTTGCAACACTCAGATACAGATTAACGGTGAAAGGACTCTTCCTCTCTGAAAGATAGGCTTTCCACTCTCTCAAAACATCTGGTGTGATAGCTTTGTCCTTCAACCATTCAAGGAAATATCCTGCTATCTTGATATACTGAACTTTCGTTTCTTTAGAAACACCTTCCAAAGTGAGATGCCTTTCAAAACCCTCAAGTATCTCTTTTCCAAGGATCATCTGGTATCACCTCGAAAAAGATATTACAATAGAGAAGAGGAGGTGAGCAAGGTGAAATTGAAATTGATTGCTCTTCTCGGTTTTTTACTGCTTCTCTTCGGATGTAGTGGACGCATTACATTCGAAATCTCTATAACTATAACACCAGGAGAGACCGTCTATTTAAATGAGGGATACTACGGATACACGACTATCGTTCTACCAGATGATCATACACATCTTGTTGTAACGATCGATGTTCAGGAAGCCCCTATCTATGGTTTTGAAGCCTGGCTCATGACGAAACATCAGTTCGATGTTTTCAAAACCACATATGCTGTCTCCACTGTTGATAGGACCGTCATCTTCAGCGATAAAACATTCACTGTAAGTGGCCTCACGCCAGGCGAAGAATACGTTCTTGTCTTTGAAAACGGTGATTTTGGATGGGTTCTGACTGACATTGATAGTGAGAACGACAGAGCCGTTTTCACATACTATGTGAGTTCCTATTGATATTTACTTCCATAAATGCAAATTTATGGAAGTTATGCAAATTTATTGGTTATGCTCTTTGTAAGAAAAGTCATT
>Ga0190313_1001228_pt1 | contig 13964 bp, 25 predicted proteins | sample 4870071011_MG_FD_169989 | JGI IMG/M metagenome (GOLD analysis project Ga0190313, IMG submission 169989) | Hydrothermal vent sediment bacterial communities from Southern Trench, Guaymas Basin, Mexico - 4870-07-10-11_MG | ecosystem: Environmental > Aquatic > Marine > Hydrothermal vents > Sediment ...
GAACTAGAAATACTAAATTTTTCCGTTTTTGATAGAGCCTTTTGGCTAATAATGTTAGATCATTTAGAGCCGCACTACTTTGACAATAAAATAACAAAAGCTATATTTTTAATATTCAAATTTTATTTTGAAAAATATAATGAGCTCCCTTCTAAAAAAGTCACATTAGATAGAATTAAAAGAACAGATGTGGATCAGCAATCAGCAGAAAAAGCAGTTGATTTCGTTTTCTCTGAAAATAGTAATAAAGATAAGAATTTTCTATTAGAAGAAGTTAAAAGCTTTGCTAAAAAAGCGAGAATGAAAGACGCTCTTGTAAAAAGCGTGGAATTTTTAGAGAAGAATAAATACGAGCAAATCTATCACACTATCAAAGAAGCTCTAATATTTAGTATTGATATAGATCTTGGAATTTCAATATGGGACATAGATGAAAGATATGATAAAATCAATAAAATACAAGAAACAAAAATACCAACTGGGTGGCCATCGCTGGATAGTAAATTAGATGGTGGCTGGGAAAAGAAAACTCTCAACTGTTTCGGTGCACCACCAGGAATAGGTAAATCTATTTTTCTTGTTAATTCAGCTGTAAACGCGTTTATTAGAAATTATAACGTGGTTCTATATACACTTGAAATATCACAAGAAAGAATGGCTATGAGAGCTGATTCTGTGCTCTCAGGCATTCCTTCTATTAATCTAAGGCACAAAGTGGAGGATCTAAAAACTAAGCTTCTAGAAGTTAGAAAAAGAACAAAGGGAAAACTTATAATTAAAGAATTTCCAACCAAAAAAGCCAGTGTTAATGCTATAATGGCCCATTTAGAGGATTTAAAAATTCACCAGGAGATAATTCCGGATCTTATAATCATAGACTATGCGGATATAATGGCGCCAGTTTATAGATATTCAAGTAAATATGAAGAGCTGGGTAGCATATACGAAGATTTAAGAGGATTGGCTGTTGAGATGAATGTCCCCATAGTTACAGCTTCTCAAACAAACAGAGAATCTATGGCTAAAGGAGAAGGCGGAACAAAAGAAATAATAACAGCCGCTTTTATTGCGGACTCTATTATAAAGTTACAGATATTAGACTTTTTTGCTACTATTTCACAATCTGCAGAGCAAAGAACAAAAAATGAAATAAGTTTATTCATTGCCAAAAATCGAAACGGGCGAGCATTCGAAAAGATAATTTATAATATAGACTATAATACTTTTAAATTAAAAGATATAGGTTCAGAATGATGACTCTAGAAAAGATTAAATATCAGATAAGAATTTTTTTTCTTCGCATAAAATGGAGTCTACAAAAAATATTTAGAAGAGGTCACTGTTCAGACCGGAATTTATGGAACCTTGACATATATTTAGCAAAAATTATACTGCCAAAACTGATTGCATTTAAGTCAATGCCAAGGGTTGGATATCCAGCATTATTACGGGACGAAAATGAATGGGAAAAAATATTAGATGAGATGATATTTGCTTTTAAATATGTATTGGCTGATGCGGAGATAAAAAGAAAAGAATTCGAAAAAGAGTATGGAGAAATAAATCAAGAAAACTACATTAAGTTTGAAAAAAGAGCTCAAAAAGGATTTGAACTTTTTGGTTTATATTTTAGAAGCCTTTGGGATTAAAATGAATGACTTCCATACCTGCTTTTTTTAAGAAATTTATCGCATGCTTATCATATAGCTCAGCATAATAAACTTTTTTAATCCCGCTTTGTACTATAATTTTAGAGCAGTTGACGCATGGAGAATGCGTGCAGTATAATTCTGCCCCTTGTGTTGAAATCCCATTTTTAGCAGCGAAAGCTATAGCATTCATTTCAGCATGAATTTCATGATAATTACTCCATTCGTGGTGTTTTTTTAGAAAATCTTCTTCATTGCCTGTAAACACTTCATCGCAGTGCTGCCAGCCAGATGGAACACCATTGTATCCAATGGATATAATTCTTTTGTCTTTTACGATAACTGCCCCTACATGTATTTTACGGCAGGTACTCATTCTGGCAACTTCATATGCAACATTCATAAAAATTTCATTCCAAAAGGGTCTCATATTAATCAAACCTCCTAAGATAAATAAAAAAAGGGTTAGTACATGCATATGGACGACATTTTGCTTGAAATCAAACTTGACGATATTATCATCAATTGGCAAAAATTATATAACGTCTTTAAAAAAGTGGAAAATCTCCCTGTCAAAGAACAAATTGAAAAATTGCTACCACTGCTTCCTGGTGGCATCGAAAATCAACAGGGTAAAGTATTGGACTTGTCAGATATTATACCACATTTAAAAGACGCCCTGAGACAACACAATATAAGAATAGATAAAACAGCTCAACGGCTAATTAATCTTCTTGGATACATAGGAACAGAAATGAATTCTGCTCAATTCGCAGGTTATCCTAGCTTGAAAATGGCCCTTGGAGTATCTTAGATAGTTTGCGGGCAGCTATCATTCCAAAGGCTATAAGATATTTGTTAAATTGAAAATTCTCTTCCGAAAGTTGATTGGCTGCTTCTTCAGCAGTGGACCAAATCTTTTTAATTTCTTTTTCTTCCAATCCATAATTTCTCTTATGCATAATAGAAGGCCACTCTGAAACATCTCTTTTCAACATTTTCTTAAGAGCTTTGTCAAATTTGCGTCTCTCTATAAAATAGAGTAACTTAGCGATTATTTTTTTCATTTTGCTTTACCACCTTTTTATGACCTTGAATAGCTTCCTGCAAAAGTTCATAATTTCTTTTTATCATCTCAGCATTTTTGATAATATCCTGACTATTTCTTTCTATTTCCCTTTTTTCAGCTCTTATAGCTATCATCATACTAACGAATGACATTATAAATAAACCAAAAAACAATATCGGCTGAATAATGTCTTTAAATAGCTCACTCCAACCCACTCAGTACCTCCTCTCTACATCTGATATAATTGTAATAAAGGCTAAACTAACAAAAGATAAAACAATGCTTATCCATATGCATTTTCCTAAAATCAAAGCCACGAAAGCAGCCAATAATGAAGCTATATAATAATATATATGTCTCAAGGATACAAAATATGGATGATCAATCACAAAAATATTGAATGCCGCATTTAAAATAACATTAAACATACATGCTAATAATAATATACCATCTACGATTTTTGCTACAATGGAGTAATGACCTATGACCAGAAATGAAAACATAATCCCAATCAATATAATATATGTCCATCTGACTATAGCAAGTTTTTTATTCATCTGTTTGCTCCCATAATTTATATATATCTACACCACAAGGTTTATACCTTTTATCATATTCTTTCTTTGATTGTTGTAATAAAAGTCCAATTCTAATCCATCTCTCTGTAAATTCATCGTCCGAAACATATTCACCTAAATAACTTATTATTAAATTAGCAATTGATTGAAAAATGCTCATCTTCTTCATTTTAGTTCCCCCCTTTATTTTGTGCCAAATAATCTATCCCCGGCATCTCCTAAACCAGGAACAATATATTTATCATCGTTTAATTTCTCATCTACAGCCGCTGCGAATATTTCCACATCCGGATGATTTTTTGTCAGCACTTCTATTCCTTCTGGAGCCGCTACAATACACATAAACTTTATTCTTTTAGCTCCGTCGTTTTTAAGAAGCTCAATTGCTTTTGATGCAGAACCTCCTGTTGCCAACATCGGATCCACTATAATAAATTCTCTTTCACTTATATTATAACGAGGAATTTTGTAATAGTAAAGCACTGGCTTACAATCTGGATCTTTTTCATCGCGATACAACCCTATATGCCCGACTTTGGCACTTGGGAGAAGTCTCAATATTCCATCCATCATACCTAAGCCTGCTCTGATTATAGGGACAAATACGACTTTTTTACCGCTTATTACATGACCTTTATATGTTCCAATAGGAGTTTCGACAATTTTTTCTTCCGTTGGAAAATGCTGAGTAGATTCATAGGTCATAAACATAGAAATTTCGTTAATAAGCTCGTAAAATTCTTTTTTAGAGGTATTTTTATCTCTCAAAAAAGTTAACTTATGCTCTATAACTGGATGATGAATAACTTTAAGCATTTTTATTTCCTTTCTTTAGGTATTTAAGTGCTAAAATTTCCATTAGTTTTTTCTCTTGCTCTTCTTTAGATAAATCTCTGATTTTATCAATCAGTTCTTTATCTATATTAATAGAGAAATTACCTCTTTTTGAAAAAATAAGTAAATTATCATTATCGATATAATATTTCATTTGTTTAACTTTCTCTCAAAATAAAATAAACACATTTCTATGACATCTTTTGGTGCTAATTTTATATTATATGTATATAAATAATCACCTATTTTCCAGTCTTTGAACGGATTTTTCATCTCCGGAAGAGTTATATATTTTGCCTCTATGAGAAATTCAAGCTCTCTTTTGACATGCTGTACCCGTTCTCTTGCTTGTTTAATTTTGTTATACAATTGTATAATATTTTTAGACAATGAAATTTTATTTTCAATAGCTTCTGCTACTACTGTCATAAATACATCTCTATTGCCGCCAGTTGTATGTGCGGCTAACATATAACTTTTAAGCAACGAAGGCTTAGACAATTCTTTCACAACAGAAGCTACTTTTTTTTCTAGATTCTTGGAAATATTATATTTTTTAAAATAAGAAGGTTTTAACAAAGCAACAGGCTTATCTATTATTTTTCTGTTTAACATCCCCATAATAAGATTTTTAAAAGAAAGTAAAGAATAATCCACTCCCATAAAACTAATTTTGTTTTCTATGGGATGAAAAAGAAACTTATCAGTATCATTAAAATCTATATTGTTATAGTAGCTAGCATCTTCATATATGAAATATGCCCGCGGCTTTCTTGGTCCTGATTCTTTTCTGGGTAATGAAACTTTTCTTAAATCTATTATATCCTCTTTTTCAAAAATATCAATTGGTAAGCTTGCTTCTTTTATATCGTCTTTTGAAGGACACCAGTCTATTATGATCACAACGCAAAATTTTTTAGCTGCAACATAATAAGCTTTTCTATAAGCTGTTCTTTGAGATAATTCATACTTTCTTGCCAAAATTATATTGCAATTATATAAATCATATGTTTTAATTAAATTAGTTACTTTGCTTTTACCTGTTGGATACAAAATTTTTACATTATGGTCTAGTTCTACCTTGTCTTCTAGAATTAAATCATTATATTTAATAGAAAGAAAGCAGTTGCCTATTCTGTTACTAAAATGTTCTTTTTTTATCATAGCTCGGAAATAATTTGGTTGGGAATAAACTGCTCTTTTTACCCTGCTTACAATCGCTTTTTGAATTGCTCCTATAATTTTAGCTATATTTTGTGTACTGACTCTATCAAATGAAATAGCTTCTCTACTCGGAGCAACATCAAAAGTGCCGTTTGGCACTCTTATAATTAAAAAACTCACAAGCGAAAGTATATCCATATCTTTATTATTCAAAATAGAGCCCAAGTTATCTGTCGCAGACAATTCTTTTAATTTATCAAATGTTAATTTGTAAGCAACATTGCCCTGAATAAAAATTATGCTTTTATAGTAGTAACCATAATTTAGCGCTATTATTTTCCAATCTGTATTATATTTTTCAATTTGGCCTCTCATCAGTGTTTCGATCTCATTGAAACTCTCGATTTTTTCTAAAACTGTCGCAGGATTAACATCCGGCACAACATCAAACCATTTGTATATTTCCACAGCAGCGTCGAGAAAAGAAAAATAGTCTCCATTTCTAATTGGCACTTCAACTTTCAGGCCAGTTTCATCGGTAGACTGTTCTTTCAATTTATCTAATCTTGGGATACCTCCTTCATCGATAAAAGCTAAATATTTCGTCTTTTTATTTTCATGGTAGCTGGTAATAAAAAATTTGTTAGTATAGGCAAAAGGTGCTTTAGAACCTAGGCCAAGCATGCCGGTAAAATCATTGCTTTGATCTTTATCAGATAAAAAATAAACTGTATACAAATTATACATCTGCTCTTCGGAAAGGCCTTTACCATAATCTCTTACAATGAAGAGGGGAGCTATTGGATCTTTTATTATATCAACTTTAATAGGCCTATTGGGAATGTTTGCTGCCCTATGAGCATCTACAGCATTGACACTTATCTCTCTAACAACAGCTTTTATTTTATCAGAATACAAATTGTCTGATAAAATCTTGAAAGCTTTTGCGCTGGACTTAATTTTAAACTCTTCGCCCCCAAGGTTTGTAATAGCATTTCCTGCTGGATTAAATTTCATATTTTTTGCTCCACTTTTTGTTTAATCATAACACAAAAGGAAGTTATAGTAAAGCTAAATCCGGTCTTTTTTCTTTTTTGTTATCAAAAATGCCTATAACTCTGGAGGTATATAATTCCATGCAAACAGCAGTGTATTGGGGTCTTTTATAAAGAGAATTGCCATTATCTGGATGAGTAAACAATTTAGCGCTATAATTATGTTTTCCTATCTGATAATAAATAATATCATCATTTATAAACCACTCAAATTGTTTAAAATCAATTATAGAGTAGAAATGCCATTCTTCTTTAATTCCAAAGAAATCTAGAAGTTTATTTTTTTCTTCAAAAAATTTTTGTATCATCTTACACCTTCTTCCAAAGTCAAAATAACTGCTCGGATTTATATATGCTTTTTATTTGTTTGAATAATTTATGTTGACTAATTTTTTATAAAGTTTTCATCTTACACATAATTATCAGCTTTATAATCATTAATTGGGCGCCATTCTGTTGAAGGCCTTATTATAAAATACTGCCATTCATCCTTCCATAAATTGTAAGCAACGTTTTCAAGCTCTTTTGGAGCTCCTAAAGACCAGCCATCTTTTCTCATAAATATTATATCCGGAAAAATGTGATATTTTTCAATGGCTATTTTCAAAGGCACAGCATCTGCTTGTTTATTTATGACAATTCTGTTTGGTGAGAAATTTCTTGATAAATGCATTTTTAACTCCTATCTTAGCTTTATTCAGAGGCGGGAGGATTCGAACCTCCGATACCAGGTCCAAAGCCTGGTGGCTTACCGCTTGCCGACGCCCCTTTATGGAGCTGGTGGGACTCGAACCCACGACCCGCTGCGTGCAAGGCAGCCGCTCTCCCAGCTGAGCTACAGCCCCTTTTGGAGGAGGAAGGATTCGAACCTTCGAAGTCCGAAGACAACAGATTTACAGTCTGCCCCCTTTGACCACTTGGGTACTCCTCCAATTCTCTGAAATACAGGACAATATTATCTTATTTGTTTATCTGTTTCTTCATTTCTTTCGCGAAATCCTGAGGGGTCATCACCAAAACGAGTTTACGCTTATTGACTTTGAATTTCCAAAAAGAACTATTATTTACGCATCTAATCAGTTCTAAAGCGGATCTATCCTGGTTTCTAACTATCACATCAACAAATATTTTTTTGACCTTTCCATCCTTATCATATGCAATAACCCAAGCTTTACCTAAATGACTCGAAAGATCAAATCGGATGTCATCTATAACAAATGTCTCCCATATTCTGCAAGCATTTTCATAGTCACAATCTGCTGTTTTTACGCTCAAGTTCCATAACAATATTGTAGAAAACACCAAAACCGATATGGAAAAAATCATAATATAAACCAAGAAAGTTTCGGCTGGTTCTCGCTTAATGTATTCTTTATATATAAGAAAACCTACAGACAACAAAAATATAGCAATCCAAATTATAATAAATATCATTTTTGCGCTCCTAATATGGGTGGCCAACAGGACTTGCACCTGCAACATCCAGATTCACAGTCTGGCGCTCTACTAATTGAGCTATGGCCACCATGATTACCGCCTGGGGGAGTCGAACCCCCGCTGTCGGGATGAAAACCCGATATCCTAACCACTAGATCAAGGCGGCGTATTATCTAAAGAACAAATTTATCGGCCATCCTTCTACGTGTGGATTTATTATTATTGAATTAGCCAATAATTCACCATTTTTAACTTCAAAATTTTTAATTAATATAATATTTTTAAACTTTTCTTTGTTATCAAAATCTTCATAAAAAGCATTCAACTGCCCTATATTAATAACAGCACTGAACTCTTTTTTGCTTGATATCATTTTTTTCACATTAAACCACTCAAAACGTCTTAAAACTCTGTTAACTCTAAAGTTTAAGTTATTATTGTAAACACTCTCTTTATATATCAAATATATACCAAGCTCACGAAATACAGACGCCGTGTCTAAATACTTGTCAAAATCTAAAATTATCAAAGAGCCACTGGTTAATAAATTTGCAACATTTTTTACATGTTCCCGCGATTCAAATTTGAATGCGCCACGAAGCAGCAATTTCGCAATCAGTTTTTCAGCATCTGCCTCTGTTTGTATAATGTACATTTTTACAAATCCTATTTAGCCGGCAGCCGGATTCGAACCGGCGTCATAACGGTTTTGCAGACCGTTGCCTAGCCACTCAGCCATACCGGCAAGTGTCCTACTTTACTGCACTTATCGATAGCTGCGGAAGGTGGGAGTTGAACCCACACGCCCTGAGGCACCAGATCCTAAGTCTGGCGCGTCTGCCATTCCGCCACTTCCGCCTATTCGGAGGGGGTAGGATTCGAACCCACGGTGCCTTTCAGCACAGCGATTTTCAAGACCGCCGCCTTAAGCCAGACTCGGCCACCCCTCCCACAGCTGCCGGAGACCGGAGTCGAACCGATATGGGCTTTCGCCCGAGGGATTTTAAGTCCCTTGTGTATGCCAATTCCACCACTCCGGCGCGTTCGGAGAGGGTGGGATTCGAACCCACGGTTCCTTAAGGGAACAGTTCTGTAGCAGAGAACCCGCTTCAACCACTCGCGCACCTCTCCTATAAACTGCTATTACTTGGTTACTATATATGTAATAATAGCTTTGCCTTCAACATCATAATATGAGTAAATTTTATTCCATGGAATAATAGCATAAGTGCTAGATAAGTCTACATTGTTAAATTCTGCGAATTTTCTTTTGTTTATATACATTTCCAATTTAGACACTTTGCCTAAATGTTTTGGCCAAATAGCAAGACCTCTTTTCTTATTATCCGCATAACTTTCAGTAAGAGCATCCCTTGCGTCTTCATCGGATAGATCTAAGACCTTGTCTACTAACAAAGTGTAGTAGTATTTGCCATGTTTCTTCCAAGCTGCAAAGTTGATATTAGCTACAGCATCTTTACTAAAAGGGATAAAAAAATATGAATCACGATATTCTCCGCCATACGTCACAGGTGATGGGTTCAGGTCCATAAAATCATCATGTAAATAATCTATCACATCAGGGCTAGCCGATACAATATAACCTCTACTAAAAACACTGTTGCTCTTATCTACCTCTAACACTAAATCAACACATCCAAAGAGACTTAAGGACAGTGCTAACAATAAAACTACAAATAAGAGTATTTTGTTTGATTTCATTTTTTTCTCCTGCTTTTTCTCAATTATAACACTCTTAAGTAGGTTTGTAAAGAAGTTCTACCAAATAAATATTTCCATTTCGGGCTGACAGGATTTGAACCTGCGACCCCCTGGTCCCAAACCAGGTGCGCTACCAGCTGCGCTACAGCCCGTATTTTCAAACTAGGTAATCTTTATGGCTCTTTTATCTTTTTCTGATTTTCATAAAAAGCCTGTTTATCCCAATAACTCTATAATTTTTTTATTAATCCCAACTTGCTAAGAATTCTAATAGATAATTTAGGTTTGTAGTAGGGACAATTATTATTCTTATTCAGTTCCGAAGGCTTCTTCCTAATAGGTGTTCTTTGCCGATATGTATCTACATATCCTATTATAAACTTGCATTTATCATCCCAAGCTATTCCGTCAAAAGAGAATGTTCCATAGTATTTACAATGCTCACAATAGACTTTCATTTCCTAACCTCAAAATTCTTATTCATATAAAATATATGTTCCCTGCATAATTCGGAGCCGACGGGACTTGAACCCGCGCTCTCCGGCTTGACAGACCGGTGTGTTGGCCATCTACACTACGGCTCCATTTCAGGCCAGGCAGGACTCGAACCTACAACATCCGGTTTTGGAGACCGGTGTTCTACCAATTAGAACTACTGGCCTTTGAAATTAAACTTGTGGGCAAGCATTTCGGAAAAGCATTATCTTCGCCTTCTTTTCTTTGCTTATTGCGTTTATGATGGAAATACCTTTTTGAGTTATTCTATTGTTGGAAATTAATTTCCATTTACCTGTTGCGCGTACAGTAGAAAAATCAGATTCTATCATTTCTTTTTCTCGCAAAATGTTAGAAATTACGCTCAACAACATAGCAACGCGCACTTTGTCTTCTGGCATATTAAAATGCTTTTTCATTATATCTTTAAGCTCTTCTGTTGTAAAACGCTCTCCAAATTCTTGATGTATAATAAAGAGTATATATTCTAGAAACTCAGTTCTCACTTTAATCATAATATTTCTCCATGTTTTCCACAAAGTCAAAAGCCATCTATTTTGCTTCGTTCATTTTTCATTTGTCAAAAACAGTTCCTATAATTTTGCTTTCATTCATATATCCGGCACCAATCCAGAACCTAATATCGGATTCCATAATATCTTCATCTAACGGTTTAAGCTTTTCGCCATTGAGCACATATTTTGTTCCCCAATTTGTTACTATAATATCGCCATCATAAATTTCATATTTATCATCAGCATAAACAAGATTGCTTACTGTCTCTGGTTTTACCGGGATCTTCCTAAAATACTTAACGCCATTTTTCTCAGAATACTTACCAGATAAAATAAAATGTTTTCTATATTCGTCTACCACAAGCCACCCTTTAACCCATCTCCCAGTATTTTCACTTATTCCTCTAAAATATGGAATTGATTTAATCATTCTATCCTCCCTTAGTTATTTTATGATAAGGTTGTTATTTTAGAATCGCACAACATTCATTTAAAGAATCGCACTCATATTATGACGAATCACGTCTGCCCATATTATGTCATTATTTAAACGAATCACGCCCACAGGCCTTCCTTCATATTCATATACTTCTAACTTGTAGCCCTCGGAATTTTCGTAAATTTTCTTAATAGTCTCTGGTTCATAAACATCAATATTCAATGTTATATCCCCCTCAACTGATAAAAACCTAATTTGAGCGTGAAAGGTATTCATATCGACCTCACTAGTTACTTCAGCTACATAAAGCCTACGACTCATTATTTTTTTATTTAACAAAGTCTTCGCTATATCTGGCTTATTCAGCATGCTTTCCACACGAATTAAAGTTATAATTTTATTTAATCCATCTATGATATGGATTTAAGATTGATATATTTTTGTTTTTTATTTCAACACGGTCGCGATTATTTTTCCAAAAATCAATCAACATTGATAATACTACAAAATCAAATCTGATTTCACCATTTTCAATGAGCACAATTGCTACAAATGGGTTCAAATTGTCCATAATTTCATTAGATTTATAAAGAGCTATAGCTGTAAGATCAGGTATATAAAATTCCGAAAAAGACTTAATCTGCCGTTTAATACTCGGCAATGAGCTTCTATCCATAAATGTCAGCCGTTTCTCAGTATAATATGTGTTTACATCTGAACCTCCAAGCTGTGGATATGAGTAAAGCATTTCTATTCGCAACATCTCCTGGTCTAAAAGGATAATATTCAAACCAGCAAAATCAGTTAATTTCGGAGCTTCCTTCACGCCACTCAAAACAGCTTTTGCTATAGATGATTTGTTTTCTGTATTTAATATAATCATTAGCAGCCAGCGGGACTCGAACCCGCATCTCCAGCCTGGCAAGCTGGCATAATAGCCCTTATACTATGGCTGCCTATATGAGCCGACGGTGGGACTTGAACCCACAACCTGATGATTACAAGTCAACTGCTCTACCAATTGAGCTACATCGGCTTATTTATTTTTTTTACTGCCTTTTTGTCAACTATAGCACCAGTACTCGTTTTAACTTTGTTTTTATTAAATATTTCTTTTATTGTTTCAACGGATTCATGACCAAATGGATTAGTAACTATAATTTTATCTCCTACTTGAAAATTCTGCGCTTTGTTCTTCATTATTTTTCCTTTTTAATAGTTTTATATTTATATTTTTCAAACTCAAATAAATTTCATAATAATCAGCGCGCAATGGAATAGTTAGCAAACCCAGTTTCGAAATGTAAATATGGTGTACAACAAAAGTATTGTTTGATATTTTAAGCTTGGCTTTCACGGGTTGCTTATTAACTATAATATCCGCGAATCGCAAGTTGCAATCTATACTTGAGATTTCATAGTTTTTAATAGGATATACTACTTCCTGACTCCATTTAAGAGAGCCTATTATAGCCAAAAAGAGTATTATCAAAGCTAGCATAAACTTGTAGAAGGGATGTTCTTTACCTATAATAGATACCAATGCTAACAATACAAATAACACTCAAGAGCCCTCCTGATTTTTTTTGACGGGCCATATATACTCTAAATCTGCTGGAGTATCTGGCCATTTTGGACCGTAATACTCTGGGTCCTTGGCTATCAATTTGGACCTGTGACTTATTATCAACTCTTTTGTTACCCACGAAGGAGCTATCGGTTCCATATGGTAAACTGCTCTATAAAGAATTTTATAATCCTTTAATATAATGTTGTTTTTATATCCTCTTTTTACCCATTCCTTTATAATAGAACGAAGGTACTTTTTAATCAAAAATGGCTCATATCCTTTCCACATTAAAACAGCTGGATGATTTTTCCACCGCGAATCTATCATTCCCAGTAGAATCTTGGCAATTTGAACAGCTTCAAGTCTTTGTTTGCCTAATCTCTTATCATCCAGATTTCCTGCGCTTTTTTCTAAATCAAAATCTGTTATAAAAGTTTGCATTTTTGTCTTTTAATAATATACAATTTGTTATTATATCTAGCTTCTATTCTAGCTTGAAGCTTATTAATATCCAATTCTAAATTAAGAATATCATCTTTGAATTCTTTAATTCTATTTGTAAGAGCATTGCTCACTTCGTCAACCTGTTTACTCCAATATTGAAGCTGAGTAGAATTTGATATCCGAGCCATCTCTTCTTCCATCTTTTTATATTGTGCAATCTGCTTTCTAGCAGCTTCACTATATTCATCTATATACTTGTTATAAAGTTGAATGTTTAATTTATCAGCATTTATAGCGGCATAATCTCTCATATTCATCAAATAAGGAACAACAGCTGTTAAAGTAAATAAAATTATAACAACTGAAAAACAAAAGATTAAAGTTTTGTTCAGAAAACGTTCATTAAACTTTTTTCTTATAAAAAGTAATATAAGCTTAGATATAAAAAGAAAAACTGTTAATATAATAAACATCAATATTATTTTATCCATAATCAACCTCCTGAACTTTCGACTTCAATCATACACTAAATAACTGAAGTTGTAAAGCTCTTAAAACTTTTTCTTTATTTTAACTTTATTTCTGTTTATTCTTATCTCTTCAAACTTTAAACCGGATAAAAGGGCTTTTGCAGTTTCTTCTTTTGTCATTTTTATGTAGTTAGATTCTCTAATCGCATGCAGCATAATAACAAGTCCCACAATAGATACACCAAAAGAAATTAACGTGGGAAGCAGTGCTATTAAGAAAGAAATATGTAAGCTTTTTCTAAATATAAGCATAATTATAGTTGCGACATAAGGTTGTAAACTTAAGAAGAAAAATATAAAAATCATTTTAATCTTCTTTAAAAACTGTCTATGATCTACTACAATATCAGTTAAATCTAGGGGGCTCACCAGAAGAAGTCGTAACTCATCAATTTGAGCCTTAAATCTTGATACAGTAAATAAGTTCCAGACTCTTATATAATTCATTAGGTTAGTCCTGAGC
>Ga0190313_1001229_pt1 | contig 13956 bp, 11 predicted proteins | sample 4870071011_MG_FD_169989 | JGI IMG/M metagenome (GOLD analysis project Ga0190313, IMG submission 169989) | Hydrothermal vent sediment bacterial communities from Southern Trench, Guaymas Basin, Mexico - 4870-07-10-11_MG | ecosystem: Environmental > Aquatic > Marine > Hydrothermal vents > Sediment ...
ATCCATTGGTGTCCGCTCTTACGGATCTCGCGAGCCTGTCGAGTTCGGTCTTTGTTGATGCGAGCACTCTACCCCTGAAGATGCGCTCCGATATTTCAAGCAACTCTCCTATGGAAGGCTCTTCGTTTGGGAGGCCTTCCATTTCGAGGGCCCTCACCTGGAACGAGAGCTTCACAAGGACCCCGAAACCGGCTCCCAGCGAGAGCCTCCGCTCGACGCGACCGGGGGAGACCTCCACTGAGTTAGTGTATTCGTTGAGGAGTTCCCCAACTGCCCCGGAGACCATCTCCACATCTGGAAACGCCGAGGTAAATACGAGTGGGAGGCCGTTGATTATGGATGATACCCATGCGTTGATCCTGCCCCGTTGGTTACGCACCTCATGGAGCTTTTTGAGCGACTGGAGCAGGGTTCCGTAGTCCTTCCCCTTAAGGGAGAAGTTACCCAAGTACTCTCCTGGTCTAGCTGGCAATGGTTCGTGGAGGGGGTCAGGTTTTATTTCTCCCGTCTCGATGACGTTTATCGTCAGCTCCCTTGTGATTTTCGGAACGAAGGGGTCGGAGTTGTACGCGGTGAAGGTCACCCTGTTAGTTATCGCCGCTATACCGAGGAGCTCCTTCAGCGCCCTGTATGCCAGGAGCGTTATGTAGTTGAGCCCATGTGTTGAGTCAAAGTGGACGTCCAGGTCTTCCTTAGGTGGGAGCACCTGGCTTAGCTCGTGGAGTAGATAGTAATATGCGTCCATAGCGTTCCCCTTGAACATACCGTGTGCAAACTGGCCTATCCCAGGCACTATTAAGACGTCGACTTCTCTCCCCGCGCCGACCCTATCGAGGAAGTCCATTACTCTACCTCTCACGTCTTCCCGAAGGGCCTCTATGGAGGAGAAGTCCTTTCCGAGTGTGTCGGAGAGGATTATCACAGTCCAGTCTGGCTCTATGGCCCTCTGGAGGATTGAAAGGGTCGAAGGGCCTACAGAGGTCTCTTCACCGAAGCGGTACTTTGTCTCCTTCCACCTCTCGAACTCGCCCCACGAGACGACAAGGAGTTTCATTGGAGCACCACCCATCCCATAGGCATCCCGTTGGCGAGCCTCCTCGTCTTGGGGAACTCTCTTGAGAGGCCCCTCCCCCCAGGCTTCCTGCCGAGGCCGAGCCGTCTCCTGACGCTCTCCCAACGCCTGTTTTCCCTCAAAAGGATGCCGACTGTGGTGGACAGCCATCCACTTCCCCAGCCAAGGCGCAGGAGATGGCCTTCGTAGTTATCCAGCGAGGAGTAGAACGCCTTGACGTCCCGTGCCCTGGCCCCGAACTTCCTGGCCTCGGCCATCTCGGCTTTCCTGACTGCCGTGTAGAACTCATCAACTGCTTCCCAAAGGAAGTCCCCGAAGACCTCCCACGGACGCCCCCAATCTTTTAGGCACTCCCACAGCACTCCGTTGAAGTACTCCGCGCTCAACCAGAGGAGTTCGGTGTCAACCTTCACCTCTATCCCCGCAGTAGTTCCGGGTTCCAGTGCCTCAACCCATATAGGTATTGTTTGAGGGTTTCCAACGACCTCAACGTGATATACCGCGAGGTGCCTCTTTCCGATCTCTGTGCTGTCCCTGACAGTCAGGGCCTTCATGGGGTCGCGCTTTGGCTCGTAGCGGACTCCTGAGCGCCTGTCGGACTCCATCCCGAACACAATTGCTTCGAGCAGGTCGTCAGCGTGTTTTGGGTCTGACCTCTCCTGAGAGAGCTTTGTTAGGTAGAATTCCACAAGGCTCTCGCTCCAGCCTATTTCCCGGGCAAGGTCTGCCGTTTTCCTCTCAACCTGTCCCCTGTTGTTTTTTATCCCCGAGACGATGTTCATTGCCATACCCGAGTCGCCGCACTCTTTCAGCACCTTGTAGAGGACTGCCGTCCTCAGTGCCCCTTTGATGCTTGAGCCCGGGACGTAGGGCTTCCCGTTCATCTTTATGAACTCCTTTATCTGCATGCTCCTCTTTCCGGTCTCCCCGTGGATTTTCAGTGTGTAGAGCGCGTATTCTGCGGGGTTAAGGTGAAGCTCGTCTATGTAGCCTTTCCAGACATAGGCATCGCCGGGTGGGTTCTTTAGCAGGTGCAGTATCTCTTCAAGGTTTATCCCCATCCCAAGGAGATCATCGGTAAGCCTTCCCGTATCGAGGACATAAATGACGCCATCGCCGGGGTATATGTCAAGGGGCGTCAGCTCTTTGCCGTTACCGATGTGGAGGGGGGAGACGACTTTAAGCGTTTGGGTGCTCATTCTAGACCCTCCGGTATGAGTGTTGGTACTTGAAAGGTTAAGCCGTAGACGTAGACGGGGAAGGGGAGCCCAAGATCGAGCTTTTCAAACCTCCCTGGATCTCCTTTCACGACGGAACCCTCTGATATGAACCTCATCTTGGGTTTTCTCCTCCCAAAGCTCCACCCACCTTTTCTGAGAAGATTCCAGAGCACAGGCCGTTTTGATGGTAGTGCGTTTGAGAGAGTCACTGCATAGGGGCTTTGGGGAGCGTTTATCCTCATATGGCCAAAGGACGGTTCAAAGAGGCCTGATCCCCAAGTGCTCTTTCCGCCTATCCCGTTGTCGCTGAGAAACCGTACCGCAGGTTCTATGAACTCTTTAAAGACGTCTTCAGGTCCTTTGTAGAGGAAGTAAAGCCCTGCGTCATCTCTAAACCGCACCTCTTCCCAGAAGTAGAGGTCGGAGTCTTGAGTTACCCTGTCAAGTGAGACCTTTGGGGTATCTACGGTTGCATACGCTTCTTCCTCAGGCACTTCAAAGGGTTCCCCTCTCAGAGCCCTCTCGAAGCTTCTCAGATCGAGGTATCTGGCCTTTTTGACTTTCTTTGCTTTGACTGGGTCGCTGAAATCCATAAGCTCAGCAGTCAGGGGCTTTGGAAGGTAGTAAGTGTCTCCAATATACGGAAAGGCAGAACTTATCCTTGCCCCCTTCTCGAACGCCTCCACCAGTTCATCAACTGCTTTTTGGCCGTGGAGCAGAGATATTGCGCTAGCTATGGCCCCAAATAGCGTGTCGGCGTGGGGAATTTCTCGGAAGGGCCCTACTGGTTTCAGCAGTACTGTCCTGAGTTCCGTCATCATACGGCCCCCAACTTGCTCTTCACCTCCGAGAAGAGCCCCTCAAAGTCCTTCAGAACATCCGGAATATCTTTACCTTCCGCTTCAACGATGATTTTGTTCTCCTCATTTCCAGTCCTGTAGTACTCAGGCGTCCTGAACTCTATGGCATCCAACTTGAACTTCACTTTACCATAACCCCTCGAGCCGGAGCCGCCGAGGTAACTATCCTCGAGGAGAGCCATTGCCGTTAACAGGTTTTTAACGTCGTTCTCCCAGTGGTCGAGCTTTTCAACGTTGTAGATTATCTCAAACTCAAATTCAGCTCCAGCGACGACGCGCTCGTTGGTTCTCGGGTTTGCTTGTGAGGTAACGCGATCTATGCCCACCTCGATCTTTGCTTCGGTCAGGTCTTCTCCTGCCCGCCACGTCTCTTCCCACTCTTTTGTTAGGAACGCATCTCTAACTATCACCCTTGATGGGAAGTTAGTCTCGTTTCCGCTGGCCCCAAAGAGCCTGCACACGGGGCAGGCAAGAGCAGAGTCATAGTCAGGGCAGACGTGTATCCACCCCCTGTTGATTCTCTTGTTGAAGAACTTTCCGCAGTTTTCCTGATTAAGTGGCTTGCAACTTCCGGGTGAATACTTTGAGAGGGTTGGGTACTGCTTCTTTAGTCCATCAAGCTGGGAGTTCACAAAGATCTCAAAGAGGCTCCTTAGACGGCCTTTGAGGGAAGAGCCGGGAATGTATGGCAGCCCGGTGTGAGGGTCCTTTATAACGGGATTGTCTATTCCACCAATCTCGGAGATGTCCCTCTGCGAGCCTATGTGTAGGCCGGTCATGGCCTTAATCTTACCTTTTATAACAAGCTTTCCATAAAACTCCCTATTCATCATTCTCTACCCCCGAAGAACCTGTGATATGCGACCACGGCCTGGAGAAAGTCGTAAAACTTACCGAAGTTCTCGTTGGTGGGCTCCCTCATGAGAACCTCAAGCATCGGGTCAAGGACGTTGTGAAACGCTTCAAGAGGGTACCTAGACTGCCCACTTGCTTTTCCAACGGTGTATGCAAGGAGATACCGCATCTTGACGATATCGTCTTTTATGTCCCCGTCGCCCCTTTTGATTTTTAGCTCTGTGGTTCTTGCCATTTCAAGGATTTTTCTCACTTGGTTAGTCTTTAGCCCCTGGGCAACGAGATATGCTGCAACAGTGATAGCGTTGGCCAGTCTCTTCTCCGGGCTCCACTCTTTGAATTTCCCAGCATCCCTAACCACGCGGGTGAAGTACGGGTTTATGTTGTTCCTGTCGAGGGCTCTTTTTTCAAGCGCTGTTTTTATCCCTAGGACATCGGGGGATTCCCCAAAAAGGTTAGAGACGTCTACCCGGGAGAAATCTCTCCCAGAACGCCTGTTTCTATCATATCTCCCAGGGTAATCCACAAACTTCACCTCCTAACGGCCATAAGTACAATTTTTAAAACACCATCGATCCAGTAAACCGGCTGGGGCTCGCCCCTTTCGACGGCCCCCACATCTATCCCGACCAGCTCAGGGAAGAATTCTGAGAGGTCATGCCTCCCTAGAAGGTAAGCGGTTAAGTATGCCCACCTGACATCGTTGGAGTTCCTTACATAGAGCTCCCTGAGCTGGAGGAGTCTCATCAGCAGGCTTTTCTTTGAATCGAAGGGTTTTCTGAGCTTTCCGTTCCCAGCATATATCTTGGTAGCGTATTTCTCCCACAGTTCCCAGTACTGCTTCCAGCTGTAAGAAACAGGGTGCCTGCCATCGTCCGGGCGGGTTCTTTCAATAACCGTTACTCTGTCCCTCCCCTCGTCCTTTGCTAATTCTAGCCTTTTGCTCACGACCTCGGCGATCCTGTATATGGGCGTCTTGTGGTCGAAGTAGCCAAGCCCCATCGAGAGCGTAAGCCCGCCCCCAGTGTAAGCGTGGAATACCTTCCTTATCCTAAAGGCCAAGTCAAAAACCTGGTCCCAAGCTCCGACAATAAAGAAGTCATCGCCACCGGCGTAAACTACTGTGATGTCTGGATTGTTGAGCCACTTATCATGGAGCATTGGTGCCCCGACCAGTTCGCCGAATTTGCCCTTGATAATATCGTTCAAATACACTTTGAAGAAGTAGTCCATGAACCTAGAAGCGGTCGCAAGCTTCGAGGGACTGTCCATGCTCCTAAAGAAGTCTCCTAGCAAGTCAACGTCGCCCTTGACGACCCCAATCCTTTTAACACCCGTTGAGGCACTAGCCAGTTCCTCGAATGTCGCTATGCCTTCCTTACCGTGCTTGAAGTAGTCCGCAACGAGGTATGGCACAAACTCTGTCTCTTTGGGCATGCCTGAGGGAGTCTTGAGAGTGTTCTTCAGGAGGAGCACTTCCCCCTTCGAGAAACTTTCTCCGCTGTAAGGTATGAAGTACCGGAACGGCCCTCTGGTCACACCCTCCCCTTTCCACGCCGTCCGGTCTAAGATGAAGCCCTTGACCTTGGGGAGCATTCCTCCGAGTCTGGCAAGCTCATTGCACGTGTGGCAGACCTTGATACTGTTGTCGAACTCAAACGTCTCAAGCTCGTCTTCGGGAAGTTCCTTCCCGCAGACACTGCACTCTTCCATTCTTCCAGTTCTGGGGACTCCAAATGGTTCCGCGAGCTCTTCAAAACGCCTGAGTTTCTTCAATGTGACCTTCTTCTTCAATCGTTTCCGAGCACTCTCAAAAAGGTTTTCTTTGCCTTTTCTACCAAACTCCTCACCACTTATCGGTTCCCAGTCGAGCGCGAGGTAAAGGCTCCCGTCGAATTCCTTATGGAGCCACTCAACGATGTGCCTTCTAATGCGGTCAAGCTCTTTCACGGCCTCGGGAGTGTTCTGGGCAACGATAAGGAAATGTCCCCCTGCGTTGAAGACAACGTTTGCCCTCGTGAGGCCGAGCCTTCTGAGGATTTCAAGAACAATGTCCCACCCTATGAGCTCCAAATACGCACTCCTCGCGCGCAAGTATTTCAGCGTTCCCTTACCCCTCACGCTGTAGATGAAGTCTTGTATTCCGGAGAAATCACCCCCAACAAGCAAGAACTTCTTTTCTTTCCTGCATTTTCCGGATTTCACATCTTCAGCGCTACAGCCCGCGCGCAGCATCGCCAACGCTATGGCAGAAGTCATGCGCATATGGTCGTAGAGCGAGATCAGGTTCCCCTCTCTAGTCACAGAGCTGACGAAAGTCATGTACTTCTCAAATAGCGGCAGAACCCTGTCCACTTTCAGCGAGGTCTTCATGAGCTCTGAGGAGAGTGCCTTAATGAGGTCTCTGTAATGCTCTCCCGATATTCGAACATCTTGAGCGGGCACTGGAAGGCTAAGAGCAACCTCAAATTCTAACGTCCCGAGCGGGTACTTCTTGTCAGCACTAAAAACTGAGGATAACGGCCTGAAAACATAGAACTCCCTACCACCTTCTTCACGCTCTGCCGAAGAAAAGTTGTCTGCCTCATAGACTGCCCAAAGAGTCCTTAAGACGTCTTCTTCAGTAAGCCCAAACCTTTCCGGGGAAACCTCCCGAATCCTGGCTCTTATGCGCCCCTCCTCTTCCATATTATCGGCGTGGTGAAACTCTGAGAAGAGCGCTAGGAGCTCGTACTCTGCCTTCCCTGTGCTCCGCGCTAGATCCCTCAGAAAAAGAGCACCTTGTGTAGAGTGATCACCGAAGTATATGCCCGCCCTCTGGACTGGCTTCCCTATGTCGTGAAACAGTCCCCCGAGAGCCACAAGTTGGTATACGTCCACTCACTCACCTCCTAATCGGGTTTAAGAACCCAAAACCCAGACTATTCTTTTCCCCGAGGCCAGTGTCCATAATGAACTCATAGAACTTCTTCTCCTCAGCCTTGATTCTGTGCTTTTCCAGAAGCTCCCAGTTGGAGCCTATTATCGGGAAGGGCCTCCCGTTCTTGACAACCTTTACATAGACATCGAGCTTTCCATTCCTCCTCAGTTTAGGCACCATGCGGTCGAATATTGGCTCCTCAAGGTGAAAATCGTCGCCGTAGAATGCGTTGTACTTCTTTTCCGCGTTCTCCTTGAGTCTGTTCAGGAAGAAATTCAGATCCTTATGGGCGTGGAACTTAAAGTACTCGTTCTTTCGCGAGTCTCTGTAGAGAACAATCGGTGAGCCGGTCTGGAACTTGCGCCTCAAGGGGAGCCTGAACTTCTTAACCTCGGCTATCAGGAGCTCCTCCTTCCCAAGGTAGACCCTCACCCTGTCCTTGAGGTTATCATGAAGGGCATCTATGAAGCCCTTATCAGGAGAAGACACTATGAAAGTGGGCCTACCTTTTTTGTCCTTGAAAAAGTCCGAGAACGTGAAGAACTTAAAGCGTGGCTCATCGTGACGTTCTTCATAAGGAGATCCCTTCAACATATTGTAAATGAACCCTTGGACTGCGTGTTTGTTCGGCCTAACCTCGGGGTTCTCACTGTGCGGATAGAATGATATTTTAAGCCTCATAACAAGTCACCGTAGTGGGCATCACACCTCATTGGTATATGGGTTTCTTCATATATAACCGTTTTTGAGTACTTTTCATACAATTATGTTCTACTGAAACAAGAAAGGAAGTATCAGAATACTATTTTGACCGGGCAGAGTAATTTCCACATAATAGTGTTCTACGGAAATTTTACGCCGAGCTACGCATTGACACCAAACACTACCCAACCACCGTTTACGAAATACTTGAAGCCCTCTTCCCAAACCACCGAGAATACACCGACTTCGCTTATTTCTTGGTCAAAAAGGCTAGGGATGAAGGTTGGGATAAGGGGGAGTGGATCAGAATAATCTTGGAGTTCGTCAAGGAATACTCAAAGACTTACAACCTTGGAATTTCACCTGGAGATGTTGAAGAATTGCTCCAGAAATACGAAAAATATAATGAGAGGTATTCCGCAACAACACGGAACAATAAGATAAGAGCCCTCGCAAGGGAGAAAGGGCTCGACATTGACACTTGGTACTACAAATATCGCTCTATTATCAAGCGGTTGAAGAGGCTAGGAATGATATACGAGAAGAATGGACACTATAGCCAAAGCAAGGAGTTTTTGAGAATATTGCAAAAGATGACTGAGGCTTTAATCGACTTCTATAGTGGAAAGGATGAGGAGTGGTGAAAGTTAGCTAACCTTCCCCTCCCTGAAGGGCGAGGCTTGAAAAAAGAAAAAGTCTCAGATAGAGCAGAGATTTTTTATCCCTTTGACCCCCTGATGAGCTTTTCCAAATCCTCTAAGTCCATCATCCCCTCGCCCTTATCTTCAACTTTTTTAGCGATGAGCAGGAACCTCTTGTTCCCCTCAAAGTGCTCCGCCTTCCTCTTCAGCTCCCCAATAATTTTTTCAGCTTCTCTCCTCTTTAGCTCGCTCCACTTCACCTCGACGAATAGCAAACCCTCCTCAAGCTCGGCTACAACATCTATTTCTTCCCCCTTGTGCCACCATCTTGCGACCCTTCTCTGTCCGAAGTCGATCATCTTCTGGCAAAGCATCTCCACCACAAGCCTCTCAAAGACTTTTCCGTAGTAGGCGTTAAGTTTTGGCTCGATTTTCGCCCATACTTCATCAACAAGGCCGAGCTCCAAATCACCAAGATTTGGATACACGAAACGGAACCAGAAGTTAAAGAGGTTGTCTTTGATGTAATAACGACCTCTCTTCCTCTTACCATAGGGGAGCTCGTAGCCCACTAGGTCGAGACGCTCAAGTGTGTCGAGGTACCTAGAGATGTGCCCCCTGCTAAGACCGGTAAAATTAACTAGCTCGCCAAGCGTTTCATAACCAAGAGCGAGTCCTTTAAGGATAAGCTTGTAAACCCTCGGTTCTCTTAGCTCCTCCCTGAGCAGAAACTCCGGCTCCTCGTAGAGGACTTCTCCTTTTCTAAGGACTTTTTCCCTTATCGCTTCCTCAACACTCAGCCCCCTCACAAGGTCAAGGTAGAAAGGAACGCCGCCAAAGACGGCATATGTCTTCACGAGCTCTTCCATGCTCTTCTCAGGAAACATCTCAGCTATGCCCCTTATATCAAAGGGTTCCACCTTCCACTGCCCTGTTCTTCTCCCGTAGAGAGGACTTTTATATTCCATTGTTTTCTCCATCATCCCAACCGATGAGCCACAGAGCACAAGGAAGAGGTTAGTTCCTTTTAGATGCTCATCCCAGACTTTCTGCAGTATGCTCAAAATTCCAGGCTCAAGGGCCATTAGGTACTGAAACTCGTCTATGATGATGGCTGCCCTTTCTCCCCCAATTTCATCCGCGAGGTATCGGAAGAGCCTTCCAAAGTCTTTAACTTCCATAAAGTACTCCTTTCCTGTTAGTTCTGCAAGCTTCTCGGCGAGTCCTTTAACGTTCTCGTCCATAGAGTCCGCCGTTGAGAGGAAGTAAACTCCCTTCTTCTCCTTCAGGAACTCCTTGAGGAGCATGGTCTTCCCAACCCTGCGGCGCCCATAGATTATTATCAGCTGTGCCCTTTTCTCCTCCCACTTTCTTTCGAGGAATTCAAGCTCTTGCTTCCTGTTCACGAACATGCTATCACCACATAAAATGATACATGCAAATTATAATAATCTTTCTGTACTATTTTTACTTTTTCTTTTTTCAAGCCTCGCCCTTCAGGGAGGGGAGGAGGTCAGACTGAAATTCTAAACATGCCTAAGCGACACTATGTTATCAAGTGAACTGCTGACATTATTAATATCCTACAGGAATTCGTTCCAAACTGGAATACAAAAACATCTTCTTAGTAGCATAGATTAATCCGCAGTTTCATTCTATCCCCAAAGTGAAGACACACTTCTTGATATGTGGCGTTCATTCCAAGATTAATAATCTAGCTTTAGCAAACCCATTTCCCTAGATTTAGCCTTGCGAGTTTTCCAGTATTTTGAGATAATTATAAATCCCCATTAAAGAGTTTTTTGTAAAATGCTCTTCTCTTTCCTGTATATCCTCGTCAAGCTTTAAGTAGTTGGCAAAAAGTCTATCTTTCTCAAGTAGCCTTTCTTTCACAATACCTAAGACTTTAGAAACCTCCTCTGCCGGGTATTCCTGCATAACATCACGAACTGTATCTACCCACATATTTATCTGTCCCTTGTGCATTTTAATGAGTTTCTTGCTGTCTTCATACATGCCAAAATGACCAAAACAGAGCTTCTTTCTTCCGACTTCAAGCATCTTATCTAACGTTCCCTCATAAACCTCTTTGATGAACCTCGGAGGCGTAGCGGGTCTTAAGTATGTCTCATTATCAAGTTGCAGAAATACTCCAGCAAACTCACCACCAAATAAGTGCTCTCCAAGAATGTAACTTTGATGATGTGGAGCATGACCGGGGGTATAAATTATTTCAACGTCCACCCCCGAAAATCTCACGTCTCCTCTGTAGATATTTTTCTCGGGTACGGGTTTAATCTCCCCGTAGATATACGCAAGCTCCCCCAGAACTTTCTTGCTCGCTTCCCATAGCCTCCTTGGATCTATTAAGTGTTTATATCCTCTTTCATTGACCACAATTTTCGCATTGGGATAAAGCTCGACAAAGTGTCCAATTCCCCCTGCATGGTCAATATGAATGTGCGTGAGAAGCACGTATTCAACTCTTTCAACTCCAAGCTTATCCAAAGCCTCTTTTAGTAATCCTATGGTTGAAGCAGGACCAACGTCTACTATAAGTGCACTTTTTCCATCCTTCAAAACCCAAGAGCTTATGAACTTCCTGAATCCCCTTAATTGCTGAGGTAAGTCTACTAAGTAGAGGTTATCTTCAATTTTGTATATATCTGCCTTCATAGAACTCCCCACCTTTTTCTACAAGCCACATATTTTAAATATTCCACCAGTTTGATTAGAGGCAGACATAGACACTATGTTATCAAGTGAAGTACTAGGGAGGTTAAGGTTTCGATATTTTCAAGTAATGTTCCCAGTTCGAAATTCTCTCAGAATCATTAAATAATAAAAGCATACAATAATAAAATAAAACAATAAACACCCACACAGACACTATATTATCAAGTGAACTGCAGGTGTGACTAATACCTTAGAGTCATTTTTCTCGCTCTAGAATCTCTCGAACACATTGCTCTTACTATTGTTATTTGTTATGTTATTATGTTATATGTTATTATGTTATATATATAAGCTACAGACTATGTTATCAAGTGAAAATGCAACAAAAAGTACACGAAAAGTCTCAAGACTTCTTTCGTTCCGTACTTTCACTTGATAACATAGTGTCTGTGTCTCATGGAAAGCCTTAAATAGTTTAGTTGATAATCAACCTTATCAGGTGATTACGATGATCAAGTCATTGTTAGAAAAGCTGAAAGAGTCAGCCAGCGATAGAATATTGATAAACCCACAGGTTCTGTCTGATAAATACCTTCCGGACAACCTCCTATTTAGAGAGAAAGAAATGGAGGAAATCGGAAAATATTTTGTGGATTTTATGTTGCAGGGGATTCTAACAAACCTCTTTATATGGGGGCCTACGGGCACGGGAAAGACACATGCCATTCAAATTCTGGTTAGAGACTACAATGATTTAGCCCGCAGGGATGGAATTCCGTCCCGGGCTGTATACGTAAATGCAAAAGGGAAGACCTACTACCAGGCCATTGTCTCACTTCTTCACAACTTGGGGATTGATTTCCCTGTTAGAGGCTTGGGCGTGGCCGAGGCCTTGCAGGCTTTAGACAAGTTTTTTGAAACCACTAAGGAGTCTTTCGTGATAGTCTTCGACGAACTTGATAAAATGAAACAGAGTGTTATGAGGAAAGAAGATTCTGTAGACTCCTTGATCTACATGATGTCCAGACTTGATGAAATGGCTTCAAAGCCTGATGTGTTGCTTGTGATAATATCTAACGATAACACTCTGCTAAAAAGGCTCAAGGAACCAACAATGTCGAAATTTAGGCCGGTTCCGATATACTTCAGGGATTATAATGCTAACGAACTTAAAGCAATTCTTATGGATAGGGTTGAGAAGGCTTTTATCCCGGGCTCCGTTGATGAGGCGGCTATATCTTTGCTTGCAGCACTCATTAAAAGAGAGGGAAGAGACCTTAGATGGGCTTTTCGTGTACTGTTGCAAGCTGCCAGGGGTAAAAGGAAGGGGGAGAAAGTCACGGAGGCAGATATATGGAGAGCTAGGGAGAGCGTGGATAAGGATGTGCTTAAAGAAACCCTCAATAACTTGAACCAGCACCAACTCATGTTCCTCTGGGCTATTGCTCTCCTGAGGTCTCGAGAAGTTCCAGCCATGAGTGGTTACGTTTACCAGATCTACAAGGCATTGTGTGATGAAAATGACATCCTGCCATATACGATGAGGCATTTAACCCATTATATCGGGGTCAAGCTTGAGACGCTGGGGCTTATAACGGCTAAGGAGAGCTACTACAGGAATTCACGTGGCAGAGCTTTGGAATTCAATACAACGGAAGATCCTACAACCATCCTCTTTCTGACGGAAGAGTTATTAAAACGGAAATTTGAAATAAACGTCGATAAACTCTCGGTCTGGGCCAACGCATTTTTGGATCGGATCACTTATGGGCTAAAGTAGTTAAAATAATGAAAGGATAAAATAATAAAAGCATACAATAATAAAATAAAACAATGATAAAACAAGCATTTCTTCACTCGAACTTTAACCTTTTCTTGATCTTCCCAACGTCCTGCTTCTCCGCAAGCCTCACCAGACGCCTGAACTCTTCTTCTGGAAGAGCCTGTTTAAGAGCCCAGTAAAGCTTTATTGCCCTCTCAAAAATCTCATTCTGCTTGCCCTCCCCCTCCGCATAGAGGTAAAGCAGGAGCTTGTTTGCCTCAACACTAATGTACAAAGTCTTCATCTGTTTCTCTTTCTTTGACTTTTCCTTCTTGGCCTTGCCCTCCTCCTTTGGCGGCTCGACTAGTGTCTTCACGACATCCTTGCTCATACTCGGCAGTTTCGGCAACTCCCTCTTTTCATTCTTTCTTGGCATGTTTAATCACCTCGTCAGCTAACTTTAGAAACGCCTTCGAAACTGGATTGTCCGGCTCGAACTCAAAAACTGGATCTCCTGCCTCTTGGGACCTCTCCACAGCAACGGCCCTTGGAAGAATGCCTATTATGAGGAGGTCTGGGTAAGCTTCCTTAAGTTGGTCCAGTCTCACTTGGGGAACCTTGCTCTGCCTCGTGAACTTGTTGGCAACAATCCCCATAACCTCCAATTCTGGGTTGAGCTCGGTTTCCCTGATTTCATTAATCACGTCGAGCATTAGCTGGATGCCCATAACGCTGAAGTATCCCAGCTCTGTTGGGATTAAAACGTAGTCTGAGGCTCCTAAAGAGTTTATAAGGAATATCCCGAGGCTTGGCGGGTTGTCGATGAGTATAAAATCATAGTCATGCTCGACTTTTTCTATGACTCTCTTTAGACGTTGCTCCCTCATGTAGGACGTCATTAGGAGTCTCTCAACTGCGGATACTTTTAGGTGGGAAGGGATCAAGTAGAGGTTTTTGTCTATTTCTATTGTAGCATCTTCCACTTCTTCCCTTTTTACGGCGTTCTTTATCAGCAACTCTCCGATGTTGTGGGTGTACTTCAAAATGTCCATCCCAAGCAGGGCAAAGGTCAGGTTAAATTGAGGGTCTATGTCGATTAAAAGTGTGTCGTAGCCTTTCTTTGCGAGTGCATATCCGAGGTTTAGGCTTATCGTGGTCTTTCCGACTCCACCTTTTTGGTTGGCTATGCTGATAACCACGCTCACGGTACCACCATACTTTATTTTATTATTTTCCTCTTTAATAATT
>Ga0190313_1001233_pt1 | contig 13924 bp, 10 predicted proteins | sample 4870071011_MG_FD_169989 | JGI IMG/M metagenome (GOLD analysis project Ga0190313, IMG submission 169989) | Hydrothermal vent sediment bacterial communities from Southern Trench, Guaymas Basin, Mexico - 4870-07-10-11_MG | ecosystem: Environmental > Aquatic > Marine > Hydrothermal vents > Sediment ...
CTTTCATTTCATCAAAACTTGTTGGATTTGGAACGCAGAAAACAGCCTTTATCCCTGCACTGCGAAAAAGATCCATCATTTCATCCTCGGTTTGATAATATGGGATTTTTGCTTTAAATGTAGCTTCAAAAAAGTCTTTCATTTTCAGTGAAAACATGGCCCCTTTTTTGGTCGTCATCTGTGTTTGAAGATCAATGATTTTCATATGCATTCCTTTTTATTTTTTGGGTTTACAAAATAGAAAATTTTACCCTTCTGTTGTTTAATCAGCCATTCGTATATGATGATTACGGTTGACATGTAATTTCTAAGTTTGTTATTATAATAAATTATTATAATGTTATGATAAATAAAATAATTTTTTGTTTTTTTCAAGCAATATGATGAATTCTGGGCAAAACAATACGTGGCAGGTTATGTGTGAATGTTTTTAAAGGGGTGCTTTACCCTGTACAGGTGCAACCTGTGATTTGTTGATTTTCAAGAACAGCATCTTAAAAGGAGTTAGTAATGAGTAAAGCAAAAAGTGCAGATTTTAAAGTGCCGCGCTGGAGAGAAAAACCTGCGCGCCTGGAAACATATTCCGGAATCCCTGTGAAAGCAAGTTATGGGCCGGAGGATGTAAAAGATATAGACTATGAAAAAGATGTTGGGGCTCCCGGGGAATATCCTTTTACCCGAGGCATACACCCTGATATGTATAGGGGCAAAATATGGACAAGACGCTTATTTTGTGGTGTTGGTTCCCCCAGCTTTACCAATGAAAGATTAAAATATCAGATTGAACATGGTGCTTCCGGAATAATAATTCCTCCTGACATGGCGTGTAATATGGACATTGAACCGGAGCACCCCCTGGCCGATGGTTTTGTGGCACTTCAGGGGGCGCCAATATATTGCAGCAGAGATACAGACCAGATATTTGAAGGGATTGATCTTTTTTCCACCAGCATAGCTTTTCAATGGAACGACAGCAGTGCCTTGTTTACATTGGCCTGTTTTTTGAACACTGCTGAAAAAAGGGGCTATGATATATCAAAGCTCAGGGGGTCAATTATAAATGATCCCTTGCATCAGTATTTTGGCTGGTACACAGGGGGGCAGCCCCATTCTTCTCCAAAACTCAAGCTGAAAATAAACACTGATATTGTGGAATATTGTGCCAAAAACGTCCCTTACTGGCATCCAATAGTCCTTAACTCGTATGATATCAGTCAATCAGGAATAGATGTATTCCAGGAAGTCGGTTTTGCCTTTGCCCTGGCAAAAGAGTACTTTAGAGCTGCCGTGGATCGTGGTGTTGATATAAACAAGATTGGAAGCAGGGTAATGCATGTTTATACTTCCAATATGGAGTTTTTTGAGACAATAGCCAAATTTCGTGCTGTAAGAGTAATGTGGGCAAAGATGATGAAAGAAGAATTCGGCGCCACAGATCCAAAAGCCTGCAGGGCATTTCTTACTACACATACGGACGGGTACTCTTTAACTTATCAGCAGCCTGCCAATAATATTGTCAGGATCAGCCTGGAAACCCTCGCTGCGGTACTGGGGGGAGTACAGTCCACAGATCCCTGCGGTTATGATGAGCCCTACTGCATACCTTCCCACAAAGCAGCTCTTATGAGCCTTAATATACAAAATCTTATTGCTTATGAAACCGGTGTGGCAAATACAGCCGATCCCCTGGGGGGCTCCTATTATGTAGAAAACCTTACCCGCCAGATAGTAGAGGGCGCCACAAAGTATCTTCAGAAAATTGAAGATATGGGGGGAATGACAGCAGCCATTGAAAATGGCTGGGCAATAGATGAGGTTAATAAGGCAAAAGTCATGCGGGATATGGAGGTTGAGGACAAAAAGAGAATCGTGCTTGGAGTTAATGAGCTTGAGCTTCCGGAAGAGGAGTGGGTTCCCGTTGATATTGACAGGGATGCATGGATTGATGATACTTCCAGTGAAGAATATCTTGAATCTCTCAGGGAGTTTAAAAAAAGCAGGGATATTTCCAAAGTGAAAAACAGTCTCCGCGCATTGCATAAGGTGGCTGAGCAGGGGGATAACCTTATGCCTGTGACCATTGAAACGGTCAGGGCAGGCGCCACATTAGCTGAAGTCTCCGGAGTGATACGTCAGGCCAATGGCCTCCCCTATGACCCTTATGATATGGTGGAAAATCCTTTTAAGGGGGAACTTTAATTATGGAAAGCACAGTAAAAAAACGAACACGAATTCTTGTGGCCAAGCCTGGACTGGATATACATGACAGAGGTGCGCTCCTGTTGTGTAAAGCATTTACAGATGCAGGAATGGAAGTAATATATACCGGTTTATGGCAGACACCGGAAAAAATCAGTACTGCTGCCATAGAAGAAGATGCGGATGCTATCGCCATAAGTCTTTTGGATGGTCAGCCATTACCCATTTTTAGACGGATATTTTCCGAATTGAAAAAAAGAGGGGGGGATAGTATCTGTGTTGTTGGCGGCGGAACTGCAATAACCGATCAGGTCAAGCCGGAGTTGAAAAAAATGGGAGTTGCCTGTCTCCATGGTCCTGGCACACGGCTAAAAACAATAGTCGATAGTGTTGTCAAGGCGATAGAGGAAAGCAGGTAATTTCTCAATAAATTTGAATTGCATGAATCCTGGGGCAGGTAAATAAATTAAAGATTTAATTACCTGCCGACTACTTTAAGTAAAGTAATTTTTTATGGGTAAACTTTGAATTTATTTCAAAGCTATAATATTATTCCCTTAATAACCTGCTTATCCTTTGCAGTTCTGTTTCGGCATTATTTATTATTTCGGATAAAATTTCCTGAACAGGCATGATTTTATCCACCAGCCCCACGGATTGTCCCGCCATTAATGAGCCTTCTTTTACATTTCCATCAATAGCCGCTTTTTTTAGAGCTCCCATCCAGAAATTTTCCACATCATACCTGGCCTCCCGGTGATCAATAAGATTGTTTTTAATTTTTTTCATCAGTTCAAGTTGAAGTTTAGCAAAGGCTGTGGTCATTTCATTTTTTAATGCTCTCACCGGAACCACCGGAAGTTTGCTGTCAAACTGTGGAGTTGCCACAGCATCACGGGCTTTTGCTTTTCTGAATGTCTCTTTAAAAATTTGATGAGCTTTGCATTCTTCAGCCATTACAAATCTTGTTCCCATTTGTACCCCTGCTGCTCCCATCATTAACAGGTGTGCTATCATCCGACCCGTTGCAATTCCACCGGCTACAAAGACAGGTACATCACTTGTCGTAAAAAGAATCTGCTGAAGCAGCACAGTAAGCGTAACAGGACCGATATGTCCCCCTGCTTCCGAGCCTTCAATTAAAAGTGCATCAGCACCCATTTTAATCAATCTAAGGGCAAGGGCCTCTGTTGGAGTAAAGCAGATCACTTTTGCCCCTGAATCCCTGGCTCTTTTTATTTCAGTCTCTTTGGGGATGCCCCCCGCAAAAATGATAACAGGACATTTCATATCACAAACAAGGCGCAGATGTTCTTTGTAAAGAGGGGCAAGGGTAATAAGGTTTATGCCAAATGGTTTGTCGGTATGTTTTCTGGTTGCAATAATTTCCTGTTCAAATGTTTCAACAGGGGTGTTTCCCCCTGCTAAAACTCCAAAACCTCCGGCATTTCCCATGGCACTGACCAATTTATGGTCGCTGATCCATGTCATGGCTCCGCAAATTATGGGATACTCGCACCCTAGAAATTTTTTTCCTTTATTTGTAAATTTAGAAAGCAACATTACAAAGCTCCTTTTATCTTTTTATTTATAATAAATACAATTTACAGGGTGTCTTTTTAATAAGTCAAGGAGGCCTTTGAAACCTTCCTGAACTTGTTAAGTTTAATTAACGTTAAATTCGACAAATCAAATTTATGTATTATATTTATAATGTTCAATACTTTAAATTATGCATAAATGGAATTGTTTTTTTAATATCAGGCATTGGGAAATTAAGCATGGATGATGATTTAGATTTACAGCGAATATGGACTGTCCAGCTTTATAATGAATATGAAGATATTTCCTGGCGATATGGTCTTGAATTACCGACCCCTGTAATAGAGATAGTTAAGGTAACCAGTTTCTGGGGGAAGTGGTGCCCTGATTTTGGATCGGGAACCATAAAGATTTCTTTTGACCTGATAAATGAATTTTCCTGGGATGTTGTGATAAATCTTTTAAAGCATGAAATTGCCCATCAGATAGTAACACAAATTTTCAAATCAAATGACGGTCATGGTGAAATTTTTAAAAAAGCCTGTTCCGTGGTAGGGCTGTCCGGGCCTTTTGCCGGATCCCAGGGAGACCTGCCCGAAATAATGGAAGAGATAAAAAAAAATGGGACGGATCAGAAAAAAGCAAAAATAATAGATAAAGTAAAAAAGCTCCTTTCCCTGGCTCAATCGGAAAATGAGCATGAAGCCGCCCTTGCCATGGAAAAGGCAAAGCTGATTATTAATAAGTATAACCTCGAAAGAATCGGGAAGAATAAAATTTCTCCATATACATACAAAATAATAAATCACAAAAAGAAAAGAATTGAAAAATACCAGCGTCATATATGTTCGATTCTGCAGAATTATTTTTTTGTAAAAATTGTTTATTCATATCTTTATGATGCCCATTCCAATGACACCCACCGTACAATTGAAATACTGGGAACCAAAGAAAACGTAGAGATGGGTGAGTATGTCTATTTTTTTCTTTTAAATCAGCTCAAAGGGTTATGGGATAGCTACAGGTCAAAAACAATGGCTCCAGGAATGAAAAAAACCTCTTACTGGTTAGGTGTTCTGTCGGGGTTCAATGAAAAATTAAAATTAATTGATAAAAATAATAACTCTTGTACTAACAGCATAGGCGGTATTACGAGTGCTCTGGTTCGCTCTGACGATAAAATGTTGGTTGATTTTGAAAAAAAACGCTTCCCAAAAATTGGCAAATACAAATCTAAATCTTCGATTATTTATGCAAAAACTTATGCTGCTGGAATTGATGATGGGAAAAAATTAAATCTTTACAAGGGGTTATCAAAAAAAAGTGGGTATCAGGGAAAGCTGTTAATTAAAAGGTAATTATTTTTTAAAATAATTTTTTTATTATTTTAAAAAAGTTTTTGTACTTTAATGATATTCATGGTATTATCGTTTATTCAAATGTATCATATGTACTAATGTAGGAATGTTTTTTTGCGTGAGTTTTCAAAAGCCTGATATGGAAAGAAGAATAATTAAGCTATAAACGTATGAGTAAGAAGTTTTTGGTGGTAGCAGCTTCTTGAAGTTTACATAATATATATTATGGGAGGTGAATTTTTACATTTTGCTCTTCAGGCACTTTTTTGTTGTTTATTTTATTGGGTAGTTGGTGAGAACTCGACAGATGTTTAAGATTAAGGAACGAAAATTTTATTTTAAAAATATTTTAGTTTTATATTTAATTGGAGGTTTTAAAAATGAAAAAAAATATGTATTTCAGCGTAATAATACTGACTTTGAGTATTATCTGTTTTTCCGGCAGCACTTCCTTTGCAAGAGTTTTTGATGCGGATGCAACCGCAAAACTGGAAGTTATTTCTGAATCCTTGACCGCAGGTCATGTAGTTAAAATCAGAAGATTGATAAGCACCGGCGGTGATGTAAACGTGAAGAATATCTACAGTGCAACTTTGCTGTATATGGCAACACAGAACAATTTGCCTGAAATTGTTAAATTGTTACTTGAATTAGATGCAAATGTTAATACCCGCAAGACAAATGGGGTTACTCCGCTTTGGAAGGCTGCCCAGGCAGGGAATGCTGAAATTCTCAAATTACTATTAGACGCTGGAGCAGATACAAATGTCGCACGCATGAAAGATAACGCTACACCGCTGAGTATTGCATCTTCAAATGGACATACAAAAATTATTGAACTGTTAAAATCGCATAACAAAGTAAAGGTCGCACATCAATCAAATACAGATGCTGTTAAAAATTAGGCGATTTTTGCTGCGGCAGCCTTTAAATTTAATTTATACTTTAATTTATAAATTCTTTTTCCCCTTGTGCAGAAATTTGATGCTCTTCCTCCAATACAGTGACTATGAATTTAAATATTTCTCGGGCTTGCTTTTATCAATGGTTCACTGAGTGCTGAGTTCTTCTCAGCACTCACAACCCATTTACCATTAAGAATCCCTGCATCAAAATTCAGCAAGCAGTGGTTACATTTTGAAAATTGTTGTTTTTATTTTTAATATCTGCTTGCATCCTCCCCTGCTTTCTGCAACTATTTAATTAGGAACTAAACTTTCATAAGTTGAACGAAATAGCTTGTCTTTTGCCCCATCTACTTCGTTGCATCAAAGGCCGAATGTATAGTATGCAGCCTTTAATGCGCCTTGTATATGGGCCAAAACCCTGTTTATTGCTTTAACTATTTATACTGTAATCGTCGCCAGTCTGTGGTGCATTTTTTAAAAATGCTGTTTTCCGCATAAATCTTGTTTTTTTGGTAAGGCCGTGATCTGTGCATTGTCGGCAGTCTGTGAACTCAGCATCGTTTTAAAACGATTTGACATCGTATATGGCGCATAATATTATATTTATGCATATGGAGGTGTCAGTATGAGAACTACATTAGATTTACCTGAAGAGTTACTGCTTGAAGCAATGAAAGCTGCTAATATCGAAACTAAAACAAGGGTAATAATTATTGCACTTGAAGAGTTAATCCGGAAAAACAGAATTTCCGGGCTTAAGAAATTTAAAGGTAAGGTTGACCTTGATATTGATATGAATAAGCTGCGGAGTCGGAAATGCAGGCCATTGCAGAATTTAAAACTAAGCCCTAAAACTTTTTAAAGAAAAGGGGGTTTACGTGGATTCAAATCATGGCAACAAAATCGTTGAAGATACAATTTTTCTTGCTGAGTTTTGGCAAAAAAAAGCGAATGAATTACGTACATCCGGGGATATTGCAGTATTAAATCAGATGGCCCGCCTTTTATCCAATCCCCTGGATAAAATAATCCTGTCAAAAATGATTGATCAGGGTTTTCGATCCTCAAATAAACACCGCACTGCAGACCAGATTAATTACCTTATAAAAAAATATTCTCTCCCGTTTTTTTTGACAAATTTTGAAAAAATACTTTTCCGCCTTTTTTTAAGTTTTGGAAGGTATGTCCCAGCCCTGTCCGTCCCTCTTTTTATTGATAATATCCGCAAAAGGTGTGGAAGGTGGGTTCAGTTCGGGGAGGCAGAATATCTTCTTGGACATTTGCAAAAAATGAAATTTCAGGATTTAAGGGTAAACCTGAACCACCTTGGCGAAGCTGTTCTGGGAGAAGATGAAGCTATAAACCGCCTTAATATATATTTGGCAGATCTTGAAAATCCTGCGATGGAATCGATTTCCATAAAAATTTCCACCATCTATTCCCAAATCCAGCCCATTGCCCATGAAGATACGATAAATGTTTTGCAGCAAAGGCTCAGTAAACTTTATAAAGCAGCCATGAATAATCTGTTCTTTAGAAAAGATAATAGTAAAGTCCTAAAGTCGGTAAATCTGGATATGGAAGAATATAAAGACCTTTATATTACCCTTGAGCTTTTTATAAGGGTTTTGAATCAGGATGAATTTAAGGAATATCCGGGTTGCATTGTGCTTCAATCTTATCTTCCCGAGTCATATAAAATTCAGCAGGAACTTACATACTGGGCAAAAAAAAGGGTTAAAAGCGGAGGAAGCCCCATTAAAATTCGTCTCGTAAAAGGTGCGAACATGGAAATGGAGCTGTTTGAATCATCGCTGCGTAACTGGCCCCTGGCCATTTTTGACAATAAACCGGCTGTGGATGCCAATTACAAGCGGATGGTTTTTTTTGGGATGAACCCTGAAAATATAGAGGCTGTTAATCTGGGCATTGCTTCACACAACCTTTTTGATCTGGCTTATGCATACAGCCTTGCCCTGGAAAACAAAGTTGAAAAAAGTGTTACTTTTGAAATGCTGGAAGGGATGGCTGACCATGTTCGCAGGGCAATTGCCAAAACCGTTCATGATGTTTTACTTTACACCCCTGTGGCTGGAAAAAAACAGTTTATAAATGCTGTTGCCTATCTTGTACGAAGACTGGATGAAAACACCGGTAAAGAAAATTTTCTTTCTTATGCGTCTGATCTTACACCGGCTTCAACGGCCTGGAATTTTCTAAAAAATCAATTCGTAGATTCTGTAAAACTCATGGAGAGTACCAGAGAGTATAGCTTCCGTACACAAAACAGGGGTAAAGAGTCTTTTGTCGAGAAAGGGACTTTTTTTGAAAATGATTTTATTAATGAGCCTGATACAGATTTTTCCATCCAGGAAAACAGGGTGTGGGCAGATGAAATTAGAAAAAAATGGAAAAAAGAAGATGGAACCGGGCCGGAGCTTATACCACTTGTTATTGCAGGTAAAGAAATATTTGAAAATAGAAAAACAAAGGATCTTTTTGATTATTTTTCAAGAGAGGATGAAGTTGTTTTTACAGCCTCTTGCTCCCTTGCCCGGGATGAAGACATAAGAGATGCTCTCTTTGCTGCCAGAGCAGATCCTGACAGCTGGAGAAAAAAGAGTTTTAATGAGCGCCATAAAATTCTTTCCAGAACCGCTGCAAACCTGCGTCTGTTAAGGGGGGATTTCATTGGAGCCGCAGCCGCCACCACAGGTAAAATTTTTACGGAATCGGATGTTGAAGTATCAGAGGCTGTTGACTTTGCCGAATTTTATCCGTTTTCCGTTAATATTTTTGAAAGTCTGCAAAATATAAAGTGTGAGGCCAAAGGGGTGGGGCTGGTGATTTCTCCCTGGAATTTTCCCATAGCCATTCCCTGCGGAGGCATTGCCGCATCCCTTGCAGCGGGAAACACGGTTATATTTAAACCCGCATCGGATGCTGTTTTGGTGGCATGGTATTTATGCAAGGCTTTTTGGGAAGCAGGAGTCTCAAAAAATACTCTTCAGTTCCTCCCCTGCACAGGAGAAGAAACAGGAAGCAAACTTGCAAAACATCCTGATGTCGATTTTGTTATTTTTACAGGGAGCACCGATACAGGCATGGGTATTTTAAAACAGAGACCTGATCTTTTTCTTTGCGGGGAGACCGGCGGTAAAAATGCTACCATAGTAACATCCATGTCAGACAGGGATCAGGCCATAAAAAATATTCTCCACTCGGCTTTTAGCAATTCAGGGCAGAAATGTTCGGCAACATCTTTGGTTATTCTGGATAAAGAAGTATATGCAGATAAGGATTTTAAAAAACGCCTTGTAGACGGAGCAAAAAGTTATGCCACAGGATCTCCCTGGGATTTTAAAAACAGAATGGGGCCATTGACCCATATCCCGGGGGGGGCATTGAAAAGGGGAATTGATAACCTTGAACCCGGAGAAACCTGGGCTTTAAAACCAAAATTTTTCAATGGAAATCAACGCATTCTTACACCGGGAATAAAGTGGGGTGTTACTCCTGGAAGCTTCACCCATATGAATGAATTTTTTGGACCGGTTATAGGTGTTATGAAGGGAGAAAATCTTTATCATGCCATAAAACTGGTAAATCAAACCGGTTTTGGATTGACTTCAGCCATTGAAAGTCTGGACAAACGGGAACAGGATATCTGGAAAAAGAAAATTTTTGCTGGAAATTTATACATAAACAGGGGGACAACTGGTGCTGTTGTGCTGCGTCAACCCTTCGGGGGGATGGGGAAATCGGCCATGGGTGCCGGTACTAAGGCAGGGGGCCCCAACTATGTGAGCCAGTTTATGAATTACAAAGAAACAGGTTATCCCTATGTGGGGGCCATTAAAAAGGAATGCCGGTTATTACGCATTGCAGGGGAATGGGAAGTGAAATTGTCCGGTAATATGTTTTCGGAATTTAATGCAGAGATAAAAAAAACAGTCAAAGCAATTAAAAGCTATATTTATAATGGAGAACAGGAATTTTTTCTTGAAAAAGACTACTTTCATCTCCGCGGGCAGGACAATATTCTTCGTTATCTCCCCATGAAGAGGGTTCTTGTGCGCCTCCATGAAAAGGACACGCTTTTTGATGTGCTTGGCAGGATAGCAGCAGCAGAAATATCCGGGTCTATATTTCAGATCAGCATCCCTTTTGATATCAGGAACAGGGTTACAAAATTTCTCCTTGGAAGGGACGGTGGAAGATTTATTGGGAAAACAGAAGTAATTATGCAGACTGACAAGGAAATCATTAATATGCTCCCTGATCTGGATAGAATCCGCTATGCAGCACCTGACCGTGTTCCTTTTAAAGTTGATGAAGCCGCAGCCAGGTCTGGATTATATATTTCATCTGAAAGGGTTATGATGGAGGGACGCATAGAACTTTTGCGTTATTACAAAGAGCAGAGTGTATCTGTGGATTATCACAGATATGGCAACCTGGGGGAACGTGGACTGGATTAGCCCACGATATATGTTCCTGTTCCAACGGCAATAAGTAGATTCTCCTGATTTTTAAGTTCCATTCTGGTAACTGCAACTTTTTTTCCGGCCCGCATAATAGTACCCGTGGAGAAAAAACGGGTCCCCTGGCCTGGTCTTAGATAATCTATCCGTATATCTATGGTTCCGATTTGAGCAATACGGTTTTTTATTTCATTCGAAGAAAAACCCTGCATCCTTTCCACGGCGGAAGCCGATGCTGTCATACCTCCGGTGGCATCCAGGACTGCTGAAATAACGCCTCCATGCAGAAAACCGTAGACCAGGTTGCCGCTTAATTCTTTTTTCATGGAAAACTCAAATCCTGCCTCGTTTGCTTTAAGATGGGATACTTTTAACCCCATGAACAGGTTAAAGGGGAGGTTGCCATATATCTGCCGAACAATCTCAAACAGCTCGTTAACATCTGTGATCAGTTTACTCATTAAACAACTCTGATTTTGTATTTAATAGTTCGTTGAAAAATTTAATGATTTGTAATTATTCAGCGTTGCTGATTTAAGATACGCGGCAGATTTAATCAGATTATACCTGCCGCCGTACATATTGGCTGAATAGTTACAATTATTTTAACAAGTTAAGGAACGAAAATTTTATAAGTTGAACGAACCCTAAAGTTAAAAATCATAACCATATATTACCATTTTAAATTATTAGCTTTGGTTTTCTCCGATTTCAATCAAAGCTGCTGAATCTGTTTGTTCATCATATGCTGAAAGGAGAAATATTGTTGCAAAGGGTTGTGTAACAAGAATACCTATGAAGATTGAACTTCCCAGGGCCAAGGCAGCGGCATATAGTATAAAGACTATAATCTGCTCAAGTAATTCCCCTTTTAACGTCATGGAGCCGCTTTTTTTACATGCATCGATTAATCCCATTTTTTTATCAACCATGAGAGGTATCATATAAAGGCAGGTAAATGATATGAATAATGCTATAATAATCCCAGGCAGAATAAGGAGTAAAAATCCGATCATAACCAGAATAAAAACAATTATTCCAAAACCGAGCAAAGGGAAAAAAAGATGCATCTGCGAAAACAGATCCTGGATTTTTGGTTCACGCCCATCTCTTACCAGTAAAAGAATCGATTCCATGTATCCTGCCATGGTAACGGGGCCGAGTATCCCGAGGGTACAAAAACTTACAACTAGCATTACCAGGGTCATAAAAATTAAAGAAAGAATGTTCTCCAACATTAATCTCCAGGCTTTTTCCAAATGCAGTTTAAAATCCATTCTCAACTCCTTTTATAAATTAAAAAATGAATAATGAAAAATCGTGTGCCCTGTCTTTTTTAAAAAAAGACAGGGCACTGGCCCCATTAAAATAAAAGTAACAGTATCGAAATTGATCCTTTTAAATATGGCATGGGTTATGATATTTGTAAAGCCTTTGTGGGACAAATTTGAACTTTTTACGGCTGGAATAGTAATTTCTTGTTGAAGACTTTTCGAAGTGATAAGTATTATAAAAATTGTAATTATTCGGCTAATCTGTACGGTAACAGGTATAATCAGATCATCCCTGCTGCGTCTCTTAAATCAGTGATACTGAATGGTTGCTAAAAATTTTACATTGAATTTACTATGGATGTTCATCGGGGTAAAAAAATTTCAAACTCAAAACCTTCAGAAAACAGACGTGTGGCAAAGGCTGCCGGTGTGGTTGGTGCAGCAACTGTTTTAAGTCGTATTTTCGGATTTTTACGAGATGTGGTAATTGCCTGGTTTTTTGGAGCCGGCCTTTTTGCCGATGCCTTTTTTGTTGCTTTCAGAATCCCGAATCTTTTACGGAGACTTTTTGCAGAAGGGTCCCTGAGTATAGCGTTTATTCCCATATTTACGGAATATTATAAAAAGAGTGGAAAGGCCGAAGCCTTTCGCATGGCCGGGTCTTTTGCATGGCTTCTTTCAATAGTACTGGCTATAGTATCTCTCACCGGAATACTGCTTGCGCCCTTGATTGTCAGCTTGATCGCTCCCGGATTTACAGGGTCATCGCAAAAATTTGCATTAACTGTTCTATTAACCAGAATCATGTTCCCATATATTTTTTTTATAGGGCTTACCGCCCTTTTCATGGGGGTTTTAAATGTTATGGATCATTTTTTAGCCCCTGCCCTTGCTCCGGTTTTTTTGAATATAGCCATGATAGCTTCGGTATTTATTATTTCTCCGCACCTGTCTGATCCTGTAACGGGTCTTGCTCTGGGTGTTTTAGCCGGAGGGGCGTTGCAGCTTGGTCTTCAGGTCCCTTTTCTTGTTAAAAAGGGTTTTTATTTCTGGAAGAAGGTTGAATGGTATCACCCCGGCATAAAAAAAGTCGGTGTGCTGATGATTCCCACCATATTTGGTGCTGCTGTTTACCAGATCAATATTCTTGTGGGGACTCTTCTGGCATCTCTCCTTCCGGAAGGGAGTATATCTTATCTTTATTATGCAGATCGTCTGGTTCAATTCCCTTTGGGTATTTTTGGTATAGCAACAGCAACCGCTGTTCTCCCAAGTCTGTCAAGGCAGGCAGCTGCGGAAGACCTGGAGGGATTAAAAAAGACCTTTGCTTATGCATTGAACCTTGTCCTTTTTATTACAATCCCTTCAATGGTGGGGCTTATTCTCTTGCGGGAACCTATTGTAGCCCTTCTTTTCAAGAGGGGTGCCTTTAATGCTGATGCTGTGCAGTTGACTGCCTGTGCACTTTTATATTATACTGCCGGGTTATGGGCATTTGCTGCTGTACGAATTGTTGTTTCAACATTTTACGCGCTGCAGGATACTGCCACACCTGCCATGATGGCGGTCGTTTCAATTTTTGCCAATATTATCCTGGGGGTTATTTTAATGCAGTTTCTTGGTCATGGAGGACTGGCCTTATCCACCTCCCTTGCCTCTGCGATAAATCTGATTCTTTTAATAATAGTTATGCGGAAAAAATTAGGAAATTTCGAATGGCAAAATATAGCCATGGCCACAGGGAAGACAATACTCTGCTCTGCAGTTATGGGGGGAGTTGTCTGGGGAATGACAGTCTCTTTGAATTTATCAGGGGATATGACCACAATCAGTCTTTTATATAAGATTGTTATCTGCATTATTGCAGGGTGCGTAACTTATTCTTTTTTATCATTTTTTGTTAAAAGCCATGAATTCTTGTCCCTTATTAAGGTATTTCAAAAAACATAAGTAGGGGCAACCCTTTGTGGTTGCCCGGTGTCCAAAAAATCATGTTTAAAATGCTGTTTTTACCGAGGTCTGTAGTAAAAAAAAACGGCTGAAAAATGTTCCAAAAATGAAAGGCAGGTGGGTATGAAAAAAATTTTTTTCCCCGCAGCAGCAATCCTCCTTATTATTATACCTCTATTCTTTATTATTTTTAGCAATAACGGTTTGCG
>Ga0190313_1001234_pt1 | contig 13915 bp, 21 predicted proteins | sample 4870071011_MG_FD_169989 | JGI IMG/M metagenome (GOLD analysis project Ga0190313, IMG submission 169989) | Hydrothermal vent sediment bacterial communities from Southern Trench, Guaymas Basin, Mexico - 4870-07-10-11_MG | ecosystem: Environmental > Aquatic > Marine > Hydrothermal vents > Sediment ...
CTGATAAGAGATATACTGCTAATAATCAAGGAGAACCAACCTGTAACCGTTTATGCAATATACAAAATAATTAGAAAAAGCAATAACACCGTAGATAAGAGCTATCTGTATAAGATAATGTCAGACCTTGAGAGCCTGAGAGTTTTATCTAGTGAAAAAGTAAGGAGGGGAAATAAGATAATTACTTTCTACTCACTTTCAGATAACGTACGAATTTCATCATCAAATTACTTTTACTTTAAAGGCTATGGAATAGAATTAAAAATAAAAAGGAGCTAGTGTATTAATAATAGTGGTGGAAAAATGGTAAAAATACCATTAAGTAATAGAGATGGAGATAAGGGATATTGTGCAGAGCTATCCAGAAGAATGAATGATATTATAGCCGAAATTTATAGAATGAGGGATGAGCAAACTAAAGCGTCATTACACGGTAATGGGGAGAGAGTAATCCAAATCGGAGAAGAAATCAAAAGGAGAATTGAAGAGCTTAAGAACTTAAGCGGTGAATTTTACCTCAAATGTGTGAAAACATCTGATAAGAATGTGGAAGATTTAAAAAGAAGCCTAGTACCAATCTACGACCTGCTTAAGGAAGTGAAGTAGAATGTCAGTATCTCTAAGGCTCAACAAGGCAAAGATGGAGATGGAATTAACATATAGGGAGCCTCCCTACCCCGTGTGTAGAGCAAAAGTCGAGCTTCTTTATACTGGAGACGGGATTATCAGGCTTACTAAACCCGTAGAACTTGACTTGGGCTGTTCTTTTTATCCTCATAAAGACTTAATGAAGAAGTTAAACAGCATTTTATATGCCGAAGTAAAGAAAAGAATTGAGAGGTATATGAGTGATTAAATCGCTATATTGATTGGGAAGTACGGCAAAACTCCAGTCAGCACTTTTTCTACAGTATCAACCAAACCATAAATGATTACAGTATATCTATCCACTCTAACTGTAGCAATTTTGCCACACAACATTCGAGCATACTGTTCAAATCCATATACTATTTTTTCAAGATTTTTGCTAACAATCAGAATAAACTTATCAACATCTATTCTCTTATTGAGTATCATATCTTCCAATAATGCGACATCTTCTTCCAACTCTGCCGGAGGCGGGGCTGAAATGTGTGCATAATACTCAAGTCCGACAAGAACCATCTTTTCAACTAGTGATACTACATATTCTTCACCAAACGTTTCAACGTCGTATAAAATCTGGTTGAATTCTTCTTTTGCTCTTCTCCTAACGCTCTCATAAATATCAAAAGTATCTATATCTTCAATACATCTCATAATCAAATCGACAAACTTGCTGTAAAGGGCTTCTCGTGGCTCAGAACCTGCATAAATGTTTAGCAACGTATCGACAAGCTCTCCAAAGGATGGAACGAAAACTTCTAAAAATGCATAATCACATACAGCAAAGTAGTCCGTTACTTCTTTCTTCCTTTCCTCCTCTTTACTAACAACCACCTCCTCTTCCTCTTTTCTCAACAGTTCGGCACCAATCATGACATCTTCTCTGCTGAGAATAGGAATGGATGGGGGAGTCCTCGTTAAATCAATATCTAACAACTGTATAAATAGAGAATATATGGCATATATTCCGACTTCTACTAGCTCCTGATACAGCCTCCTCCTCTCCTCAAACGTCTTCCACCTCCTTACGAACTCTATCTCATATATTGGGATGAAAGGAAGTACCTCCTCGTAGTATAGTTCCGTACTAGTTCTTAGTGCCAACCTTCTAATGTTAATGAGATACCCCTTTTTTATCAAATATCTGCACATGGTTAAGAATACGTGCTCAATTATATCGGCTAACGTCTTCTCATCTATTGTGAAATAGTATCTAGCAATAGTGGGAGCGTAGGCATCGAATGTATGAGCATAGGGAAGTAGGCTGTTTAGAAGCTCATTCAAATCTACAGAGTACGGCAGTCCTTTCCTATATTTTCCGGGTTTTACCGCATAAGTCTTCCTAGGTGAAAGTATGTGAATTAATTCACGTGCCAATTCCTCCACAATTCTAAGTAGCAGTCCCTTCACAAAGTAGACTTCGCTAGGGCTAACACTACCAAATTCTCTTTCCTCACCCATTTTATCACTACCATATTTATCGTAAGAAATATATTTAAAAGCTTAGAGAATAAAACTGGTATGCCAGTTCATGCATATATCGATATCTCGCTATCATGTCCGTTAAAATGTAAGTATTGCTTTGTAAAGAAAGAGAGCAAGTTCTTATCACTAGATAGGGCAAGAGAGTTCTTCGAGTATTTATCAGACTTAGGGATACAAAGCGTGCAACTATCAGGAGGGGAGCCCTTCACTAATGAGAGAATAAGTGAGATATGTGAATTAGCTTGCGAGTACTTTGATGGAGTGTACATAGTTACATCAGCCTATTTTAATGACAGAATAAAGACTGTTGAAGGCACGGTTGACGGAATTTCGCTTTCAGCGGATTACTTTGGAAGTAGGCACGATGAATATAGGGGTGTAAAGGGGCTGTTCAAGAAAGTGATATCTACATTAATAAACTATCCTTTCGCCAGCTTGAGAACCACTATATTCAACGACAATCTTAGGGATATCGAGAGGTATCTGAGCATTGTTAAATATCCGGATAAAACGCTTGGGGTTGAAAGAGATATATTCTATGCACTAGTTCCAGTAAAAATCTTTGCTGAGAGAAGCCCATCTGGCTCACAGGTGCTTCATATACTTGATATAGTTTTTAGGGAGAACCTAGTAGATAGAGTAATAGTTGACCACCCGTCAGTTAGGCTGTTCTACGCCTTCATGGTGGGTGCTTTTAAAGGGGAAGCTATAACAGAAAATATTAAATGCTCAGCATGCGAAAAGTGGGTATATGTAGATATTAATGGAGTCATAAGGGGCTGTCCCTTCAAGCCAGTTCCTGTAGGAAAAATAGGAATGAACCTTGATGAGCTAAAGGAGAACTTGAAAAAAGTTAGGAAGAAGGAATATGAAAGCTATATACCACAGGTTTGTCTCAATTGCCCCTTCAGGAACATATGTGGTGGCTGTCCAGCCAGCAGTAATAAGGAATGTGTAATTAAGGCAATCTTTTCAAACATAGCTCTTCCAGTAGAAACCATAAGGCTCGTACATAAAAGAGGTGGAGGAGAGAGGGACTTCATAGATATGGCTATGGATGTGGCTAATGTAATACCAAAGTTTATAAACGTGAAGGATACTCATTTAAGTGAAGCTAAAAAGATATTAGAGCTATACTCTTGCGGTGTTCCGAGATGCTGAAATTAATCAGATACCTCTATGCAGGCATACTGCTACTTTCCGCAGTTAATGGTATAATTTTTTCATTTTTTGCCGAAAAAATTACGCCAGCAATATCCAAGTTTAGGGACTTTTTAGTAGTGACTTTTTCAACAATTAATCCCTCTGTAGGGAAAGGAATAGAGTTAATATTTGGAAATGTTTCCACACCATCGGTAAATACCTTAGACGTGGTTGCAAAAATGATGGTGGGAGCATTTCTACTAATAAAACCATCCGTTGGTTACTTCTTAGGCACAATATATTTCATATACTTGTTGTCAGTAGCACCAATACCGCACAATAGTATGGAGGCACTTTCGATATTGATTTACACTATTTCATCAATTTACATGTTAGGAGGGGCTCTCTACTCTTTCTTTAGGTGGATTGGGGAAAGATTAGAAGAGAGGAAAAATATTGTGAAAAGCTAATTTAAACAGATGGTGACTAAAAGCTCACCAAAAATTTATATATTGTGCCTTCTAAAGTGAATATGGGGACAAACATGGGAAGATATGTAAAATTAAGTGGTGGAAAGGGCACCTGTGCAATACTCTTCAACTTTGTAACTGGTTTGTACAGAACTACAAAGTATAATGTAGGAATGAAAATCGCTGGAGAGACCTTAAACGGAAATCCCTTCGGTCACTTTGTGCCAGCAAGCGAATGTGAGAACCCAGAGGTAAAGATAACTGTACCCAACGGTATACTAGCAACATTCATGAAGGCATACACACACTTCAAGATAAAGGAGAGCTTACCTGTACCTGAAATTGTTGCACAAGGTTTATCAGCTAAACTAGAGAGGGTAACAAGAAGAGCTACTGCTTAAAACACAAAATAAAATAAAATTTATATAATTTTTCTTTTTTCTTTATCTTATGTCTCTAAAGGAGGAGTTTCTCAGGCATATTACTGAGGAAATTGAGAAGGACAAAGGAGTGAAAAATGCCACATGTCTTATAGATATTAGCAGAGATGAGCCAAACTATTATGAGGTTAAGTGTAATGTAACGTTAGTTAATAATGATGAAAAGACGATAAGCTTTAAGGTACGAAAGGATACGGTTCACAACTATTTTGAAGATAGTGAAAAAAGAAAAATTGTCAGTTATGCACTGAAAATGGCACTAAGGGGAATAAAAAGCTTACCGCCGGGAGTTAAAAACCTTGGATGAATTTTTCAACGACAGTATCTTCAATCCATTTTGGTGAAGAAACTAGCTTTCCACTTTTTCTTTTCAGCAACATATATATTATGCTAAACGCTAAAATGGAAATTCCAAATATTAATGCAAAATTCTTTCTGCTTTCATAAACTGTCGCTATCTTTGGTTTGGTAAGTTCATTAATTTCCCTTTCTAGTGCCGATATCCTAGTTAGCAAATCATTAATTCTCCGGGACAGCAAAATTATCTGGTTTTTCAGATTCTCATTTTCATTTCTAAGCTTTCTGTTCTCTTCGGCGGTTTCATTTAGCTTTTCCTCAAGCTCCTTAATTTTGTTTTCGTACTCAAGCATCTTCTTGCTAATGAAGTTAGGTATGATATAAACTGTGATGTTTAGCGTGTATGTGGTATTGGTGTTCATTTTTCTAGCTACAATTCTCACTATAGATGTTGTAGGCTTAGTAACATTTCTTACAACACATTTTATAGTGAACGTACTGTACGGCTTAACCACTTTCCCAATACTTTCATTCACCAAAGGCTTAATGCAGTCATTAAAGAATACGTAGACATAGACTGATTGTGAAAAGTTGTTATATATTTCAATAATACACTCCCCACCTCCAAGCAAGAGATTGTTTATTCCAACATCTTTGTCATATATTCTGACCTGTAGTGAGGAAGGCTTTGCATGGATTAAGTTTGCTGAAAGCAGTACCATTAAAACTAATGCTAATATTATATTCCTTTTCATCAAAACACTTTTATACGAACATCTATTTATTTCCTACTGTGAAAGAGGAAATAATAATTGCTGTGTTGATAATCATTGCTGTTTTGCTACTCTTGCCCAGAGCCATAATTGACCCAATAGTAGAGATAATCACGGGATTTTTGCCACAAGCGGTTCTGAAGAACTACTTAGTAATCTCTACTGTTATGGGCATACTAGGTTTTTTCATGGGATGCAGAGATAGGAGAGATTTTCTTTATGGGATAGGAATACTTTGTCTACTCATCTCCCTAATATTGGAATTCATACTACTTTTGTCGGGATGTATGAGGAGCATTTACGAGGCGGTATCGTGGGCATTAGTTCCATTACTGCCCTATTCCTTTATAGTAGTGGGTTACATAGTCGGCTATCTTTTAAGGACTGCAGTAATACGCATATACTTAAAGTAAGTTTTTATATATTTCAGATAGAACTGATAAAATAGGTACGGGATAATGTCTTACTACTTAAGGCTAAGAATGAGAGGGAGGAGAACACGTCCTTATATTTTAGAGGAGCCTTTAAGCGTCTACGTCAAAAACTATGAGAGAGCAAACGATTTAAGGAAGGTTCTCGAATTTAGGGCAAGATATAATTGTACAGAAGTTCCAGAGAGAGAGCTTGGTGGGGAGAGGATATATTTCATTTGCAAACCACGTCCCCCGCTTCTGTACGGAAGAGTAATATACATTAAAAGACTTCCATTTGTAAGGTGATAAAATGAAGAGGGAGGAGTATAACGTTAGATATAGGAAGGAAGGGGATAATTTAGTCGTAACTGTGAGGAATGAAAAGCTTGCATGCCTCATTAAAGTACCTACATCAAAGGACTTTAGTATAAATAAGGTAAAGGTTGAGCCACTAATACCATGTGTAACAATTCCAAAGGAGGTCATTCTGGCAATAATAAATTCTGTATCTAAGAAGTAGTGTTAGTTTTTAAATATCTTAGATTTTCTATAATAAGTGGTGAAGGTCATATGGAAATAGCAAAATTATTGACGATAGGTATTTTGGTACTTGTTGCAACAGTAGTGTTCATAGCCCCTAATATGAATATTGTTAACAATTATAACAGCAATAAAGCATCAATGAAAAACATACCTCTACTCTACGCTTTACCGCTTTTCATAGTAACCAAATATGTGCAACTACTACCTCTACTCATTCCATATTTTACTGCACTTTACTATCCAATAGTACTGTATGAGGAGCTGACACTAATCGCTTATGCTAAGCTGTCATTACTGGAATTGCTGGGTCATCTAGTGTATTTGGTATGTATTATTGTGCTAGCATACGTGGGTCTAACGTTAACCTATAGACATTTGACTGGTGAGCTGGGAAGAGAAAGGCTCAAACATGAAGTAGTGGAAGCATTTAAAGGTGCACTATTTTACTCACTTATAGGAGTGGTCATATCCTCGCTATTAATATTGCTAAGCTTATAAGCAGGGAACAGCTATGAAAGAGTACGAAATGCTTGCTGTGAACATTTTAACATCAACTATTGTAGCAATCTGCTTACAGTACAGGCTTTTAGGTGCCATAATCTTCCTAATCATATTTCTCTACTTAAGGAGTAAAAATTTGCCCTTCTTATTGTGCCTCTTTACCGGGCTGTTCGGCTTTCTAGTTGGGACATTCATCCAAGACTTTATTCCAGTACTAGGCACCGTACAGACAAGTATTGTGGCACTCTTTAGGTATAAAGTACCGCTCTTCTCATTCTATGACAGACAGCTATCAGTACCGCTAATGTATATAATCTTTATATCTATAGCCATCATACTCACTATTATAAAGTGGAAGAAGACGTTGGTGGTGTTAGAATGAATAGGAAAAAATTTTATGCAGTACTGGTAATAGCACCATTAGTATTTTTCCTAATACTTGGCATATCATATTTACTGCTAAGGAAGAAGTTGGCTGACCCCACAATACTGGTGGATGTCTATATTAATAATGAGAAAATTGTTTCAGGTAGTACGTGGAAGCTCACTTTTCTGAAAGACTTAGCAATATGGAAGTTTAGAGGTAAACCCCTCTCAACAATTAATGTAACTGTGAAACTGCTGTGGAGCGTTAAGGCACTCAACAGCAGGGGAGAATACACGATTCCAGCATCTACTAAGGTAAGATTTTGGGCAGTCTTGTGGTGGGAGGTGGAGGGAGAGTTTGCATGGTACGGGTGGGGGAGCAATCCATTATTCACAACATCGTATGAGTATGTAGGATATGGAAAGGGGAGCACACTATTCTACTTTACAGCCACACAGTCAGACATCGCTTATGCCTACTATTGGATGATGGGTCACTGTCCAGAAATAGGTAAGAAATATGTGGCAGTTCTGATGCCGGTATACGTTAACAGGAACGTTTACAGAATAGTCTTTCCCTTGTGGGTCGCAAGAGAGGTATCATCATATATTAAATCATCGGAAATGCTATCAGAGATAAAACGTGCAGTAAGTCGTGAAGGAGAAGTAATTGCAATTGAAAAGAGGGGGATTACAAAAAATGTTTACGAAATCTTAGAAAAGATATATGAGGGTCTTAAGGATAGTGTAGAGAAGGCACTCGGCACGGCACCAGCACCAGCCCTTTTAAAAGATGGTATAGTGTACACTTTATGGAAGTATAATAATACTGGTGCAGGGATGCAGTCCGACTTCGCTAAAATGGTATTTGGCGAAAGAACCACATGGAGTGGGCATCAGGCTTTACACTTAATAGTTGATAAAGTCGGTAGCAACATCAGATTTAACATATGGGTTTTTATCGCTTATTCATTTCAGGACGCTAATGGTGTGTGGTCGCCTTGGTTTATCGGTGCTAAAAAACTGTTAACAATTGAAGTAGAGGTAGGGGAGGGAACTTGGTATAATGTATCATGTCAAGCCACTGCCGAAGCAGGTGTTGTAGGAGATGAGCTAGAAGGAGCTTGGACGATTGAACCTCCTTATGGCACAAGGTACTGAACACAGATTTTAAATATTTTTCTCACTATTTTAAACCAGTATGAGAAAAACTATAATCTTGGATGTAATACTCATAATTTTGCTAACATTCAATATTTTCATAGTGTTTAAGCCATATACTCTACTCTATGCAGTATCACCGAGAACGACATCGCTTAAAAAGTTGGTCGTACCGTTAGTAAAGTATCACCTCATAGGTACAGGAGGGGAAATGACTAATGAAGAAATTGAGTCAAGCTACGATGTTCAAGTGGAAGACGACAGTAGTACATATATAAAATTCAAGCTTGTAGCTGAAACATACGACGGTCAAGTTCTTCAACTTGATGAAAAGGATATAAAGTTGCCAACTAATGAGATAATAAGGACAAGAATCTTGGACGCTCTCTGGGGGATACTAACAGAACCGCAGGCAATATACTACAAAGGTAAGAGAGTAAAGGATATAAAAATAATCTTTGAGGGTCGCTTAGGAACAATCAACTATAGAGTGCTGTCATACAATCCTTGGACATTACTTGTTACTGGCTCAGTATCGTTTGTTAGGGTGGCTCCTAAGGTAACTGTTTTCTTAAACGGAGAGCACTTCAAAGACCATGAAGAGCAAATCGATGTCCATAAGGGCAGTAAAACTGTAATGACCCTCTTATCCATACCCGCCAGAGAAATAGAAGAATACGCTATCAGCAATCAGTTGAGAAATATCCAGCTGTACGTTCAGGTTGAAGGGAGTTACGACTATTATGCTTCATATACTTACAAAGTTAGTGTTGCTAATATAAGGGCTGGAGAAACATTTCACGACAGGATTTATTCTGGTAGCTTCAAAATAGGTCTTTCTACTGAGCTGACAGCCAGCTTTCAAATTACTGAAAAACAGTACAAATACACTATAGTGCTTGATAGCTTTAAGTTTACAACGCCTACTGGGAAGGCACTCAGTCTAGACAACTTTGAGATAAGAATAGTTACAGAAGACCCTATAAGCGGAAGAACGCTGGTCTACTACTTTGATGGTAATGAATTTACCGAAACTTTACGCTATTGCGGAGAGAGGTCTTATGAGATTCAGATTAAGCCTAATAAAGGCACGACATGGGTTACTGTAAGCACTGTCAAGGTTAAGCCCAACGAAGTAAAGCACATATCGTTAGATGTATCATATAAGCAGGCACCGATAGTGTGGAATGAACTGAGGACACAGCCTATAGGAACGAGTAAAATGATGCTAGAGGGCACAGCTTTCAGTAGCGGTTATGTAGGCAAATATGTCTTTATTGTAAAGTATGTAGGTGCCTATACAGGCGAAAAGAAGACGGTTTATTTCAACAAATTAGGTGAGGTAAAAACGTGTGAGGAACCTAAGGAGATTCTTAGCGTGACGTTCCATATCAAGATAACTGATAGTGCAGGAAATGTAGTGGAAGAGAAGAATATACCGCTGAGGATTATATCTGTCGAAAAGCCCCATTATGAGTATGGCTTTCACTCGGAGTGTTGGACAGTCAAGGTCGATACATCACCGCTCAAAAAGTATTACTACGGCAAGGTCGAAGTATATAGCGTAAAAATTGAAGTTGTGGCACCATTAAAGAAAGATTTGAGCAATATTAAATTTGAAATTGATGGAAAGACTGTAACACCATATCTTCATACCCCATACAGACCCAAGAAAGACTATGAGTGGGGCTACTATCCCTTCTATACAAAGTTGGGAAGAGGTACGCACATTATAAGGGTCATATTGACACTAAATAACGTTAAATACGTCAGGACGTGCGAAATAAACGTCCCCTTCCAGAAGAATGTTTTAATAGATTTTACAAGAGATGTATTAGACCCTAGCGGAAATCTTAACAAAATAAAGCTAATACTGGATGTTAGGAGAACTGGCTCACTACCCTATGTCGAATTCAAAGTCTTCGAGCTTCTGGGAGGCGGTAAGAAAAAGCTGTTACTGTCAAAAATGCTATGGAGAAGCACAAGAAACACCTACACGATAATATTAAACTCATCAGCCAAAATACTCCTAGTCGCAGACTATTATGGAAGTAAAGCTGAAAAAGTAATAACCGTAGACTACTCTAACTCCAAAAGAGTCGGGAGTGTTAGTGGCTTCAAAAAGCTTACGCATCCTGCTTACGAAAAGCTGGTAAAAATTGAAGTATATGCCAATTCAATAGTGGGCGTGAAGAAGACCACCTATGAGGTCATCATAAAAACTCTCACCGATGACTATGATAAGCCAATACCAGATGATAGCGAGGTGCGTCATGTAGTATCAGAAACGCCCGAAAAGAAAGTGCCTGTAGTTAAAGAAGTAAAGGCACCAGCAATCATTAATGGGACTGTCAGTAAGGATACTGTTCAGGAGAGTAGGCAGGTAGAATTGGTAGAAAACGGCGGTATGGTCACTATATCAAAGGACGCAGACGAAAAGGTAGTGCCAGAGGGAGAGTTTGAGGCGATTAAGAGGAATGTGACATCTGTAACTTTTGAACCTAGCGAAGATGTGACCTGCACACCTCCAGTCACTACTGAGAAGAGTGGTGAAGGCATAGTGTCCAAAACTGGCATAATAGTGTCCAGCGGTACAAAGCTCTCCAAGATAAAGTTCGGCTTTATAAAGAGGCTAGTTTACAATTTACAATCACTAGAACCGCTAATAGTCATAGTAACTATGGGACTGATTACATCATTATTAGTAGTGAGGCTGTTTTTAGCAAGAGTTAAGTGGAGTCTGATATTGCTGGCGATAATAGTAATGGTGGGAATAACGCTTTTTGAACTATACTATCTAGGCTTGCTATCTATTCCAGCATTAATATGAGGTGGGAAAATGAGCTTGAAAAAGAAAGTATTACTAATTTTTCTGATATCCTTCTTAATATTTCTGGTTATGCCAGCGAGTCTAATTGAAGAAATAAGCAGGTATCTTGTTGCAATAGTCAGTAAGAAGGGGGCAGTTAGGTTTAACGTTAAAATGCCTAGCGGTATCAAAATTAATGAGCCTGACTATTTATTGATAGCAATAATTGTCTTTGGAGCACTTTATTCGCTTTATCTCTTGGTCAGCAGTCTGCGGAGGAAGAAGTATGGATACAGCGTCAAGGGAATCTAACTTTTTAAATATTTATTCTCCCTATTATTTCTGGGTGGTAACATGTCTTTCATACTCAAGTATTTAGGGTTAGAGGAAATTTTTAGAGAAATATCTGACCATCCAGAAAACGTCGCAATCGCTATAGGGACGTTATTCGCATCAATACTAACACTAGTAGTGGTCATATATCTGCTATACTGGCACGGCTTGGTTGCAGGCTATACGGTGCTTTTCGCAATAGTAGGTCTTTTGATATCTCTTTTGCTACCTCCAGAAGTGAGGAAGGAAAAGTTCTGGGTACCAATAATAATGGCGTTGCTCGGTTTTGCAGTAGGTATCGCAGTTCAATTAATAAGACCACTAGCAGTATTGCCAGTAATCGGTAACTTGCCATCATCAGTAATAGTTCCACTATCAATGCTTATCGCTCCATTAATTGTCAGATATATTAAGGGCAAGGAGATAGTTCCCTACATTATTATAGTATACCTAGCTTTCATAATAATAGCACTAATATTCGATATAGACGGTGCTATAAGGCTCGGAAGCTACTTAACTTTAATAATCTTTGTCCTAGATTACATCGGCATAATGAAATAATTTTTATTTTTCTTTGATATTATTAAAATAATGCAAGAAGAGAATAAGGAACTTAAGAGGAGACATGTGCTCACATGTGCGTACATAATATTCTTAATTTGGATTAGGGGGACGAAGTCAAGGCTTATTTCTGTAAAAGTGACGCAAACTTTGATGAAAGGGTACCATTTATCAAAAATCCTTCTAAATGGGGGTAATGCAAACATTAATCCGAAGAGCCGAATCGGTAAAAATGCACCAGCTTGGGTGTACTGCAGGTATATGTGCAACATGTTCTATGAATTGGTTAGAAGTGCATTACCGGAGGATAAATATGATATTGAATACGTTTTCAAAACGACCAGAAGGAGGATGGGGAGAATAAAAATATTCTTCAAGAAATTGTTATACATTTAAGAAACTGTTTTTAGCCTCGTCCTCATCTCTTTATTGAATGAAATGTACGATAGTATAAAGTTCCAGTCAACCTCCCTCACGACATACCTAGGTCTCAGGTATCTATCATTCCATACAGCCTTGTAGTAGAACCATGCCCCCTTTCTAAAAGCCTCCTTCTCATCCTCGCCTGCAATTATTATATAAATGCTCTCATCATCATATCCATAGATAAAGGACGGGTCTCTCTTTGCAATCATATCACAGATGTTCATTAGTGCCTCGTAATCTTCCTTACTGTTAGGTATTAGCTTAACGATATACGGCATTCTTTCACCGAAAATTAATCTTTATAGATTCTTATTGACCTAGGCAAGCTTTTTAACATCATGGCGGTATACTCATCATAGTAAAATCCTCGGTCGGGGTCATACGTTCCTATGTAAATCGGTGCATGCTTTTCCTTACCTTTACTGCTCAACCTTAGTGTAGCACTCCCCACTTCAATACTGAATTTTACGAACCCCCTGTGTGCAGTTGAGGCGAAGAAAAGACCTACAACTTCGTCCCAAGTCAGTCTGGCACGCATAAATCTGACGTGATAATGACCTTCACTACTCTGAAGGATTATCGCCTTTCCCAATTTGGGGCAGAGTCTAACCAATCTTTCGACATCCATTAGCACCCATTCCAAGTCCACATCGTCATAATCGAGAAACAATCTGTGATACACCGCTATCCCCCAAATAAAATATTCCTATAAAGATATTTTTCTTACAGTAGTAAGGATTAATTCTTTCACTTCACTATCTCTCAAATCTTTCATAGCTTGAACTCTTAATGAACCAATAATGCTTTCAACTCTATCACCATAAATATATGTTACTCCTTCAATTGGTTTAGCAATATGTACTGGATATGGTGAACGGTTCATCGAGCGGACTATTAATCCGCACCCGATGTCCCTCCCCGCAAACCTCGGCACTAGTATTCTAATAGTGGCGGTATTCTCTTTAAAGCCTCTAAGAGCTCTCTTCTAATTTCTTCATATCTCCTCGGATTATGTTCTCTAAGATATACTATATGGGGCAGTTCAAAGTATCTCTTTAAGTAGTACCTTAAAATGCCCCTTTCATTACTGTAGATGCTGTCTCTCAATCTGCTCCACTCTTCATTAGCTCTTCTAATCTCGAATTCGGAAGGCTGAAACTCTGCTATAGATGTCGGCAACCATATGACTTCTTCCCCTCCGCCCTCCGTCTCCTTAATGGTGTAGAACTTCCTATTATAATCGATGTACCACTTTCCATTCTTAAACTTAATAATCATAATTTGCTGTCTCCTTACCGGATTTCTATCAATCTCGTTGACAGGGCATGGTGCCTCACTAGTATCACCAATTATTATATCTGCAATATATCTCTCTGTCGGGGGATACCTTTTGTATGGCTTATAAATGCCAAATCTTTCTAATGCACCAGCCTTTACTCCAGTCTCGGCTCTCGATGGTCTAATTTGTGCAGGTGCAGTATACCACTCATCAAGAATCCCTGCCATGGGCTCTTTAAATGAAGTAATTCTAATTGTGAATCCTAGCGAG
>Ga0190313_1001235_pt1 | contig 13911 bp, 11 predicted proteins | sample 4870071011_MG_FD_169989 | JGI IMG/M metagenome (GOLD analysis project Ga0190313, IMG submission 169989) | Hydrothermal vent sediment bacterial communities from Southern Trench, Guaymas Basin, Mexico - 4870-07-10-11_MG | ecosystem: Environmental > Aquatic > Marine > Hydrothermal vents > Sediment ...
TGAGAATGTGGCAAAAAGGGAGCTGTCTAAAACTGTTGAAACCCAGGGAGATGCAGCGCGGGTTTTAATCGAAGAGATGAATACCCGCAACAATAACGCTTTGTTGATTCAGGAAATAGGTCAGGCCACTTCGAGTATTTTAAACCTTGAGAAGCTTTTAAAAACAGTAATGCGGATTACGGAAAGGCGGCTTGATTTTGATCGCGGTCTTATCATGTTTGCAAATAAGACTGAAGACAGGCTGCGCTTTTCCTGCGGGTATGGTTATACAGAAGACGAAAAAACCCTTTTAAGGGAGACTGAATTTCACCTTGACAGAGCCGATTCAAAAGGAATCTTTGTACTCTCCTATAAGAAGCGGAAACCTTTTCTTGTAAATGATATTTCAGAAAACGGAAAAAACTTTTCAGAAAGAAGCCTTTCCCTTGCTAAAAAACTTAATGTCAGATCTCTTATATCTATTCCCATTATTTATGAAAAAAAGTCCCTCGGTATTTTTGCCGTTGATAATGTGAAATCAAAAAGGTCATTGACTCAGATAGATATAAATATACTGATGGGAGTGGCTTCACATACTGCAATCAGCATCATGAATGCCAGGGCTTTTCAGAGACTTCATGAAAGTGAAAAAAATTACAGACAGCTTGTGGAGAATGCAAACAGCATTATTATGAGCTGTGATATTAGCGGGAAGATTATTTTTTTTAACGAATTTGCACAAAAGCTGTTCGGTTATACGGAAGATGAAATTATAGGCAAGAGTGTTAAGGACACAATTTTGCGCGGTTCTAAAGAGACCTATCGGAATATTGCTGAACTGATTTCCAGCCTTAAATTGAATCCCGACATTCCATATGCTTCAGAATTTATAATTAAGCTTAACAATAATGAAAAAGCATATATCGCATGGACTTTTAAGCCTGAGTTCAACGAGGAGGGCAGGTTTACTGAACTGCTTTGCATTGGCAACGATATTACAGAAATTAAAAAAGCTGAAGAAGAAAAAAATTCTCTGGAAAAAAAACTCCAGAGGTCACAGAAAATGGAAGCCATTGGCACACTGGCAGGCGGAGTCGCGCACGACCTTAATAATATACTTTCAGGGATAGTTAGCTATCCTGAGTTGCTGCTGCTGGATATCCCCGAAGATGATCCATTAAGAAAACCGATGTTGACAATACAAAAATCAGGAGAAAGGGCCGCTGCAATTGTTCAGGATCTATTGACAATGGCTAGAAGAGGCGTTGTGGCCATGGAGGCAGTAAATATAAACGATGTTATAACCGAATATTTACAAGGTCCCGAACATGAAAAGCTTAAAGAGTACTATGCGTGGCTTGAAGTGGAAACAGACTTTGAACCGAATCTGTTAAATATTTCAGGCTCTCCGGTTCATCTGTCTAAAATTGTTATGAATTTGCTTTATAATGCCGCAGAGGCCATGCCTGACGGAGGCAGAATTTTTCTTTCAACGAAAAACCAGTATATTGACAGCTATGTTCGGGGCTATGATGATGTAAAAGAGGGCGATTATGTTATTTTTGAAATATCGGACACAGGCACAGGTATTTCCCAAGAGGTAATGGACAGGATATTTGAGCCCTTTTATACAAACAAGATAATGGGAAGAAGCGGGACGGGTCTGGGAATGGCAGTTGTATGGGGTACGGTAAAAGACCATAATGGTTATATTGATATTAAGAGTACACAAGGGTCAGGTTCTACATTTACATTGTTTTTTCCTGTAACACGACAGGAGAAAATTGCCCACAGAATTCAGTTAACTCTTGAAGACTATAAGGGAAGGGGAGAAAACATACTTGTGGTGGATGATGTGAAGGAGCAAAGGGAAATAGCTTCAGTAATGCTGGATAAATTAGGCTATAATGTTGCAACTGTCTCAAGCGGTGAAGAAGCTGTTGAATATTTAAAAAAGAAAGAGGCTGATTTGATTGTGCTGGATATGATTATGGGGGCAGGCATGGACGGCCTTGACACATACAAAAAGATCATAGGGATTAAACCGGAACAAAAGGTAATAATTGCAAGCGGGTTCTCTGAAACCGGACGTATTAAAGAGGCTCAGAGACTTGGTGCAGGCGCTTATTTAAAAAAACCCTATATGATTGAAAAAATCGGTCTCGCTATAAGGAATCAACTGGATGGAAACGGATGATAGAGAATCGGCGGCTGATATTTCACAAACTGAAGTCAGACTTTTAATTAAAGCTTTAACAAGAGCAGTCGATAACTATAACATTAGACGATATTATATCTTTGCCCTGGCTGCCGGTTTAATAATAGGTGGATGTTTCTCAGCTTTTTTTGCGATTTATATTTTTAATCATAATGAAAAAAAACAGTTTGTCTGTGAAGATAGAATAAAAAAGTATGATGAGACGATTAAAAAGCTCAAAGAGATTGATTTAAAAATAAGCAGCCTGACCGAACATACCAAAACGATATTAAATCAAACCGATATTCTGCATATGGATGCATTGGGGCTTAACGGCTTAGATAAGGGGCAGGAAAAGATTCGCCCTGTTTCAAAAGAATGTCAAAAAAATAATTATGGAAAATACAGGGTATATATTCATTGCAGCAAAAAAAAAAACAATCAGGAAGTTGCAGGAAACCTTTATCATTTTTTAGCAAAAAAAGGTTATAGTATGGGTGCAATTCAGTACGTGAAGTTTGAAAATAATGATATCCGCTACTTTAATAATAACGACAGGGGTGCGGCTTTTGAATTAAAAAAGGATGTCCGTGATTTTATTGGCGGGACGGGGAAGGATTTAAACTTAAAAGTTGTTTATCTTGGGAGAGCTTATCCGGATATTGCCGCAGGGCAGCTTGAACTCTGGATTAGTCCGAATGATTAAAGGAATTTTATTGCAGATTACGAAGTTTATCGACAGTTACATGTCTGTTTTGTTTTGTGTCATGGTTTTTGCCGGAATAATCGGCGGTGCGGCAAACTATTGTGCGGCATCAGAGCATAAAAATCCAAAGCCCAAAAATATTTTTGGTTATATATTCATAGGTATTGCCGCATCTTTTACTGTCCCTTTTTTACTCAATATTTTTTCAAGCAGCCTCCTTGAAGACGCACGCATAAAACCTGTCAATCTCTATGTTTTTACAGGGATATGTATTATATCAGCATTTTTTTTATCCGGATTTATTGGAAAAATTTATATCAGCCCCTTGCAAAGAGAAACAGCCGTACTTGGTAAACCTCCCGGCAAAGCGAAGATTGGGCCGAAATCTGATTTTATGGAACCTGAAAATGATAAATCCCCTGTGTTAGGCTTGTCCGATGATACTCTGAAAATTTTAAAGGTGTTTGCCCGGGAAGATGATGAACATGCTTTGTCCGATATTTTAAAGAAAACAGGTCTGCCCGAAGAAACGGTAAATGAAGAGCTCTCTTCATTAATGGCCAGAGGAGTTATTACACAAAAATTAAATGAAAAAAACAGACTCTGTTTATCTTTAACCCTTCAGGGTCAAAAGATTCTTGGCAGATTTTTATAATATCCGTATGGGGGAGAAGTCAGCCTAATTATGAAAAAAAATGAATATATTATGGAAAGCGACAGGGAAGCGTATCGTCTGGATTTAAAGACAGACAGCCATACAGTAAAAAAACAGGCCCTTTGGGCGGGTATAAAGCAGGGAATGCGTGTTGCAGATATCGGGTTTGGATCAGGCAAGACCACATTTTTGCTTCATCAGCTCGTTTCACCAGGCGGCAGGGTTGTTGGAGTTGACCGCTCTGAAAAAAGGTTGAAACATGCAAGGAATAACTATCATGTAAAGGGGCTTGAATTTATATGCCAGGATATTCTTGAACTTTTTGACAGCCAGGAAGCGCTGATTAAAGAAGTGGGAATGTTCGACTTTATATGGACGCGGTTCTTCCTTGAATATCACAGGAAAAAAAGTTTTGACATTGTAAAAAAACTTTCAACCATTATGAACCCAGGCGGAATTATCTGTCTGATAGATCTTGACTACAACTGCCTTAATCATTTCGGGCTTTCCAAAAGACTGGAAAGAAGCATAAATGGATTAATGGACAGGCTGGAAGCAGAAGCTGACTTTGACCCATATATTGGAAGAAAACTTTATTCATTTCTTTATGATCTTGGTTATAATAATATTGATGTTATTGTTGATCCCCATCATCTGATTTTCGGAGAACTTGAAGAAAAAGACAGGGTAAACTGGGAGATGAAGGTTGAAGTAGCTGCAAAAAATTCAGGTTATGCCTTTGAGGAGTATAATGGGGAGTATGAAGAGTTTTTAAAAGAGTTTAAAATTTTTTTTTCAGACCCGCGACGTTTTACTTATACACCCGTTATTTCATGCAGAGGACAAAAGCCGCTATAGTGGAAAGGGCGGTTAACGGTTGACGGAAAATATATTCTGTTTGTAAAATTATGGTCAGGGTTTAACTGTTCTAAAGAGCCTGGTCAAATATTTAAAATATTTTCCTGTATATTGGGATTTCAGAATCCACAGGTTATATGTTTTTTCAAAAGGGATATCATGGGTTTCAGCAAAATCAACGGGGTATAAGAGTACGGGTTTTTCCACGAAGCCGAGTTTTAAAGACAGACTAAGCAGAGTGGAATAAAAGAGTTTTTTTGAAATTTTATCAGGCTCAAGAACAAAGAAGGACAGGCTGTTTGTCAAATCAGAGGCATTCAAGCCTATGTCTGAACTGTTTGCCATAATCAATGCCAGTAATAAGTTGTCTTTTTTAAGGGAAAAAAGCTGTTTTTCTCTTTTAAACCCTAATTTTTTATATTCATTGGAAATATTATTGCAACCTATGGCTTCAGGCTTTAGATCCATGGCATCAAGAATAAGCCCGCCTGATTCACGCTCATAACAGATCTCAAGATCAAGGAGATCTTCAGTTTTAGTTTCCGTGAGCTCCCATTCGGCTGAAAGTCTGTCTGTTTTATTAACGGTTCTGTTATAGTGCAGATAGGCAAAACTGTCTATGGAACATCCCTTGGGATTTTTTATTGACCTGGCAACGCCTCCGAAAACACGTTCAGGGAATCTGTTTTCCGGCCTGAAATAACAGAAAACAAAATTCATGTGCACATTATAAAGGTTATATGAATCATTTATAAATCGTCCTATCTGGTTAAGTACAACCAGCCCTGCCCTTTTTGATTCAGAAGGATTAGATGCATGGTGCTGTATCATCCATGATTTTTCATAAAAACGCATCATTGAGAGATGGCCCATTATACGTCCCTTGTCCTGGTATACAAAGTATCTTGCTATATCAGGGTGTTTTGTATAAAGTTTTTTATAGGTATCTTTGATTTTTTCCTTATTAGCATGGAAAAAATCATATTTTTCAGGATAAATAAAACCCGATTCAAAGAAGAATTCCCACAGGCTGTCCATATCAACATCATTACAAAAATAGGCATTTTCCTCTTCTGCCTGATATAAAATTGACAAAAGTTTCATATGCTCTTTGATATTAACATCAAGAAAAGCGAAGCCGCATCTCACAGAGCCGCTTTTTTTCTCTTCATCGTTTATTTTTCTATATACTATTTGAGCCCTGCATTTTATTTTAAAGCTGTTTCCAAAGCTTATTACAAGTTCAGGTATAATCATTCCAGGCAGTAGTACCGAGCTGGCTATATCTTCTTCAACTGAAAAGCCCGAGCCTGAAAGATCTATGATTTTTAAAAAAACTGTTTTTTGAGTTAGAGGGTGTTTGAATATAATACCGGGTGAAGGAACGAGCCTTTGACGGGTGCTGCGGAATACTTTAGACTCAAATCTTTCTGCCTGCTGCTGAAATGCTTCCAGCACAAGGGTTATTTTATCCTGGCAGCATGTCTGCCTTTTAATTTTGCATTCACCTGAATATATAATCTCTTTATCTTTTGAAAATATAGCAGTCACAGGGGATTCAGATCTTATCCATTGAAATCCCCGGGGATGGTTGGTATTAACTTCAATGGAAAAAGAGTCTGTGCAGAAATCCTTTAAAAAACCATAGAAGGGAGCGCTGTTTTGAATAAGGAGCGCATTAACCCCCTGACATGAATATCTTCTTGATTTTCTCATATCAATTTCTTCGCATTTATCAGGAAGAAGAATACTTATCCCTTTTGGACCTATATTAACAAGGTTGGATTCCACAAGAAGAAGTTTTTTGCCGCTGGTAACAAAAAGATTATGGAACTTGAACCAGTCCATACTTTGACCGTTTTTGCTGTTTTCTGCCCAAAGGCAGTCTATCTGATTATTTGAACAGGGTTGGGGAATAACATTGCGGGAGATGATTCTGTTGTTTTTTGAATGCTTGAAATTAACCATGATGGTTCCATCATTAAAATTAATTTTATTCAAAACATTGATCAGAATTTTTTTGCATACAAATCCGTTTTTATTATCATCTGTATTTAAAAAACGGTTTTTACCAATCATCGGGTTTTCTTTTTCTGTTACTGCATCTGTACCCTGTTTGCCTGACCCAAGGTGTTTTTCAATTTTATTTATATCCATTTTTAAAATCAGCTCTTAAGTAATTTTATTTAATATAAGTCGTAACTACAATATGTGGCAGCCTGCCACAAAAATATCACAGTATATGGTATAAAACTTTATTGTATAATAAACTTTGCATGATGGATTTTAAAGTTGATATTATCTTGATAGTATCTCTACATTAACCTTCTTTCTGCCCCAGTTAAGAGCCTTTTGATGCGAGCTGAAAAAAAGATCAAGCCGGTTTGAACCTTTGATGGCGGAACCACGGTCTTCCACTACTCCATTTCCATAGCCCGGAATATAAAACCTCGTTCCAAATGAGTAATAGCGTGTATCTGCCGCGATTGTTCCATCTCCTGGAAGAGCAAGCCATGGAAAAAAAATAATCCTCACAGGAATCATCCATGGATGTATTATGCTGTCTGAGGAGAAAAGACCAGGATGCGGCACATGAGGTTTTGTCCCGCTTGCGGTCTTGCCGCTGTAGCTCTGTCCCTTTCTTTTGCCGGAGTTTACATAGCGGTTCCAGAAGTCAAGCTTCAGACATTTCCAGCTTCCCCTTTCCCATCCACAGCACTTTGAACATCCGCAATATCCTGTTGCCTCCATTTTGCGAACCACCTTATGTTGTGCACATCCTGAAATAAAAAGAATCGCGAATGCCAAAATTATGCTCAGTTTTATTCCATTTTTCAGGCTTAAATCCATGGTCATTAATCCTTTTTAAAAAACAGATTAGCTATATACCTTCCGAGCCTGTGAATTTTTCTGTGTGCCCCGTATCCTTTAAGATAATTAATGGCGGCAGCCTTAAGGTTTTTGTCATCATTTAAATAATGTTTAAAAAATCTATACTGGTCGGTTCTGGTGAAATAAAGTCCTTTTTTTTCTGTTTTTTCAATTGAACGATGAAATCTGTAAAGATTTTTAGTTTTCTGTTTGTAACTTATTTTTTTTTTGATTGATGATTTATCGAAATCTATTATATATGCTTTATTTTGTCCGGAATTTTGATTTTGTATAAGAATATTTTTTGGATGAAGGTCTGCATGATAAATATTTGCCTGGTGCATCTTGTTGATTGCCCCTGCAACGAGATATATAAGCTCTCTTTTTTCTTTTAATTTTTTTTTACCAGGTTTTTCATAGGGTTTTTTTTCGATATTTTTAAAACAGGTTATTAAATCGACCCCTCCTTGAATCTGCTTTGAAACCATATCAGCTCTGTACCACCAGCCAAAAAATTTATGTTGCAGCACAGCAAGAATTTCAGAGGTGGGGACTCCCCTGCCCAAGGCTTCTTCGCTGACTATCAGCTCATTTAACGGCCTCAACCTTCCCAAAAAAACGTCCCTGCTTATTAAACGTACAAAACCTCCACGCATATAATGCCTGACCACCATTCTTTCATTTTTGGTTCCCCTTATTAAAACTGAGGGTGTAAGGTGCCTTCCCTGAAAATATTCGGTACTTTTATCTTCCCTTATTAACTTGTCAGGATTTTCAATGCCCTGTTTAATAAGCAGATCTTTATAGGTTTTTCTTATTAATATTAAGAGGTTTCCTTTTTTTAGAAAAGTAAAGGAACAAGGAATTTTTTTATTTTTATAATTCATCTATCAACCTTTGGAAGATTAACATCATAAGATGACACCTTATGCTCATTTTTTAAAATTAAAATCAACTTGATATTTTTTTAATTTGTTATAGATTATTAAATTTTTGTGGTTCGAGGATTTTCATTTGAGTCTGCCGCTCTGCAAATGCCTCATATGGTATAATAATATTATTCATATACTATATTTTGTATAATTTTCAAAATCTTTATTTAATTTGTGGAATAATAAAAAGTAGTTATAAAATATCCAATTAATGTCGATAAAAAAGCAAAAAATATTGTTTGTCAGACTTGGCGCAATCGGAGATGTTATCAGAACATTGCCTGCATTAAATGCCTTTAAAACTGCCAATAAGGATAATTATATTGCCTGGATTGTGGAAGAACAGTCAGAGTCGATTTTAAAGGACCATCCACAAATAGATGAAGTTATACTCTTCAAAAGAATTAAATGGCAGAAAGGGCTTATTAAACCTGCAACTTTTTTTAAAACTTTAAATGAAATATTTTTTTTCCTCAAGGAACTTAAAGGGAAAAAGTTTGATATTGTCCTTGATTTTCATGGTATTATTAAAAGCGGAATAATAGGTTTTTTAACAGGGGCAAAAAAAAGATTCGGCTTCACTCGCAGATTTTCCAAAGAGTTGAATTTTTTATTTAATAATAACAGGGTCGCCCTTCCTGATCATAGAATAAATCGTGTTGAAAAGAATATGCTTTTAGTGGACAGGCTGTGTAAAGGTTTTAAGCCCGACATAAACAGAACCAGGGCTGTTTTTTCTGTTTTTGACGAAGATCAAAAAAGAATAGATGCATTTTTTAAAAACAGTATAAATATCCAGCATAAACCTTTTATTGCGCTGCATCCCGGAAGCAGTATAAAAACAGGTTATAAACGCTGGAGTACAGCAAAATATGCAAAACTTGCCGACAGGATTATAAAAAAGCATAATGCAGCCGTAATACTCACATGGGGGCCTGATGAGCATGAAACTGTTTTGGAGATAGCCGGCAGTATGGAGCAGAAGCCTGTTATAGCATGCAGAACACAGAACCTGCGTCAACTTGCCGAGTTAATAAAAAGATGCGACCTGTACATAGGCGGAGATACCGCTCCCATGCATATAGCGGCATTATCCGGCTTGCCGGTGCTCGCAATATTTGGGCCCACAGATCCTGTTATAAATGCTCCCTATGGGAATAAGATGAATATAATTATAAGAAAAAATCTTGCCTGCAGTCCATGCAGAAACAGAAAATGTAAATCTGTAGAATGTATGAAGCAGATATCTGTTGACGAGGTTTATCAGGCATTTGTTACCATGATGACAAATTATTCAAAAAAATAATAGAGGAGATGTTTATATATGAATATTGACAGGCCGATATTTATAATAGGTCCTCACAGGAGCGGGACTACTCTCTTATACGAGATACTGGCAAGGCATCCTGATGCTGGATATTTTAATCGGTTAAATAAAAGATTCCCAAAATCGCCAGGAATTGCTCATCTTTTAACACGTTCCATGAAAGGGGACATGCCAATGGAAGCCCAGAAGATTTGGGATCTATCCAAATATTGCGATACGGATGTCATGGACGCAAGTAATGCCAGCCCTGAAATTATTTCTTATTATCAGAATCTTATTGAAAAAGTTTTAAAGCTCAGAGGAGCAAAGCGCTTTTTGGCCAAATATCCTCGTTTGTCACTGCGCCTGTCGTGGCTTGATAAGGTTTTTCCCGGAGCTGTCTTCATTCATATGAAGCGTGACTGGCGCGCAGTTGTAAGTTCTACTGTTAAAAGAAAATTAATAAGGGAGAAGAAAAATAATAAGTGGTTTGGTGTTTATATACCAGGTAGGAGTCAGATGGGCAGCCTGTCTCATGTTGAGGCATCCGCCAGAATATTTCAGGTTGTAACTAAAACAATAGAGAATGAATCTGTGCAGTACAATGGCCGTTTTTTTAGCCTATCCTATGAAGAACTCTGCAAGGAGCCTTTAATTACAATAAAAAGGCTTGCAGAGCAGTGTGACCTTGCCTGGTGTTCCGAGTTTGTTTCAACAATTCCCCTTGATCTTAAAAGCGCAAATTTTAAATGGAAAGAACAGCTTGACCGTGAGACAATTTCCCATATACGCTCAGAAGACCCTGTCTTTTTTGAGCGCTATGAGGATAAATTGTGATATTTTTTTAAATGATACAGATCGGCTACAAAAAAATTTATAATAAAAAATGCAGGTGAAGAGTTTTTTTAACGGGTATAGCGTTTTCCCATTTTCATTAATGATCTGTATATCGCCTGATTATATGCTCTGGCAAGCTTATATTTATATGGGTAAAAATTTGATTTTTCTTCTTTTACATTGGTCACTGTGTTAAGCATGCCTGCTTTTTTCAGTTGAGCTGGATATATTACATCTTTCACAAATTCGTAAAGCTTTTGATCCATAGCATTATTTTTTTTTAAAAGTTTGAGGTTGGCAGGATTTTCAAGTGCATCTTTTTTTGCAGCATTATCTTTAGCCACATGCAGTTTTTTGTGACGCAAATCCATTTTATACGGACATAAAGTTTGTAATATCTGCATAGATTCGCCAAAACGTTCTGTAAGCCCTACGAAAAGATATTTTGTTTTCAACTCAGCTATGGCTTTTTCTATATCCAGCCCGCCTGCAATCTGTTTGACCTGGACATTTTGCATGTTTTCATTTTTTATAAATTCTTTAAAGCTGATATCATTGCCTTTTCTTTTCATTGCCCGCTTTGTATGCTGGTAATGAGAAGCGCATCTTTGTGCAGGTTCCCTGATGAATGTGAAGTATTGTACAGACCTGGAAATATTTGTAGCTGGGCTAATTAAGGAATGACCTGCAATACTGTTGAGCCCCCAGAAAAAGATTTTTTTTGCAAAATTTAAATCTTTATCAGATAAGATGCCATCAGGATTTTTTGTTTTGACATCGCAGTGTTTTAAACCTATCGAATTGCGCAGTATGAACTTTACAGTGGTGCCGGCTGTTTTTGGAATATGTACAAATCCAATCATTGTCTTTTGAGCCTTAAAAATGATAATGTCTGTTAATTAAATTTAATAAAAACAACCTTGGAAAAAATAAAATTAAGTTGATGTTTTTGTATCTGTTTTTAAAAGTAAAATCAAGTTGATATCTTTAAATTATTAAAGCTGTATTGTTATGAATATAAAAATTTTGCACCTTCTAAGCAACTGGAAGTGGACGGAATGCTCCGAGCCTTCAGTTTATCTTGCCCTATTATACTGTTAAATATATAATGTCAGACAAAGTCGTTTTAGTTTTGTTCAGGCACTAAGTCGTCAAGTAAAAATAACTTATTTTTACTTGCCTCCTAACTGCCTGTATCTGTTTACAGTTGGAAAATTTTCAGTTAGCACATCTTTTATTTTTAGAAAATCGTATAATTTTGAAGGGTTGTCCCCAGCGCATATATCCAGATATAGCACTTCCGGTTTATCAAAGAAATTTTCTATAAATTCATAATGTTTTTTGTATTCATTAATCCATTGCTCCCTGTCAATATCCAGCCAGATATATTTTTTTCTTTTTGAATAATTGGGTCTTGCATGATTTCTTCTAACATGAGCCTCCCTTGACGCCAGCCAGGGCTCCAGATCTCTTTTAGTTATAATAAATTTTGCATCAGGCACATCATATACAATTTTTTTTATTACGTCTTCGCGAAAATTGTTGGACACCAGGTAGTTATCACATCCTGCTACATTTGAAGCGAAAAAAAGATCTGAAAAAAAATCTATATTTTTAAAATACTTAAGTATATGTTTCTTCTTGCGCATCGATTTATAAACTTTTAAAGTAAATGTTTTCGGGTCATGAAGGGTACTTAACCCAATATTTTGCAAAATTCTGTTTAAAGACATTGTCGCTGTTTTGTTTAAGCCGATATTAAATATTTTCATAAGGTTAGGCAGGAACAGACATGTTTTTTATTTTATCAAAAATTTTATTGAAAAGAATAACTATCTGTTTTTTTTATCATTACATGAAAAAAAATTCAATGATTAAATTTTTTATTTAAAAAGCTTAAGATAATATTTTCTATTTTTTCCAATGTTGACATTTACTTATGATGATGCGTAAAAACAGGCCTGAATAAACTGATATTACAGTTTTTAAATTAAACAGCATGATTGATCATTCTGTAACCTTAGTGGAATTGAACAGACAGCCTTTTATGAATATAAAAATTTTGCACCTTCTAAGCAACTGGAAGTGGACGGAATGTTCCGAGCCTTCGGTTGATCTTGCCCTGGCACAAAGTTTACTTGGAGCGGATATACTTTTTGCATGCGGCCAAATATCGAATGACCAGACATCTAATGACCAGAGATCTGATGTTAAACATTACGCTGTAAAAAAAGGGCTAAGAAATGTTATAAGCCTGAATCTCCCTAAACATTTCAGCCTTTTTTCCCTGCGTCGTGACATAGAAAGACTGCGAAAATTGATTGAAGACTTTCAACCGGATATTATTCACTGCCACATGGCAAATGCTCATCTTCTGGCAGGTATTGCAAGGGGGAAAGAATCTCCCCCTTATATTTCAAGAAGCTGTTATGATTTTTATGCACCGGAAAAGGATTTTAGAACAAAATTTTTATATAAACGCAGGACAGACGGGTTTATTATAATTGATGAAACAGTCAGGGATGATCTTGTTGAATACAGCGGTATTTCTTTGGACAATATCCTTGTTGCCGAACCTGGAATAGACCTGGTTAGATTTTCACCCGGGCAAGAAGCACCCTCCACAAGGGAAGATTTTGGTTTGAATCAGGATCATTTTGTTATGGGTGTGGTCAGCAGGATACGTCAAAGCCGAAGAATTGATATCCCTTTGGGCGCTGTCAAGCTGCTGGCTGAGAAATTCCCGAAGCTGCGTCTTTTTCTAATTGGCCATGGTCGTGATGGGGCTTTGCAGGAGGTGGTTTTGCAGCCCGCAGAAGAGATGGGTATTTTAAATAAAGTAGTGCTGCCTGGGTATTGCCGTGGAGAGCGCCTTGTGGCGGCATATCATGCAATGGATGTTCTTGTGTATCCGGTGCCTGGAACCGACAAAACATGCCGTACTGTCAGAGAAGCCATGGCTTCTGGTTTGCCTGTGATAGCCCCTGAAACAGGCTTTTTGCCTAAGCTTATTGATGACCGTATAACAGGTCGTTTAATGGAGCCTAATTCAGAGAGCCTGGCAAATATTCTTTCAGAGATGATTGAAGATCCCGGGGGATTAAAGCAGATGGCAGACATGGCATACAAAACTGCTCAACAAAGGTTTTCAACGGCTCTGCAGGCAGAGAATGTTTTAGCGTTTTATAATAAAATTATTAAAAATAAGGGTTTAGTGTAATGGGCAGGTTTGCCGACCTTTCAGTAAATGAGCTGCGCAAAGAACTTGCAGGGTTTTATGTTAAACCTGGAGCATTCTCTCCAAATTTTTCTTTAGACAGTCTTTTTTTCAATGTTACCGGATTCAGCCAGGTCAAAGAGGGCAACAGACGCCAGGTATATTTTCTTCAAACTAACCAGGGTGGTTTTTTTTTAAAAATAACCACCCTGATCAGAGCAAAAGACCGTCTGCGACATCGCATTCTTTTTCGCAGGAGATGGGCGGAGTGGCGGAATCTTCACAGGCTTCATTTCGCCGATATTGATGCAGCCGAGCCTGTTTTAAAAGGTGAAATCCGTAAGATTTTTCCC
>Ga0190313_1001236_pt1 | contig 13908 bp, 10 predicted proteins | sample 4870071011_MG_FD_169989 | JGI IMG/M metagenome (GOLD analysis project Ga0190313, IMG submission 169989) | Hydrothermal vent sediment bacterial communities from Southern Trench, Guaymas Basin, Mexico - 4870-07-10-11_MG | ecosystem: Environmental > Aquatic > Marine > Hydrothermal vents > Sediment ...
CCTATTAGTTATGTTGAAGTATGACACATTTACTCTGATTAGGTGAAAGTAGAATGTTCTGTTCACATCAGAGTCGTTGTATGTTGCTAGTATGAGATACATAGACCCATTATCACGGGGATTCCTAACTGTGGTTAGTGCCGATATGTTCTCGTATTCGCTTATTATATTAGGTATCTTCATTACCCAGCCATGAGTAGTCTTATTTGTCGTATATATCTCCTCCTGTTGTACCTCAACCGTATGTCTCTTCCCTCCGATACGCAAGACATTCTGTGGTGAGCAGGTACTATGCGCCTCTATATTCTCATCCTCGAGCATTCCTACTTTGCTTGGAGCTCCAGTCAAGACAACTGGAAGTATAGTTAGACCAAACAGCATAATCATTGTGAATATTATGGCTCTTTTCCTCAAATACGACACCAAGCCTACTTTTACAAATAAAAGAACGGGAAAATTGTATAAAATGTTTATAACTCAATAGAAATTGAGGCGCATTGCAGGAGCACCAGCTTTTAAAGTCGCTGTTTTTTAGATGTGAATTAAAAATTGATTACAAAGAGAAAACTTTCATTTGTATAAATTTATAAGGGAGATATAGGATTACTAATTATGGATTTGTGTAGGCGATATGCTACATTGTAAATACTGTTTTTATCTGCTGTGATAAGCATGGTGTCCTTTAGATATGTATTTGGCCCAGCTCTTTCTAAGCGATTTGGATTTTTCTTAGGAATAAACAACATCCCACATAAGATGTGCTCCTATTCATGTGTGTATTGTCAGCTTGGTAAAACCACGAAATACACTATTGAGAGAAAACCGTTAAGTGATGTTGATAGGGTGATTGAGGAAGCCAAAACCATTTTGGCTAGTGATGTTAACATTGACTATGTGGTGTTTTTCCCGTGTGGCGAACCAACGCTGGACAGAAACATAAGATGCATTGCCGAAAAATTGAAATCAAAGTTCGATATACCAGTAGCGATAGTAACAAACGCATCACTACTATGGAGAGATGACGTTGTGGCTGATCTAATGGCCTTCGATTTGGTGTCGATCAAAGTAGATGCCGTTACTGAGGAGACTTGGAGGCTCATCAACAAACCCCATAGGGAACTAGACATCAATAAGATCCTACAAGGTGTAAAGCGTTTCGCCGAAATCTTTAGAGGCGACATAATGACTGAAACTATGCTTGTCCGCGGGCTTAATACGTCAGAAGAGGAGCTAAGCAGAATAGCAGAATTTCTGCACACCTTGCATCCTTCTAGAGCATATATTTTAGCCCCAACACGCCCACCTAGCGAAAGGTGGATTCTTCCACCCAGAAATAGGGATCTTATTAGGGCGTTGAATATTTTCTCTGCGTATTTCGAAAAGGACGAGATCTCACTGTTGAGTGTACCCGAATTCAGCGAATTTATTGTCCTCGATGATCCAAAGAAATATTTCCTTTCACTAGTTGAGGTCTATCCACTAAGACTAGAATTCGCCACTAGGATACTAAGCAAAGAGTATGAAGACCCACAAAGGGCCCTCCGCGAACTCATCGATATGAAACTCATAAGAATTATCAGCTACGGCGGTAAAAAGTTTGTGATTAAACGCCGAGATCATACTCATTGAGAACTAAAAAGCATTGCGAAGACACGCTAGGAACAATTCATTAAAGATTCACGAGAAGCCGATAATAGCCCTCCACAATATTTAGAAGCTCCCCTTTCTCTATTCTCTCATCCGCTCCATGTATCCTATCTACCTCTAGTGGTTTTTCTGTGTGCATAAAATGATATACCGGTATGCCCAGTCTCCGTATCCAAGCAGAATCACTTGTCCAAATCTGAATTATTGGTAGTGACTTTGAGCCAAATTCAAATATTGTCCTCTCTATTGCCTTGTAGAGCCTTGTTGAAAGCGAACTATATGTGGAGGGAGTATTCACCAAGACCTTAGCTTCGCATCTATATCCCCTAGGCATATATTTCTTGACGAGATCTATGAGCCCATCCGTCTCATTTTCGGGGAAATATCTGATATCAAGCACAGCCTCGGAGCATTCGGGATAAACATTCTCTGCATGTCCCGCCCTCAGAACGGTTTTGCTATGGTTATGTGAGTAAGAGCATGTATCATTCGTGCGGTTTTGGGGTCGTGTCTATGAATCATAGTGATAGCTATCCTGTTAAGCAATCTGTTCTTTAGGATGATGCTTTTGTAGCCTAAAATCCTACTGAGCATCTCATCTACGGATTTTGAGATAAAGAACTTTTCTTTGGGTAGTCGCACTAAGAAGTCAGCAAGCCCCTCGACGGAGTTCTTAATCCCATAGACACTGCTTGCATGGCCCCTATCGCCGCAAATTTTGACTTTCAAGCTCATAGCTCCCTTCTCCCCAAAAACCACCATATGTCTCTCCTCACCCATAAAAACTATTTTCCCTCCCAACTCACCAATAACACCATCGATATCCTTAAAAACCTCTGGGTGCTTCCTAACGAGAAATCTCACACCATGATTAGGATCCTGAGCTTCCTCATCAGCCGCTATGAGAAGCCTTATCCTTCCTTTGAATTCTCGCCCCATCCTATTTAGGAGAACAGCGAGATACACCATAGCTGCTACTTGGCCCTTATCATCTATTGCTCCCCGGCCGTAGATATATCCATTCTTCTCAACTCCTCCCCAGGGATCAACACTCCAATTTCCTTCGACTGGAACAACATCTGAATGCCCAACTATCATCAGGTTGAACCCGCTACCTAGCTTGCCCTCAACATCCACTATTAGATTCCCTCTGCCCTCAGCACTCTCGATGATCCTATACGTTTCTATGCCCTCCTTCTCAAGAACCTCTACAATCACATTAGCAACTTCGGTCTCATTCCCCCTAACGGATTCTATGTGGATAATCCTTTTAAGCAAGCTAGCAATTTCCTCCACAGAGACATAATCGCTAACAAGCATATTCAAAACACCGCCAACTTAAGTTCTATCCTTAAGGACACAATAGACAATATCATTGTTGAAGATAATTTTTTTAATTATCTAAATATAGGAGGTGACAAAAGAATGGTTAGCTCTGCTAGAATAGTGGTTATTAACGATAATATCCCTAAGAAAGGACTTAAAAACACGTGGGGGTGGAGTGCATATGTAGATCTAGGAGATGAGGCTGTGTTGTTTGACGCCGACACAAGACCCGACATAATCCAGTATAACATGAATAAGCTCGGCCTCGACGTGGAGAAACTGAGTTTTGCTGTTCTAAGCCACACACATGGAGATCACTACGGCGGCTTTGAGTATATTGGCAAGGTTAGGCCAGGCCTAAAAATATTTGTCCCCTCAGAGAAAGGCATGTTCCTCAGAGATTGGCAACTTAAACCGATTGTTGTTAGAGAATTCATAAGACCAACCGATGACATCTTAATCAGCGATCCCATAAGAACATACCCCCTACTCGGCCTCAAAGAAATTGCCCTCGGGATAAGGGTAGAAGGCGTAGGGCTTATTGTCGTTGTTGGGTGTAGTCATCCCGGCGTAGATAAAATAGCTATGAGACTCAAAGAGGTCTCCAACGAGAGCATCCTCATGGTGATAGGTGGGTACCATAGCCCTTCGCGAGGAACAATCGATAACTTAGCAAAGATAGCCAAGTATATCTGCCCAACACACTGTACGGGTGACAAAGCAAAAGCATACATAAAGGAGAAATACCCCGAAAAATACTGCGAAGTAAGAACAGGCACAGAGATAATCATCAACAAGAATGGCTTATCCATCAACGATTAGGCCAAAGCAAAGAGGAGATAAAGGAGGAAAGATTTGTATAATGGGCTAATCGGCCGACTTAAGAATATTGTCAAGATTTATTGTTTCTTCCTCCAGCTCCTCCTCAGGTTTGAGTTTGATAGGCTTCTCTATCTGTATCGCAACAGGAACCTGCTTTACCTTTATTTCCTTGGACATAACAAAACACCTTTCTTCAAACCTAATATAATTAACATAATTACTGTATTTATAAAGAACTCTATTCAATGCCAGCATAATTTGACCATCACATATTTCTTTAACAATGATTTTAATAGATGGTTTGGAACTAGCCTTAAATGCTTTCTCAGTAGCATCATTGATACTGATATTCTTCTCATCAAGAATAATTGGATCCCTATGTGCCTCCTCACATTTCATGGAGACCGCTGTACCTCCATCCAATACGATCAATGGTACCTCCCTAAGCGACAAGACCCTACTTCCACTCGCTGAACTATTATTGCCTTGAACCACAGTTACCACCACTGCGTCCACTGCTCTGTTTCCAGCAGCGTCCACCGCCATGACGTAGACTACATGGTCGCCGCTAGGAACATCCACAAATGTATATTCTGTGCTCTGCCCTACATAGATCCATCCATTGTCGTCGAGACGCACATAGTATTTCTGCGCGTCACTACTTGAGGTCCATCTAACAGTTATATTGGAGCCACTAATAGTCTCTCCATCTAGAGGGCTAATAATCGTCAAAGTCGGTGATTTTGAATCGACATACACGACCAGTGTTTGCTCAATACTATTGTGGGCGACATCAAGTAACTCTATTCGAATAGCATTTGTTCCCTCCAATAGACCGCTCAAAAGGTAACTTGTCTTGTACTCTCCCTCATACACAAGTGTGCCGTTAACGTATATTCTGACCATAGTGACTTGCAGATTATCGGATGCATCTATGGCTAGAGTAATGTTGCTTGCAGAGATATATGTTTTGTTAGGTGGATTAAGTACTTGGAGTGTCGGCGGGGTTCTGTCAACGATCATTATGACGTATCTCTGTGCGTAGTTTCCTACTCTATCAAAAGCTCTTACTATCACCAAATACATACCATCGGCGGTTCCCGACAGATCAAGAGTGTAGTTTGTCTGGTTGCCTATGTATCTCCAGGAACCACCTACTAGTATCTCGTAGTGGTCAATACCCGAGAGGTTGTCTGAAGAATTCCAACTTAGAACTAATGAGTCATTATTTGTTGTTGTATGCGACGTTATCTCGATACTTGGTGCTGACGAATCAACCATAACCCTATAGGTCTTATCCACGTACTCACCAGATGGATACACGACCCTTATCGTCACATTGTGCATTCCTTCAGACAGATTCTCTAGGAGATAATGATCTTGCTTACCTACATTTATTGTCGTTGAGTTGTCGATAATAAGTTCCACATGGTCATAGTCCCCGTCGATGGTCCAGGACAGATATATAGCATCACTAGACATAATTGCGATGTCCGAATCATTATTATTGGAGCTTGTGAGCTGAGGCTCAGAGGGATTAAGACTAAAGACAACACTAATGATCCTAACATTGCCTGCCCTGTCAATAGCCTTTATCCTAACGGTGTGGTTGTATAGGGTTAGATTCTCTAGAGTTATCGATGTGTTGAGATATACGTTAGTCCATCCTCCGCCATCGACATTTACCTCGAAGTGGTCTATTCCCATGTTGTCCGTTGAGTTCCACTCAACTACGACAGAGGAGTTATAGATGCTCTCTGAATTATTCTTAGGTGATATGACAGTAATCGTAGGCGGCGTCAAATCTACATTCACAGTCACTGTAGATGAGTTTGTTTTGCCAGAATTATCGGTGGCCACTACCTTTATGATATTAACCCCTTCATTTAGGCTTAGAGACACCGTATTCTTAGTCCCCGCGAGACTCGTCCTAAGAGTGTTATTCACATACACATCATATGATGAGATCCCGTTCTCATCATAGCCAGACCATGAAACCTGAACATCGCTGTTATTGGTGTATGTATCGTTTACTGGGCTCGTTATGGTCACTCTGGGCATCTTAGTATCAACATAGAACTCCCTATACACCCACCTATAGTTGCCCCATATGTCCATGGCTGATATGTTGACTGAATGCTTTCCATCCTCGAGACTCACAACTATCCAATTAGTTCCCTTGTCCTTACCCGTATATACAGCGTTTCCATCAACAACCACTTTTACAGTGTAGAGAGAGGAAGAATCATTAACAAACCAAGAAATATTGACAGAAGATGTGTTGACATACACATCAGAACCTGGAGACAATATTTGTACGTCTGGACAAACGCACTCTGGGTCTTCGCCGCTCACATATGGGTTGTAGGTATAGTTGAGGCTGAACTCATAGGGGATAGAGAACACGGTCCTAGTGAAGTTGGCTGGATCGAAAAACCAGTCTCCTTGCACCAATCCGTCGTCATCATAATCCGAATCATGCATGCCCCAAGGAGGATTAGCCTTATCCGTACCACCATCTGTACTATCATCCCCATCAAATGCTGCTGGAACGCTTATTGAAAAGTTCAAACGGGGATTCGAGTATGTGAAAACCTGATCATACGTTTTGCCATCGCCGATATATGAGGGATCCACAGCCTTGGGCCAAAGAGCCCTTATGATGGGAATCAGAGCATACGAAATATTATTGGGATCCGCATAATCTGGGTGCTCAGAAGCATTACCGTTAAACCGGTAGATAATGACATCATCATATAAGTAGTATTGATCCACTCTGTCCTCATCCCCGTAGACGCCATGTCCTTGTGCCTCCACATAGGCAACCGGTCGCCAACCATCAAAAGTAATATTTCCATCAACATTATCGGCAGTGCCATTGGTAACATTGGTATCAGCAACATATTGATAGAAATCGGTATGAGCCCGGGTGACCATAACTAATGGGGATCCGAATTTGGAGCCGTTCTTAGAAATCACAAGTAAAATACCTTCCATATCATTTTCATGCTCATCGGGGACGATGCTAAACCACGCTCTTCCCCAGTCCCTAGGATGAAAGAACATATAATGAATAAAGTAGTGGGTTTCTGTCTCTATAACAGAGTAATACACATACCCGTAGAGAGCATCGAGAAAGTAAGGGAAGTTATCCCAATTATCGTTCCCAGTCCAGTTAGTGTCATAGTCAAAGCGAGTAATATAGTCCTGTCTGTAACCATAGGTAGAATCATTCTTAACATATTGTCTTATCACGGGCGCCCAATAAGTAGCTAGACTAAAATAGGGATCATACCAGCCGGACTCCTCAATATCAGCTCTTATATCAACAAATTTTTCTTCCACGCACCCAGCCTTATGATATACCCTAACCACTTTCGACGAAGCAGGTCTACCACTATTTGTATTTAACACTAGGTTAGTTGTTGGTGTCCTAACCAAGAATTTAAATTCAATGGGCATCATAGACGATATGAGGACTAATAAAATAGCATAGGTACACAAATACTTTTTCATTTAATGGCACTGGCACTATTTTCGGAGGAAACTATGCCAAAAGTTCGGTAAAATTTCGATATAGGAATACCATAAGCAATATAATTAGGTAAGAAATTCCATTTATAAAAGACTTTATAAGCCAAGTTTTATACAATTTAACAGAATTTTTCAAGCTTTTAGCTCTTTTTGGTAATGCTCTATGGAGAGATATAATAATATTATCATACTCGATATCGGCACAGCTTTTACCCGTTTCGGAAAACTTGGAGTTGATACTGAACCGAAGGAAATACCTTCGGTTCTAGGCTATGATGTATTGAGTGCTTATAGGGTTCTTCTTGGAAATAATATCATTGGAAAAATAGCTTTTCTCAAGGTTGTATGGCCAATATACGAAGGCGAGGTAAGAGATTGGCAAAGCTGGAAACTACTTGTAGAGGAGATCATTAAAAATATCCTAAATATCGAGCCTTCGGACACCTTTGTCGTGATTATCGAGCCCTTTAAATCCAGAATGAGAGACCGTATAAGAAAAACTGAGATACTACTTGAGGAAATAGGTATTCGCGGAGTTTATTTCATAACGCAGGTTTTCGCTTCATTATATGCATCAGGTATGACTTCTGGTATTATTATCGATCTAAGTGAAAGTGAGTCCTACATAGTCCCTATAATAGAATGCAAAGCAGTTGGAGACGGCATAAGATTTCTAACGATAACTGGTTCTTATATGTCTAAGCAGCTTTTCCTTGTTCTTGAGAATAAGGGTATCTACATCTCAGAGAGAATCAGTAGGGTGATCGCCAGAGACATAAAAGAAAAAACTTTCTATGTCTCGTTAGACCCATCAGCGGAGGTCCAAAAGTATATGGTTAATCCTAGGGAAAGCTCAGCGTATTATTTCTTACCAGATGGCCAAATGGTAGAAATCGGCGAGGAGAGATTTTTGATACCTGAGACTCTCTTCTACTATGGGGGACTCATAAGAAAAATAGGGGAGGCCCTTGATGCTATTGGAACTAAAGATAGGAAACGTGTTCTTGGGAATATAGTACTTTCTGGAGGGACAACATGCCTAAAGAATCTGAGGGAGAGAATAAGGCAGGAAATGGCAAAAAGCCTAGAAGAACACGACTACAAACTATTGGAGATAAAAAGCTCGAAGAGGGGAGATCTGACCCCATACTTCGGGGCATACCGATTATCACAGATACTAAAACAGAGAGGGGGCTTCGCTACGCTCCCACAGTGGCGGGAAATAGGAATAAACGTCGTACTTAGAATGCCATGAAGAAACACATTTTGAAATTTTTGCGTCATCTATCATGACTACGTACAGCAACACAGATAACTACATAATGCTTAATACGGAAAAGCAGAGAAAATAAAGGAAAAACAAGAAGCTATATCAAAAAAGGAAAATATTAACATTTGCATTAAATGTCCATTATGCAATAGAAAATGCGAGGTATCTGTAGATAGAGAAGAAGTGGAGAATGACCCATCTGAAATTGTGAGGGTGCCCATGGAGCACGACTCTCTCAAGCTTCACATATCAGTTGTGGATATTGGCTCGTCTGGCCTTCAGGAGGGGGGCTTATATAATCGGAGGATATGAAGCTCTAGGGAGAATTCTAGTAGCCAATGTAGTTGGGGGGAATATAGGACTGGAGAATTTCGCTAGATTGTGTGTGTTGGCTTCTGATATATTGTGATGTACATCTCTATGGTTATGATGAGGATACTGTTAGGCTCCTTAGGATGTTTATTTCACATATTAATGGAGCCGAGAGGTTTGTCTCTGAGGGTAAGGCAGAAAAGAAGATTAATATATTTTTGGCGCTCTGGCAAATCTCACAGCACCTAGCCATCGTATATAAATAATGAAATTGATATTATATTAAACTTTAGGGAGCAGAATACAGGCTTTAAATGTGAAGAAAAATGCCAGAGAAATACTTCATAGCCACCGAGGAAGATATAACAAATGGCAATGTCACCGACATATACTTCGTTCGAACAAAGGAGATATTGGAAAGAGATGGGCTCAGAGACGTTGTTGTCGCGGCAGAATTCACAGTTAGCTCTCTACCCAGCAACTACAAATGGTTTGTCTTCGCAGGAATAAGAGAGGTATTAAACCTACTTAAGGGGAAACCTCTAGATGTATATGCTGTTCCAGAGGGAACAATACTTACTCCACGAGATCGAAATGGTGTACGTGTACCCGTAATGAGGATTGTGGGTCCATACACCGAATTCGTTATATATGAGACACCAATCCTTGGATTTCTAGCAGCAGCAACAGGTTTCGCCACAAAAGCAGCTCGTCTTCGGAAACGCGCGGGGAACATACCGATAATAAACTTTGGTGCTAGAAGAACACACCCCGCGATAGCATCCGTATGCGATTTCTACTCCTACATAGGGGGCTTCGACGCCGTGTCGAATATATTGGGAGCAAAATTTCTCAGAAAGAAACCACTTGGAACCATGCCGCACTCCCTACTAATAGTCTATAGAGTAATGAGGGGAGACCACGCACATGGCTGGAAAGCATTCGACAAATACATGCCCCCTGAGGTCCCAAGAATAATGCTATGCGACACATTCTCAGATGAGGTAGAAGAAACAATACGCGCAATAGAGTCTGTGGGCCCAGATAGGGTCTATGGTGTTAGATTAGATACACCTGGAAGCAGAAAAGGAAACTTCGCGGATATTCTTAGAGAGGTAAAGTGGAAGCTCAAGGTCAAGGGCTACGACCACATCAAAGTATTCCTCTCGGGAGGAGTAAACGAGGATAATATCGAAGAACTCATCAAGGCGGGAGCTGATGGTTTTGGCATAGGATCAGCTGTGGCGAACGCACCATTCGTTGATTTCGCGATGGATCTAGTCGCAGTACAAAGAGATGGAGAATGGTACCCAATAAGCAAAAGAGGAAAATATGATGGGCTCAAACAGGTGTGGGCAATAAAAAGAGAAAACAAAATCGAATTTGAGGTAACATTAGTAGATGAAAAACCAAGAGAAAAAGGAGAGCCCCTCCTAGAAAAATGGATGGAGAATGGTAAAATCATAAAGGAAATACCTAGCCCCGACCAGACAAGAAGCTATGTATTGGAACAACTAAAATACTTCGAAGTCTAAGCTAAAACATCGCTTCTACCTTTTTTATACAACCATATTCGATGAGAATAATTCTGATGAAGCTTATATCTGTAATACGAAATACATTATAGTATAAATGGATCCGACATGTGATGAAAAACTCATATACCTCTATCTGGTCTCATGTCGCAACAAGCTCTATATTGAGTTAAACATTTTTTATTGCTTGTTCTATCTCTGAGAACCCTCTTCTACGCTATACTTTCTGGGTTCTATTTTTGAGAAGATATTTAGTCCTTAGACAAACAAAATATCCATTTACTAAAGTTCGTCTAAGCTATGCTCAGCCTAGAATTTATCTGCGTTGAAATCTACGCGGTTTTGCATACGATATATTTTAAATTGCGTCATCTGCTTGAATAATATTTATGGTGACAGCATATTGCGTGTTCCAGCATTGAGGGGCTTTCTGGTTGACTATTATTTGGCCCATCTAACACACAATTTAGAGCCTAAAACACTACTGCTGTTAGGTCCTCCTGGTATTGGTAAATCCACGGCTGTGAGGGAAGCTGGCGAGCTTATTGCTAGGAGCCTTGGGAGAGAATTCATTGTATATAGCGACAATGTGGCTGAGAGGATTCTTAGTTCTCCATCCAAATACTTTGTTTTTGTAGATTTGAGGCTCACGGAGGTCGAACCTACAGATCTTATTGGTATTCCCCGGGACTATAAGAACTATGTTATGTTTAAGCCTCTGCTTTGGGCATATGTATTATCACAAGTACCAGGGATCCTGTTTCTCGATGAGTTCACTAATATTCAGAGGCCCGATGTACAGTCGATAGCCTTCAAAATTGTTTATGACAGAATGGCAGGGTTCCTAAAATTTAGGAAGGATGTTCTAATTATTGCTGCGGGTAACAGCCCCGAATACTCGTCTCTTGCTAGTGCTCAGCCAGCACCCCTAATAAATAGGCTACTAATCCTAGAGATAATGACACCAACTGTGGATGATTGGTATAAGTGGATGAATGAGACATATGGGGATAAATGGGAGAAAGCGGTATATGTGTATCTAAAAGCATACCAAGACGACTTTATTTCTATTCCTGAAGACGAGGAATCCCTCGAGAATTTCCCAACGCCAAGGTCGTGGACAGGTCTCGCTCTAACACTAAAAATAATTAGCATAAAGGACAAGACCATGCTCAGAGAGATAATCAAGGGATACCTAGGCAAAGCAGTAGGCAACAAGTTTTACGAATTCTACACGGCCGGGTTGGCCATGGCAAAAGACATTCTTGAGAACCCTACGATTCTCCTGAACTATAGAGACAATATAGATAATGTCTACGCTTCAACTCTGGCATTGTCGTATCACATTGCCAATATGAAGATGAGGGAGGTAATGGGAAAGTGGAAGAAAATTGTTAGGGTTATGAAGATACTTAATGACAATTTTGGAGCGGAGATGCTGATAATGTTCTTACGGCTCATCCTAGAAAGTAATGTTGGGTTCATAGTACTTGCGATGCTAGTAAAGGAGCTACCCTCCATATGCGAAAAAGTGGAGCTATTGCTACGTGAATTATGATGAATGAAAAAACAAAAAACATTAGGAAGATACTGAGCGACTTGTTTAGAATGTTAGCCATGAAGTTTCCGTTTATTATGAGTCTAATACTAAAGCTCCGCATCGTAGCGACGAAACTGATAGAAACCTGTGGAGTAAGCACCGATGGTACACTCTACATAAATCCCGACTGGTTTGTTGAGCTGAGTGAAAATGAGAGGATATTCGTTATTCTTCATGAGGCCCTCCACCTAGCTCTAGGGCATCCCTGGAGAGCGAAAAATAAGAAGTATAGGGAGATATACAACATCGCGGCGGATGTTGTTATAAATGAGATTCTGCGGGAATATTTCGAGTTCGATAAGGTTCCTGAACATGCTATAACAAAAGAAACCCTATATGAGGCTCTTGATGTGTTTGTTTTTGATGATGATACGGCTGAGACCGCATACAAAAAGATTCTTGACGAGTGTGAATGCGAAATAGAACTCAAAATCGTGCTAGCCAAGATTTTTATAGCCCCCTATGACCTACTAAGAGGAGCGGATTTCCCAGGGATACTCATAAGGGAGCCCGAGGACTACAAGTACTATGCACCAGAGGAATACTGGGATATGGTTAGGCAACAAATGGGTGCTTCCCGTAGGATACCCGAACGCCTGCGCAGGATGCTGATGCCTGCAGAATCCAAGGTGAATTGGAGATTAGTGCTGAGACAAGCAGTTGTTGGTGCTTTTCGAAATATGAAGATTTTGGATTGGTCACGCCCATCAAGAAAGCACCCCGATTTACCTGGCTTGAAAACTATCTACATACCTAAAATAGTAGTGTTGATGGACGTATCTTTTTCCATTTCCAAAAAGATATTAAATCAGTTTTACAGCGAGATACTAGCTATCGCCAGAGCCTTCAACTCCAAAGTCAAGGTTGTTCTGTGGAGCGATGAAGTACTGGGTGTTGTTGAGCTAAGCCACAAAAATTTCCCTAGAAAAATAGTCTATGGTGGTGGAACGGTAATAGCCCCTGCTTTAGAAAAAGCTCTAGAAATAACTAGGAAAGGCGACATAGTAGTCATATTGAGTGACTGGCACATATCTGATTTAGACGAGCAAGAAACGATGAGGCTCATAAAGAAGCTACTTTCAAGCCGATTCGTGGTATCACTGAGTGTGAGCAGCCCATATATGTTTGGTCACAAAAGAATTTTTATCGAGACGGAGCCCTAACACACTTATCTGTGATATACATTAGTTCTATTATTTGATTCTTCCTTATATTGGCTGGTTCGGCATAATGTAGGACATCTCTGATGGTCTCAGTGTATAGTGAGTTTTTTAGTATTATGAGGATTCCCCGGCTGTATTTGCTTTTCTTATTTTTAAGCAGACCCAAAATCATGTGTGCGATACCTCGGTGAGTTATTTTATCGTTTGGTCTTTTCTTTAGTAAGTTGAGAATTCTGTTTCTCATCTTGGATTGTCCTATTAGTGCTATAACGGGCTCATGCATGTTGTTTGCTAAGCCCAGCATGATATATCTTACTAGTACTTGTTCATAGTCCGCATAGCCATCTTTCCCGACGAGCTTAGCTAGGATACGAATAATTATGGCAAATTTGGCTGGATCGTGTACAAGATAATTAAGCATTAAATTAAACGCATCAACAAGAAGTCTCCTACGATTCTTAGCTAGAAGCAACGCGAGACTCACATACCGCTCGATGTATTCACTATCCAATGTTAATACTGAGAAAACCATAGCATCCGTGGGATCTGCATACTCCAAATCTTCGAACGTCTTGCGTTGTGGACTAACTCTATCCTGTTGGGTGACAAATTTTATGGCTTAGTTCCCTCCTCGGAGCTTTTCGCATTAATTGATTGCTAAAAAACACTATCTTTACGAAAAATATCATACATAACAAC
>Ga0190313_1001237_pt1 | contig 13903 bp, 14 predicted proteins | sample 4870071011_MG_FD_169989 | JGI IMG/M metagenome (GOLD analysis project Ga0190313, IMG submission 169989) | Hydrothermal vent sediment bacterial communities from Southern Trench, Guaymas Basin, Mexico - 4870-07-10-11_MG | ecosystem: Environmental > Aquatic > Marine > Hydrothermal vents > Sediment ...
ACCTTTCTCCGATCTCTAGAAGAATGCTTTTTATAAACTCCATCTTTTCTCTGTCAATCATAGCTTTGCGGTATTTTACCACAAAAACCATGTGATATCTTATTCGATATGTGCAGTGTGAAGCATGTTCTATTTCCATGGCTATAGAACATGCCAAAGTATATTGTTATCTGCCTATGCTGTCCCAGCCGCAGCAAGCTGCGGGGTATATTAATTAAATAAAATCATTTTACGGTATGGTGTGTGCTCTCTGGGCAATTCCAGTGCAGCATATGAATGAAGGATATGAAAAGGTGCCTCTGTCCGAGATAAAGAGATTGTCACCCTCAGACCCAACCGATGCCTTCGACCTGTGTGAAAAAGCCTTCATTAAGAAACCACTGCACGCGGAACCGTTCATGAATGGTATAGATGGAGATGACAGTGCCCTTTCATATCTGGCCGCATCATTTCTTGCTCGGGAAGCGATGGATGTGGAAGCGGGCTGGCATGGAGTTATCTGGGGACACTATACAGTACTATATCTCGAGCCATGGAAGCAGAACTTCGAGATGTTGTCCGAATCTCCTCTTCCGAAGGAGAAGTGGAATATGAAAGAGCTTCCTAAGCTATGGAGCCCGGAGATAATCTTTGACGGAGATATTGTAAAGGTCAGGTTCCGCACATACACCGGTCTTTCCAGAAGGAGAATACACGAGTTCACGGATACATATGCCAGACGAAACTACAGCTTTAAAAGCGAGATGAGGGAGATTGGCCGGGCAGGCGGAGGATACATGGTATAGCGAAAACCATTATATCCCGCCCGCCCCTGTCCTGCCATGCTCAATACCGAGATATCCGGGCTCCACATGAAGAACCCGCTGATACTGGTCTTTAGAATACCGGACGAGGTCGGAAGCACAACGGTTGAGGAATGCGGCGATACGGGAGGAATTGAATGGATAGAGTTTTGATAATGAAGGGCGAAAAGGTCTCGTTATCTGTCATAATGAAGGAAGATCTCCCGCTTCTCTGGAAATGGCACAATGACAGAGAGGTGCGGAGCTTTTTCCCGGACTCGGACACCTTCACATATCTGGAGGACGAATACGAATGGTATGATAAGATAAGGAAGGTGAAGGATAAGGTCAGAGTTTTTGCCGTGGTCGAAAATGATGAGGAAGATCCTGTGGGGACCGTGGGATTCAACAAAATGGACCTGAAAAACGGACATGCGGAGATCGGGTATTTTATGGGTAAAGAGTACTGGGGAAAGGGCTTTGCGACCGAAGCCGTCCGGCTCATGACCCAATATGCCTTTTCTCATATAAACCTCAGAAAGGTGTATGCCACGGTGAACGATGGAAACGCAGCATCCTCCAGAGTTCTGGAGAAAAACGGATATTCTCTTGTCGGGAGGATGAAAAAACACAACTATATCTCCAATATCGGCTTTGCTGACATGCTGATATACGAAAAAATGAAGGATTCCGAAACCATTTAATAGATTTCCATACATGAAGTCCCATGCTCAACACCGAGATATCCGGGCTTCGCATGAAGAACCCTCTGATACTGGCCTCCGGAATACTGGATGAGGTCGGGAGCACCATGTCCGAAATAGGAAAGCAGGCCGGAGCGCTCGTCACCAAGTCAATCGGAATGGAACCGAGGGAGGGCTATGGAAACCCTGCGGTGATTCCCATGGAACACGGGATACTGAACGCCGTCGGCCTCGCGAATCCCGGAATAGACGAGTTCGGGGAGGAGATAGCGGAGGCGAAGAAAGGCGGCGCTCCTGTCATAGGCAGCGTCTTTTCGGATGATTACGAGGGGTTCGGATATCTCGCCGGAAGGATGGAGGATTACGGAGCCGATGCCGTTGAACTCAACCTTTCCTGCCCTCATGCGAAGGGCTACGGGCTTGAGGTGGGAAGCAGTCCCGAAGGAGTTAAGAAGGCTGTGGAGAGTGCTCTTTCATCTGTGAAGATACCTATCTTTGCGAAACTGACGCCGAATACTCATGACATAAGCGCTCTCGCACTTGCGGCCCACGAAGCCGGAGCCTCGGGAGTCGTTGCGATAAACACCGTCAAGGGAATGGCGATAAACATCGATGCAGGCATGCCTGTTCTGGCCAATAAGGTCGGAGGATACAGCGGGCCAGCCATAAAGCCAATCGGCCTCAGGCTCGTCTATGAGATATATCCGGCGTTTGAAAGGGAAGGAGCGAGGATTCCGATAATCGGAGTGGGCGGAATAACTACGGGAACCGATGCCATCGAGTACATGATGGCAGGGGCGAGCGCTCTTCAGGTGGGAAGTGCCTTCCATTACCGTGGAAAGGACACCATGAAGCTCATAGCGGAAGAGATGGAGGCCTTCCTGAAGGAGAAGGGATACGGCAGCATAAAGGAGGTGGTGGGCCTTGCACACCTCTGAGCCCTTCCGCATGGTTGAGATAGAGGAGGTCGTCGAGGAGAACCCCCTTGTTAAGACATTCAGGTTCAGGGACGATGAGCACGCCGAGCCCGGCCAGTTCTACATGGTCTGGGTTCCGGGTGTGGATGAGATGCCTATGTCCATCTCCTACATCGGAGAGATGAAGGGCATAACGGTTCACAGGATTGGAAAGGGCACCGAAGCGCTCCACTCCATGCGTCCCGGCGATATGATAGGCATAAGAGGCCCATACGGAAAGCCGTATTCTCTCGAAGGAAAGAGGATACTTCTGGTGGCCGGAGGGACTGCCGTAGCTTCACTCACACCTCTGGCAGAGATTGCAAAAGAAAAGGGCATGGAGGCCGTGTTCGCACTCGGAGCGCGTGATAAGGAGAAGCTTGTCTTTGCGGAGCGCCTTTCTTCAGTTGAACTGCATATCGCGACGGACGACGGGAGCTCTGGCTACCATGGTTTTGTCACCAACCTTGCGAAGGAGCTCATGGAGGAAAGGGAATTCGACACGGTCTATGCCTGCGGCCCTGAGATAATGCTATACCACTTCTTTAGAACGACGCAGGAAATGGGAGTTAAGATACAGTTCTCTCTTGAAAGGTTCATGAAATGCGGTATCGGGCTGTGCGGTTCATGCGCTATCGGCCCATATCTTGTGTGCAGGGACGGGCCTGTCTTCACGGAGAACGAGATCGTCAATATGCCCGAGTTCGGGAACTACATGCGTGACGCTGCCGGGAGGAAGACATCTCTGAAATGAAAAGAAGTGGGAAATGGGATTAGAGCTTCTGGAACCTCGGGCCGAGGCTCTTCATTATTCCGGGGAGGGTGGTGTACTCCATGTCCTCCAGAGGAAGTCTGTGAGGCTCGAAGGGCCCGTGCCTTCTCATGTATTCTGCGATATCCTGCGCTTTGTTCCTCGTGTAGTCCCATGCAGGGTCATCGAAGAGGTCGGCAGGCATTCCGAGAGTTCCGTTGGCAACCTGAAATCCGAGCGCCGCAACCCTCGGGGGGCCATCGAACCTTGTGCATTTTGCGTTCTTTATTCCTACGGGCATTATCGGGCCGTTGTGGCTGCCCCTCATCCATCCGGAGACCAGATGAGGGAACGCCCATGGCTCAAGCACTTCACCCAGTGCAGGAAGTCCGCTCTGCGCTCTGACCACTGCAACAGGGTCGTCCTTTCCGACATATTCTCCCGCTATCTGGTAGAGTTTCTCGGTTGAAACGACCGCCACGGGCTCGTCCTTTGCGAACTTGTCATTGTTTCTGGAATAGACGCGCTTTATCACGAACCTTGACTTGGCACCGATGAGCGCCAGTATGTCATATGTCTCTTCCGGCGTGTTCATGAAGACCTTTTTGTGTTCCATTATGTCCCATATCTCGAATGTGAATCCCTTGTGCATGCTCGGGTCTATCACGAGTCCGGGCGTGTTGAACGGGTCTGCGAACATTCTGTATATCGGAAGATTGAATGCCCCGGGCTCCGTCTTGTCCATCATGAATGCTATGACCGGCTCGCCCTTTCTCTCCTCGAACTCCATCTCCGCGACTCCGGGCCCCATTCCTTTTATGTTGCCGGAGAAGGCATCACTGAGAAGGTCCTGTCCCGCTCCGTAGAGCTTCAGTTCCTTTGCTACATCGGTGGCCTTCTCGAAGGTCTTCCATGCAAGCTCGTGTATCTCCTTGCTGTCAACGCCTTTGGTGTGGGTCATTATAAGTTCAAGGTCATCCCCCACATGAGTAACATGATAGTCCCTTATCATGCCCTTCTTTTTGGCTTTTTCCATCTCTTTTTCGGCTGTTTCTATCAGCTTCGGATGAACGAGGGAATGCCCCGGCCATCCGCCCACATCCGCCTTTATTATGCTGAATGTCACCTTCATGCTATCACGCACCCTCCATTAATAGGTGATTTAATTACTTTTCTACGGAAAACCTCTATCGCAACAATGTTGATTTATACTATTTTTTGCTATACTGTAAATACCCGTAGATAAGCTTTAATACGGTGAAAGAGTAGGTTGTGGAGAGCAAGAGAACTCAGGAGAATGATGAGGAATGGGTACATATTCGGACAGAATCGCAACATACTTTGATGAGATGGAGGACGGGGTTGCCCGGGCATATGCTATCGCCGGAGAGGCCAGAAAAAAGAGACTGGACCCTTCCGACGAGGTGGAGATACCGAGGGCGGTGGACCTTGCGATGAGGGTCGAGAAGCTGCTCGTCCAGCAGGGATATCCGGTGGAGGGTATTGCGAAGGACATAAGGAGGCTCACAAAAGAGATAGGGAATAGGGAACTGGTCGCGCTGGAAGTCGCCAAGAAAGAAGCCAGCGAACTGCTAAGAAAGGGCATCGGCCCCGAGAAAGCCATAGATGCGGCAACCAGACTCGGACTTGCCATACTTACCGAGGGCATCCTTGTGGCCCCTCTTGAAGGCATAATCGATGTCAAAATGTGGAAGAATAATGACGGAAGCGATTATATCTCGATATTTTTCGCAGGCCCCATACGGTCCGCAGGGGGAACAGGGCAGGCCATGAGCGTTCTGATAGCCGACGTCGTGAGGCGGGAGATAGGAATAGACCGCTATAAACCGACCAATGACGAGGTCGAGAGATACAAGGAAGAGATACCCCTCTATGAACGGGAACAGCATCTTCAGTACAAACCCTCTTCCGATGAAGTGGACTTGATAGTCAGGAACTGTCCGGTCTGCATAGACGGAGAGGGTACCGAAAAAGCGGAGGTCTCCGGACACAGGGACCTTTCCAGAGTCGAGACCAACAGGGTAAGAGGAGGCGCATGTCTCGTAATAGCCGAAGGAATGTGCCTTAAAGCAAGCAAACTCAAGAAGCATGTGGATGCGCTCAAACTCGAAGGCTGGGAGTTCATAGGAGAATATGTGGAGCGTTTCGGAAAAGGTAAGAAGAAAGGCGACACCAAGATAGGGCCGAATCTGAAGTTCATAAAGGATGTCCTGGCAGGAAGGCCGGTCTTTTCGGGTCCGAGCGCGGTAGGCGGATTCAGATTGAGATACGGAAGGGCGAGGACCACAGGGGTCGCGGCAACGGCGATACATCCTGCGTCCATGTACATTCTGGATGAATTTCCTGCTCTGGGAACACAGATAAAGATAGAGAGACCCGGTAAGGCGGGCGTGGTAACACCATGCGACACCATAGAAGGACCCAGCGTGCTTCTGGTGAACGGAGATTTCGTCCCGGTCAATACAGTTGAAGAGGCAAAAAGGCTGAGACCGAGCATAAAGAGGATACCGGATGTCGGCGAGATACTGGTGGCATACGGGGAGTTCCTTGAGAACAACCATCCCCTTATGCCCGCATCGTTCAGCATCGAGTGGTGGGAGCTGGAAGCGGAGGAGAGAATAGGGTCGATCCCGGAAGGGCATATGGAATGGGACTCGGAAACGGCATTCGAATTCTCCAAGGAAACAGGAGTTCCTCTGCACCCGAATTTCAACTTCTTCTGGCACGACATAAACGGGGAAGAGATCATCAGGCTGAGAGAGCATATGGCTGGTGGAGAAATAGATGGAGAAAAACTGACGGTTCCTGCGGATGACGGGATAAAGGAGATTTTGATAAGGCTCGGAGCCCACCACCTCGTGCGCAATGGAAAATTCATCATAGAAAAGGGAAAAGCACTGTATCTCACACTCAATCCGAAAGAAGGAGAGGTTCCGGAAACGGAAAGGACAGTGGATGCCGTCTCGGAACTTTCCGGAGTCAAGATAATGGAGAGAGCCCCTACAAGGATAGGTTCAAGGATGGGCAGGCCCGAGAAGGCAAAGGAACGAAAGATGGACCCGCCGGTACACTCTCTATTTCCGATAGGCAATGCAGGAGGTCCTCAGAGACTGATGAGTGAGGCCATGAAGAAGAAAAAACAGGCATCGCAGCAGTCATTCGGAAGGATATCCGACCATGAAGAGGATGCTGTGAAGGTCGAACTCGGTGTGCGGAAGTGTACGAACCCGAAATGCGGAACGGTATTGAAATTTCCGAGGCCGTATTGTCCGAAATGCGGGGCACCCACGGAGTTTCAACGAAGAACGGAGATCATTGAGATAGAACTGCCATCTCTCGTTGAGGCCGCTCTCGAGAACCTTGGAGAAAGGATGCCGGACAAGATAAAGGCGGTAAAGGGGATGATGTCCGGGGAAAAGATGCCGGAACCTCTTGAAAAGGGAATATTGAGGGCAAAGAACGATGTGTTCGTCTTCAAGGACGGTACATGCAGGTTCGATATGACCGATGTTCCTTTGACCCATTTCCGCCCCAGAGAGATCGGTTTAAGTGTTGAAAAGGCAAGGGAGTTGGGATACACTCATGATTGGGAAGGAAAAGCTCTGGAAAGCGAGGAACAGATAGTCGAGATACTGCCTCAGGACATAATACCCTCGAAGAGCGCTGGAAAATACATGGTAAAGGTCGCAAAATTCATAGACGATGAACTTGAGGAGTTTTACGGGCTCGAAAGGTTCTATAATGCTGAAAGCGAATATGACCTTATAGGGCACCTCGTGGTCGGGCTTGCTCCGCACACATCGGGAGGGGTTCTGGCCCGTATAATCGGATACACGGATACGAACATGGGCCTCGCGCACCCCTATTTCCACACAGCCAAGAGGAGGAACTGCGACGGCGATGAGGACTCGATAATGCTTCTTCTGGATGGTTTGATAAATTTTTCAAGGAAGTTCCTTCCTTCCAGCAGAGGAGGTCTCATGGATGCGCCGCTGGTCCTTACGACCAAGATAATTCCCGATGAGATAGACAAGGAAGCACACAATGTGGACCTTATGAAGCGCTACCCGCTTGAGTTTTACCGGTCTACTCTTTCATACAAGGACCCCAAGGATGTTCTGGATATGATGGACATCGTCAAGGACCGGATTGGCACTCCGGGCCAGTACGAAGGCCTTTATTTCACACACGATACGAGGGATATCTCTGTCGGTCCGGTGGTTTCCAACTACACGAGAATAGGAGACATGGACGATAAACTGAATGCCCAGATGAAGCTCGCACGGATGCTGGATTCGGTCGATGAAAGCTATGTGGCGGAGCGCATAATATCAACGCATTTTCTTCCCGATATGATAGGGAACATGAGAGCATTCGCCACACAGGGTTTCAGGTGCACCAAGTGCGGTAAGAAATACAGGAGACCCCCTTTGTCCGGCAGATGTGAGTGCGGCAATACGCTTACTATGACCGTGCACAGGAAGAGCGTTATGAAGTATGCCGAGAAAACAAGGACTCTGGCAAGAGATTATCATGTTTCACCATACATGGCTCAAAGGATAGATGTATTGATAAAGAACATGGAATCTCTTTTCGACAACGAAAAGATAAAGACCAAAACACTGGACCAGTTCTTCTGAGGTGTTTCCTTGAGGTTCATGCTCATATCGGACATACACGGCTCTATGAAAGCGGCGGAATCGGCCGGAAAAGAGGCGAAAGAGCGAGGAGTGGACATAATGCTCGTGGCCGGGGACATAACGCATTTCGGAAGAGCGGATGAGGCGGAACGCATATTTTCCATGTTTCCGGTCAGAACGGTTGCCGTTCCCGGTAACTGTGACCCGCCCGACATACTCCCTTCACATGAAAAGATCATGGATGTGCATGGAAAGAGGGTGGAGTACAGAGGAATTTGCTTCGCAGGTCTGGGGGCATCCAATCTCACGTCTTTCTCGACATTGTTCACATATGGCGAGGAGAACATATACCTGATTCTGGATTCGATAATGAAGGACTGCGATGTGATGGTCACACATACCCCACCCATGGGAATACTGGACAAGACCGCATTCGGGCACAGAGGAGGAAGTGAAAGCATAAGAAAGGTCGCAGAAGAACAAAGACCGCCACTTCATGTGTTCGGCCACATACACGAGAGTCCGGGCGTAGAGATGCACAACGGTACGGTATTCGTAAATGCAGGCCCTGCTAGGAATGGAAACGCCGCAATAATAGATGTTGAAAAGAAGAATGGAAAATTGAAGGTTCCGGATGTGGAACTGATACGCCTATTTTCCGGATAGATAGTATTCCAAAACCTTTTTTTCGCTCTTTCTCAGGGTTTCCGACAATGTCGATATCGAAAGATTCATGTGTTCGGACAGCTCCTTTATGCTTATCTTCTTTGGGTACTCGAAATAACCCAATTCATATGCGGAGCGCAGTATGACCTCCTGTCTTTCCGTAAGTATGTCCTCTTTCTCAGGGTCTCGTATCGATATCACGCTGACCTCACAGTCATCGTTTTCAAGCTTGTCTATAAATTCTCGGATATTCTTTCTATCCGCGCTCACCACCGTCAAAAGAAGGGAACCGTCCCCTGTCGTGGTCCCGTATGTCAGAAAACAGTCGCTTCCCACTATCGCTTTGCATATGGAGCACTGATTGACCTTGACCTCCCCCAGAAGGCTTTCCCTTCCCACTTTGGACATCTCTATCTTGCAGATGAACCGGTTGTCGTTGAGTGTGTTGGAAACGCTCCCGAGGTCCTTTTCATTCCCTTTTATCTCTATAAGACTCTTTCCACCGGGTTTATCCGTGTCTGGCATCCATCCCAGAAATTTTATGGTAACCTCGTGCTTGAGCAAAATGTCCTTTATCCAGCTTTCTCCAAGTCTAACGCTGAGGGTCGCCTCGATCATGTGTTTTCCTCCGTCTCAAGCATGTTCTTCAATCACCGATGGTTTAAAAAGTTTTGGTGGCACGACCTGTGCATCGAATGAATCTCATGTACTTCCTGTCGACATATATTCTTACCTTTTTTCCCGGTTTTATCGCCGCACTTTCGAAGAGAGACATCTTTTCCAGTAGCACGATTTTTTCGTTTCCCAGCCCAACAGTGATTCTAAGCACATCCCCCACGGGTTCCGAGGAAATTATCACCGATTCCGTGCCTTTGTCGGATATCCTGCAGTTTCCCGGCCTGAAGAATATACAGCCATTACCATCGAAAGATGCGGGAACATCCCCGAAAGGACTCTTTGCAAGTCCGCCCACGCCGACGGATGGTATCAGATTCGCGTCTCCCAGAAAAGAGGCCACAAAATCGTTTTTCGGGTCTCTGTATACCTCCATCGGATTCCCTATCTGTTCTATTCTCCCCCTGTTCATGACCGCTATCCTGTCGCTTACCGCCATGGCCTCTTCCCGGTCATGTGTCACATATATTGCGGTTATCCCCAGTTCTTTCTGTATCCTCTTTATCTCGGAGCGGAGAGATATCCTCAGTTTCGCGTCAAGTGCGGAAAGCGGTTCATCCAGAAGGAGTATGTCCGGTTCGGGCGCTATGGCGCGGGCAAGCGCAACCCTCTGCTGTTCTCCTCCGGACAGTTCGGAAGGCTTTCTCTTTTCATATCCCTTCAGACCCACGAGTTCCATGACCTCTTTCACTCTCATCTCGATCTCTTTTTTTTGCCTTTTACGCATGAGCATCCCAAACCCTATGTTCTGCGCAACGGTCATATGGGGGAAGAGCGCATAGTTCTGAAATACCATTCCGACATTCCTTTTTTCAGGGGGAACTTCTGTGACATCCTTTCCATCGAAAAATATGTTTCCGGAATCCGGACGGAGAAGGCCGGAGATTATCCTCAAAAGTGTTGTTTTCCCGCAGCCGCTGGGCCCTAAAAGCGCAGTCATCTTTCCATCGGGCGCTCTCAAACTTACGGACCTCAAAGCTTCGGAATCATCGAATCTCTTTCTTATCTTTTCCAGCTTTATCTCCATCAGAAGGCACTCCTTTTCTGTTTCGCTCCTATCCGGTCTATCAATAAAAAGGATGCGGTAGCCATTATTATCAGTATGACGGACATGGCCGCAGCGCTCCCGAAGGCTCTGGTTCCGAGTATCTTGTAGATGGCAATGGGTATCGTGGTATATTCCGGCCTGTAAAGAAGAAGCGTCGCACCGAATTCCCCGATGGATATGGCGAAGGCAAAGGTCGCACCCACGATAATGCCCGGCATAAGCTGCGGCAATTCGGCATGTCTGAACGCCATAAGCGGGGAGGCTCCGAGACTTCTGGCCGCATCTTTCAACCGTTCATCGGCGGATGACGTGGAGTTGTAGACCGAGCGGAACACGAGAGGAAAAGCGATCACCGAGTGGGCCATGACTATCAGAATCCACGAGCCGTATATCGAAAAACCCAGAAATGCTCCGATATATGCCCATGCAAGGGTCACCGACGATACCGCCACGGGAAGCATCAATGCCGGAACCCATTTACCGTGCCTTTTTGCCCACAGTGACGAAATAACGGCCATGGGAACGGTCATCATGATGGTAAGCACCGCAAAGAAGAGGGAATTTCCTATGGCTGCGGCAGGGCTTATACCGATGACGGACGAAGCGTCTTCGGAGAAAAGGAGGGAATACCAGTGAAAGGTCAGGTCGCCGCCCCATTCGCTGACGAAAGAATAGTAAGCAACGGAGAGTATCGGTGCGAATATCAGGAATGCGATGAGAAATGAATATGCCGCAGCAAGGATGGAAGCTAGACCGCGTATTTTTCGCATGATCCGGTGCCCGGATGCGCCGGTCCTTCCGAAATGTGTGTAAATCCAGATGAAGATGAGAGATATTCCTATCTGAACAAGGGCGAGAGCGCTCGCCATGTGGGGTCGTATCAGTACGGTGGCCAGAACATATATCTCCACTTCGATGGTGGTATATGCGGCACCCCCCAGTATGAGCACTATCGCAAATGACATGAATGAGTATGCGAAGACAAGGGTGAATGAGGATATTATGGATGGTGCGAGAAGAGGGGCCACGATCTTTACGAATCTTTTGATCGGACCCGCACCTAGTGATGCCGCCGCATCCTCATAGGACGAATCCAGATTCTCCCACGCCGAGCCGACCATGCGCATGACCACCGGAAAATTGTAGAACGCATGGGCAAGAAGTATGGCACTGAGACTGTAGAGTATTCTTATGCGTATTCCGAAAGGCTCAAGCACATGGTTCAGGATACCGTTGTTTCCGAACAATGCGAGAAATCCCAGAACCACTATTATGGAGGGCAGTATGAAGGGAACGGTGCTGACGGCCTTTATAGCGGATTTTCCCCTGAAATCGTAGTTTCCAATGATATATGCACCGGGAAGGCCTATGATAAGGGTGAGAAGAGAGCTCAGAATCGCCTGATATACGGTAAATGATATCACACCTCCGTACCGTGAGAATGCCTCTTTCATGAATTCCGGGTTCGGCCCGCCATCCCAAAGACCGAGATAGAGCAGGGAGAAGACAGGGTATGCAAAGAAGGCCAGAAGGAAGGATAAAGGGATTAAAAAAAGGTAATTCCTTCTCATTTCCGCCGAATCCCCGCTGTTATCAGGAGCGCAGAGAGGATTGCCAGAACGGACCATGCTGCCGAGGGGTAGGGAGTGCCGTACGAGGAAGAATCGGAGCTCACGGCGCTCTCCCAGTCCTGAATCCATTCGTCATGTTTTTCGGCCAGTAGGTCCGGAGGTATGGTCAGGTTCTTCTCCGGTTTGACGGCATATTCGAAGGAGTGCGGAAGCGGGGCCTCCGGATTTACCGGGAACATCCAGTTCGTAAGAGGTATCTCCTTCTGGAAATCGGCGGACAATGCGAATTCTATGAATTTCTTTCCAAGGTCGGGATGCTTTGCGTTCTTCACGAGACCTATGCCCTCTATCTGAAGATATCCGGAATATTTCCCATCCACCTTGAGGAATGATGCACCGTAGCCGGTATCATTGTAGTACTCGACCCAATAGGCCGGGTCCGTGGCATAACTCACGACTATCGGAGCCTCTCCGGAGGTGAACATCTCATATGCGCTGTCCCAGCCGGATGTTATCGTCAGAGCATTGTCGGAGAGTTTCGACCAGTAATCCGCATCGAACTCATTCCCGTTTGCGGCTATGCTCCAGAGAAGGAATACCATTCCGGTGCTGGATGTCCGCGGGTCCTCAAGTATTATCTTATCCTTCCATTCGGGCTTTATCAGGTCGTCGAATGTCTGCGGCGGGTTCTGAACCTGAGATTTGTTGTAGACAAGGGCCACATATCCGTAATCGAAGGGAACGACATGATGGCTCGGGTCAAAGTCGAATTCTTCGGGTATGGAACTCAGGTTCTCAGGGGTGTAGGGTTCGAAGACATCGTTGTCCAGCGCTTTCTGGAGCAGAGAATTGTCCACGCCTATTATCACATCCGCCTGAGGATTGCTTTTCTCCATGATGGCCTTTCCGAGAACCTGCCCGGCATCCCCATAGGTACGGACCTCGACATGAACATTGTATCTCTGCTCGAACTGCGGTATCGTTGCGTTCTTCAACCCCCATGAGGCGAAGCTATCGTATGCATATATCACAAGCGTGTCTTCCTCGGCCTGCACGGGAACCGATGCCAGCAGGATACTGCTCGCAATGAAGAGCACCGCAAAGGACATTATAATTCCTGATATCTTTGTCATATTATCACCGCCTTTTCGACAAGTATAACCTATTTAAGTATTTCTAAAACCCGGTTATATGCGGTCACGGAAACTCCACATCTACTTCGGGTTAAAAATGGCATTTTAATACACAAAAATGACCATCTTTCTTTATATATATCCAACAGACAGCATCGTCGATGAAGAAGTTCATTCGGATTACGACCACAACGGAAAAAAAGGAAGATGCCGAGGCCATATTGAGAAAACTCGTAGAGATGCATCTTGCAACCCTGATGGGGTTCTGATAGAGGTGCCCGTAATGCTGATGCTCGTCTCCATATCGAAAAGAACGTGTCATATCTTCGGAGAATGTCATCTCGATTTGCCGCAGTGCAAACCCGAAAGAGAAAGCTTGGAGGTGGTGTTCGAATGAAGTCCGTGCTTTTCATATGCACCCATAATTCGGCACGCTCCCAGATGGCCGAGGCATTCGTGAACCACCTATGCAGTGACAGATACAGGGCGGAGAGCGCCGGAACCCTTGCAACACAGGTGAACCCCTATGCTATCGCGGTTATGGAGGAAATCGGAATATCTATGGAAGGACACAGGTCCAAGAGCATAGAGGAATTCAGAGACAGGACTTTCGATGTGGTAATAACGGTGTGTGATAATGCGAAAGAGGCATGTCCTTTCTTTCCCGGAAAACGAGTGATACATAAGGGATTTCGTGACCCTTCGGGGTTCATAGGAAGTGATGATGAGCGAATGAAAGAGTTCAGGAAAGTGAGAGATGAGATAAGGAGCTGGATACTCAATGAATTCTGTAAAGGAAATACGGAAGCAACCTCTCCAGCCCTAACGATTAAAAATGAAGAACCCAACCGCAGCAAGCTGCGGGGTATCTTCATTGGAAGTCTGACAATTGCAATTGAGTGATGTTTCCACCCTGTTCTTCAACATACCTCCTAATCTTCTCGAGGCCACCATAT
>Ga0190313_1001238_pt1 | contig 13891 bp, 9 predicted proteins | sample 4870071011_MG_FD_169989 | JGI IMG/M metagenome (GOLD analysis project Ga0190313, IMG submission 169989) | Hydrothermal vent sediment bacterial communities from Southern Trench, Guaymas Basin, Mexico - 4870-07-10-11_MG | ecosystem: Environmental > Aquatic > Marine > Hydrothermal vents > Sediment ...
CTTCTACTTTGGAAGGATTATCCACTCCATATTTTTCTATAAATTTTTCTTTGATTTTTTGTCGCATTTCTGGTAGTTTGAAAATAGAATCCACTCCATATTTTCTCATAACTGCTTGTTTATTCTTTTCTCTTACTTCTTTATTTTGCAAAGGATTTTCCACACCATATTTTTTGATGTTAGTTTGTTTAATTTTGTCTTGAATTATTTTAGACTCAAATGGTGTAGGAGCTCCATATTTTTTTAAATTTGTTTGTTTGATTTTCTTTCTAATAGTGGGTGAGCTAAGATTCCATTCTACACCGTATTTCTTCAAGTTTGTTTGTCTGATTTTTTCTCTAATAGTGGGTGAGCTAAGATTCCACTCTACGCCGTATTTCTTCAAGTTTGTTTGTCTAATCTTGTCTTTTATCTCTTCACTTTGTAATGGGTTTTCAACACCATGCTTTTTTAGATTAGTTTGTTTAATTTTCTGTTTTGTTTCTTCTAGTTGGAAAACATTTTTTACTCCATATTTATTTTTGACAGCTTTTTCAATCGTTTTTCTCACTTTTTCGCTACTTATAGCATAAGGAGTTCCATACTTCCTTATATTTGTTTGTTTTCTTTTACAGCCTGCGCATATAAAATTTGGATATAATCTATTATAATGCCAATTCTGTGTCACTTCTTTTTTACAAATAAGGCATATAAAAGTTATTTTACTGTTGCGTGGCACTATTTTGCCATCACAATAAAGCTGTTTGTTTTTAATGTAAAAGTGACCTGTAATTTCTTGTTGCCCTATTAGCGCTTTTAATATTTTCATCTCTTTATATATATGCTTTCAATAAAAAAAACCGCCTCCGCAGAGGCGGTTAAATTAATAATTACATTCACTGAGCTTTCTTTATTATTTTCACTACTATAACATCATCTGATTCAATTGAGAGTGAAGCAGCTCCTGTTCCATCGAACTCTATTCTTTTTTCACCGCTTAAGTATCCATAACTCACTTCGTATTGGCTCAAAAGGACACCGTTGAGATATACACTCATAAATATCCCCATATCTCTTAACTCAGAAAGAGTTTTGGACTCTGCTGGTAGGAGATCTGTTACACTGCTATCTTCCAGAACTATATAATCATTTGCTGCCTCGGTTGTTGAAGGCTGCTGCTCTTCGTAACCAAGTTTGATAGCATCTTCAAATGCTTCGTTTATAGCTCCAATGATGTTTTGAGCTGTAGTAGATAATCCTGTTACTCCTGCTGCAGTAAATGGGATATTGCTTACTCTGCTATCTGTAAAGATCAACTCTGCTGCTGACTGAACGGTTAAATCTCCTGAAGAAGTTTTGATAGTAGAAGCCGCATTTCCATCTAAGCTGAATGAGCCTCCACTTTGGTCTAGTTTACCAGTTATATCAACTTCATCACCTGTCGCTAGTGCTTTTACTGAAAGTATATCATTACCAGAATCATCTGCGAAATTGTGCTCGTACCCATCGGTTATCTGCCATTCAACAGAGCCATTGTCCATTGTGATGATTCTATTGCCGGTTTCACCATCATAGACTTCATCTAATGTGTTAGCTCCAGTTGCAGCGTTGTAGGCTGCGTTGATGGCGCCTATTAGTGAAGTAGATACACCATCTACAAATGATGTATTCGAAGCATCTGACAGTGTTATTGCTGAAGCTGTTCTGGAATCGTCGAACTTAATATCTCCTGCTGATGTTAGCTCTATATCACCACTTGTTGTTGTGGTTAAACCTAAGCTGGCTGATGTTACATTTATACTAGAAGCAGAATCTGCTGAGATTGTAAACGTTCCAGAAGATTGTGTTAAATCTCCAGTAACGTCAACTCCTCCATTAGCGTCTACATTACCACCAAATGTAACTTGACCTGAGGATTGATTCAGCGCCCCAGTTACATCTATACCAGAGTTGGCATCTACATTGCCGCCAAATGTTACCTGGCCATTAGATTGTGTAAAGATGCCATTTACGACAACTTGATCTCCAGCTGATAGTGCTTTAACTGATAATATATCTGTTCCCGAAGCATCTGCGAAGTTGTGCTCGTACCCATCGGTTATCTGCCATTCAACAGAGCCATTATCCATTGTTATAATTCTGTTGCCAGTTTCCTGATCATATGTCTCATCTAATGTTTGATTTCCTGTAGAAGCTAATGTATAGAGCTCGTTCAAAGCGCCTTCTACATTAGTGCTTGTAAAATGATCGCTAGCATCTTCTATTCCTATTATAGAAGCTCCTTTGCCATTGGCAGTAGAATTAAGATCCACTGTTCTTGTATATAGTAAATCATGGTCATGATTTGATAGACCATAATTACCAGCTTTTCTAATATAAACTTTATCTCCTGCTGTTAAACCACTATTAAAAGTAATGGAACTTTGAATACTTCCAGGTGCTCCATCTTCCTGGTAATCTTCACTTGCTCCATTTAATTGTAGAACTCCATTCTTGAAAACTTCTATTTCGTGAGCTCCGTTTGTATATGTCCAACCCTCTGTGGTGGACCAATCAAATTGTGTTTGACCAGCTGTTGCTGTGAAAGAAGCGTAATCTCCAGTCCAATTAAGTGCCTTTGTATAGTCTCTTGCTTTTCTAACAACTACTCTATCGCCGCTATGCAAGCCAGTATTAAAAGTAATAGATGTCGAAGAGCTCTCAACATAATCGTCGGAAGAGCCTTTTACCATCAAGAGACCGTTTCTGAAAACTTCTATTTCATCATTATTTTGTAAGTAAGAAAAACTTAAATTGAAAACAGTTTGTCCATCAGAAGCTGTAAAAGTATTTATTTCACCATAGAAGTTATTAGGAGCAAATCCAATAATGAATGTTACTTTATCACCTGCTGTCAAACCAGAATTAAATGTAACTGTTGTATCATCTGTTTCAACATAATCATCACTAACTTTCTTTAGATCTCCATTTACAAACACTAATAATGTATTTTTACCTCTTTGATATGAGTGTCCCAAATTAAATACGGTTTGACCAGATGTAGCTGTATAGTCTTCTCTAGCATAGTGTAAATCTACTGCAGTACCTGTTTCAAATGGTTTCCAGCCTGAGTCTGAGGCATCCCAATAATACATTGCTCCAAGTTGTTTCACTAATCTAACATCACCATCTCTATTGCCTGTTGTTGGAAGATCATTTTTACTTTCAACTGAAGGTAACCAATTTTCAGCGCCTGCGCTTATGAGTTTCCACTCTGATTCTGTGCCGTCCCATTCGTATATATCTTCTGTATCTAATACCAATCTGACGTCACCATCGCTGTTGCCTGTAGCTGGCAAATCATTATATGTATTTACTGGTGATTTCCATTGTATTGATAAAATATCATTTTTGAGCTCATTTAGAGCACCAACTATAGATGTTGCCGTAAATGAACTGGATAATCCTGTTGTACCTGATTCTGAGATTGGGATATAAGATGTTAGATATTGATCTTTGAATTGCAAATCGGCTGCTGAATTCAAACTTAAATTACCTGACGAAGTTGTTATACTTGAAGCTGCGTTAGCATTAACAGTAAATGCGCCTGTTTGCTGTGTTAAATCTCCGGTTACATCCAAGCCTCCATTAGCGTCTACATTACCACCGAATGTCACCTGGCCTGAAGATTGAGTAACAGCGCCTGTTAAGCTAGTATCTCCAGTAACGTCAATTCCACCATTAGCGTCTACATTACCACCGAATGTCACCTGGCCTGAAGATTGAGTAACAGCGCCTGTTAATGTAGTATCTGCTGTTACTTCTACTGTATCTCCACCAGCTGCGGCACTTACAACTACCACACCTGGATTACCTGTGTCTTCTGTGGATATCTGAAACTTTCTACCATCTGTTAGCTGCCAATCAACGTCTGTTGTATCGACATCTATTGTAGAGCCTCCATTGTAAGCTTCGTCAAGGCTTAGGGCTCCACCTGTTCCGCTTGTTTTGGCTATATAATATGTACCTGTTAGATCTGTAATAGCCCAAGCATCGTTTGCTTCATCCCAGAATAACTGTACATTAGTGGCTGTCCCTCTCTCTACTTCAATACCAGCATTCTCTGTTGGGGAAGATCCTGTAAAATTGCTGTTTAGTACAATTATGTTGTCAGCAAGTTCTATTGTTTCTGTATTTACAACTGTTTGAGTACCTTGGACTGTTAAATTACCACTTACTACCAGGTTGCTCTGTAATGTTGCATCTCCAGAAACTTGTAGTGTGCCTCCTACAGTAGTATTACCATTGCTGACATCTACTGAGAAGTTTGAACCGCCTACTGTTAGGTCGGCTCCTGTAACATCAAGGCCTGCTTCTGCATCTACATTGCCGCCAAATGTTACCTGGCCGCTTGATTGACTTAATTTACCAGTTATATCAACTTCATCGCCTGCTGCTAGAGCTTTTACTGAAAGAATGTCATTGCCTGAAGCATCAGCAAAGTTGTGTTCATAGCCATCTGTTATCTGCCACTCAACAGAGCCATTGTCCATTGTAATTACTCTGTTGCCAGTTTCGCCATCATAGACTTCGTCTAATGTATTGGCTCCAGTTGCAGCGTTGTAGGCTGCGTTGATGGCGCCTATAATTGATGTCGAAGTGCCATCTGCGAAAGTGGTATTGGATACATCAGAGAATGGAATAGCTGATGTTCTAGAATCCTGTAATTTGAATTCTCCACTGGTAGATATTGTGTCGCCGCTTAATACTTTTGTTTGATTATTAAAATTCGTTGATTTAGCAAATGAAGATTCTATAATTGTTGTAGAGCCGCCATTTGTGTTATCTATTGAATATGTTGGGTTATTAGAAACATAAGCATCTTTGAATCCATTTACGGTTATATTTGAACCTGTAATATAAACAGCTGTATCGACAGAGTCTTTTGAGTAACAGCTGTTCATAGTTATATTATTTCCAGCTAACTTGAATGCATAGCCTGGATAGCTGGAACTTCTGTTTAATGTGTCTTCAGAGCCACAAGCATCTAAAACTATATTATTAGAATTTTCTAAATCATAGCTAATTCCACAGGCTTCACTAGCACATCCAGAGAGATGAGAATATGTCATATTTGTTAGAGCAAAACCTGCTTGCGTTGTGGTAATACCATAACAATTTATAAAATTACAGGATGTACCACCCCAAACATTGAAGCCGTGTCCAGCTACTTTAACAACTTTAACATTTATAAATGTGGATAATATAGGTGTATTAATAGAAAGACCACTATTAGCACATTCTTCTATTGTCACATTTTTCATATAGACATGTGCTATATTAGCATTAGCTGATCTTGTTAGAAATATTCCACCACCACCTGTTGCGCTTTGGCCTGGACCATATAAGTGAAGATCTATGAATTGTACATTATTTATATCTGCGCCTGTAATGTGATAATTTGATGTATTGGTGCTGGTTAGAGTTGTTTCTCTTCCTTCATATCCTTTTAGTGTTATATTGCTATAAACTGCAATCGGTGTTTCAGAACTAATGTCATAGTTGTCAGAGTCTATTATTACAGTGCCACCATCATAATTAGTATGCAAGTAATCAATAGCTGACTGTAAACTGCTAAATTGTGATAAGAAAACTGTTTTCGATATTTCACTTGCTTTTAGTATTCCATCAATTGTAGTGTCAGCATTGATTGAAACGGTGTCTCCTGTTGCCTCAGCGTCTATTTCAAAAATAGAAGCATTTCCAGTTGCTTCAGTACTGACCTTGAATTTTTTGCCATCTGTTAGCTGCCAATCAACATCTGTTGCATCGACATCTACAACTGAACCATTATTATAGGCATCATCAAGAGAACCTGAGCCCATTGTATTGTTTATTGTATCAATATCACTCTGAAGCTCTTCTAATGCGTCCTGAACATCTGTTGATGTAAGATTGCCAGAAGCTTCTACTCCTATTAAACTAGCTCCTGAACTTCCTGAAGTCGTATCAGAAAGATCTGCTACTACATTTTCTATAGCTTGTTGTACTGTGCTGGCTGAGCTCCAACCAGTTTGAGTGAGAGCTGTGAATCCTACTAAATCTGCACCACTAGTTCCATCTGTTGTGGAGCCTAATTGAGTTTTAGTATAATATCTATCGTCATGATTATGCGAACCAGTTACACCAACGACATCAACAAAACCATATCCTATGGCGGATGCTAGTAACGGTTTTGTGTATTCATCATATACTTCAATAAAAAGCATGTCGATTGCAGTAGCAGTAGAGAATGTAAAATCATCTCCATTTCTCTTTTTGTAGTATGCTTTATATTGTCGTTTATCTGCGGTTCCATTGATTGCTTCACTCGCACCACTTTCTAAAGTCATAGCTGTATCGCTGGTAATAGAAGCAATATATCCCACCGTATTGCCTGTGTCATGATTTACTAATGCATCTCCTACTTCAAAATCAGAAGTGAATTTAGTGTTAGTTCCACTTACTGATGTGCTACCAGCTGATACACTAACTGTGCCCTTTGCGCTTTGTCTAGCATAGCTTTGATCTACTCCGCTGCTGCTTGGAGCAGAAGTTAGTTCTAAACTTGTATCATTTGTGATTGATGCTACAGTTCCCAAGACTTCTTCATTTACAATCAGCACGCTTCCTACTTCTAATTCGGTAGTAAATTGCGTGCCCCCTGTTCCTGATGAACCAGTAACAGTGGTGCTACCCGATGTCCAGCTAATTGTGCCGGATAATGGGATATAATTTTCATGATGTAATTCAAAATAGACCTGCCCATTTTCACCGTCATCAACAGCATCTCCGTTGAGATGAAGTCTCATTTGACCTTTATAATTATTAATTCCAGAGCCCCAAGCTCCCTGTCCAGATGTTAGAACTCCTTTACTACTGCCGTCTATAGTGTGTGTATCGATTGTTGCTGCTTGTTCAACATTTTTAGTGATATTATCACTATTGCTAACAGAAGTTATGAAATTTTCTATTTTATCCCAGTAGCCCTGTAGTTTATATTCCAATACAGTTTGCTTGGAATTAGAAGTTAAGTCAGTTCCTTGTATTGAATTAGTTAAATTAAGTTTGGAATAAACAATACCAGCACTGGGAGCGACCTTCTCGTTAACAATAAGGCCATCTCTAAGCTGATCACGTTTTATTTGTGTTATCACTTATCCTTCCTCCTCTAATAATGATTGATTTTCTACTATTATCTTTAGATTAAAACTCTAGAGCTTGATGACTTTTATTTTAATTTTATCATTTTGTTGAAGATCATATCCTGTAAAACCACTTCCGGAAAATTTTATTTTTTTTGTGTGGGTAGATGTTTCATAGATATATCTGTAATTATCATCATAGAGCTCTTTACCATTTACAAGAATGTCCATTAATATATTGTTTGCTCTCAAAAAAGCAGGTTCGATTAATTGATTTGCTGGTGTCGTAGGTAGTAAAGTGCTGGTTGTTACAACCTCATCATTGGAAGCTTCTTCAGAATCTATCTCTTTTTCTTCATAAGTATGTTTAGGCTGGTAGCCGGCTGAGTTACTCTTGCCTATAACAGTAACCCTATCACCATTTTCGCCAACGAGGACAAGGGTGATTTTGCTAGCATCAGTCTCGTAATAATCTTTATTAACCGTGCCTAAAATTCCATTTATATAGACAAGAATATCATCTTTGCCGGGTGTATAAGTGTGACTCAAATTTATTTCATTTTGCCCATCTACTAGTTCAAATCTTTCCTGCCACTGTACATTAGAGATTTGTTCCCATCTAGAAGCAGAAGCATTCCATCTATATAAAACATTTTCTTCTAATACAATTCTTAGATCGCCATCTAAATTACCTGTTACTGGTAAATTAATATATTGGTCGACAGGAGCTTTCCAGTGCGCATCTCCAAATGATGGAATATTTATAAGATCGTTAAAATCTATTCTTGGGCCCTCACCGTCTACTCCTGTATGTTTATGCCCTTGATCTTTGTCAAAATATGTATTTAAATCAGAGTGCGTTGGATATCTACTATCTATAGCTCCATTTAATAACTCATATTCTGTGTAATATCTATCGTCAAGAACATTATTCCCAACGCTGGCTGAAGGGTCTAATTGAGCTTTTGTGTAATACCTATCATCGTGAAAATGGGTTCCAGGCATAACCATGATCCAATTGCTGGCAGCGGCATTCCATCTATATAGACGATTCCCATAAACAGAATCTGAGAGATCTTTTACATAAACAATGCTGCCATCTTCAGCTGAACTTGGTAGGTCGCTGTATGTATCAACTGGATCGATCCAATAAGCTGAAGTCAAGGAGACCCATTGATGAGTTGAGGAATCCCATCTATATAATCTATTTTCACTTAGAGTTAATCTTACATCTCCCTGAGTGTTACCTGTCAAAGGTAGATCATTTTCAGAAGTAACAGGCTCTTTCCAATTATCCGAGGCTGCGCCTGTGCCTTCTAATTTTCTACCAGTATATACATAGCCTGTAATTTTAAAAGGAGTAGAGTAAGAATGATCGTTTTGAATATAAAGGTATCCTGGATTATATTGAAAAAACCAATCTATTGGATCAGCAGTGGTTATCTCGTTATTGTTAGCATCATAAAGTCGAACTGTATACTTTCGACCGAATCTGGGAGATATCCAGTCAACAAGATATTCATTATTTTCAAAAGCATACCACCCTTTCTTATTAGCAACAGTTACGTCTTCTGTGAGAATAAATAATTCATACTTTGTAGCAATGCCAGCGCTAACCGCGTCTGATGGTTCCGGTGGTATTTCATCTATCCATATTTGACTTTTTTGAATTGTAAAATGAGAGGAGCGTAGTTCTTCGTATATTTGTTTGTCTGTTGATGTTTCTACTTTATCATTTAATATTTTAAAAGAAAAATCTACTTTTGTTTTATCAGTTAAAGCCAAAACTTTGCTCCGCTCTTTTTACCAATTTAAAGCTTCTATCTTACTTATCTCTTTTATACTCGAATTATTTTTATATTTTATTCTTATAACTACTATGAAATTAGAATTCGCAGTCGAAAATGTTCCAAAAGTAAAATAGAATTCATTATTATCACTTCTGTTTGCAACGAAACAACCATCTCCATCCGAACCAGTAAAATCGGCCGAATTGAATGGCAAATCTCCTCTTAGCCAGCCCGTTTGCGTTGGCAATTTAATTTCTAATTCTATATTGGAATAAGGCCATTCTGAAACATTCCAACCTTCGAATTGCAAAATAATGTTAGTATGGGGGTTATCAGATTTGAAAGCTCTTAAATAAATTTGTTCACCAGAAAAGGAGCTATAATTAGCAGTTTGGGCAGGCGAATACCCAGATGTATAGTCTATTTGCGGATAAGTCAGCAAACCAGGCCATACCTGTAAATTACCATTGGATAATATATTATTTGAGTTCCATTGATTTGTTATATTTGATATTAAGTTATCATAGCTATCATTTGGTAATCGGTATGTTTCATCTAAAAAAAGCTCCAAGGTATTGGTAGATTGATTATTATAAGTTAATATTAAATATTTACCACTAGAACTATAAATAGAGCTTCCTGCGCCAAATGGATCTTCCGCATAAGCTTCTGCTATAGCATCATCAGAAAATATATTCTGGTTATTAACTGTGAAGGTAGAACTGTAATTGAAAGAATCTCCTATAGCAGGAGGATCGGAAGGTCCACTAACCCCACTACTATTGTGATTAAGAACCAAATTATTTGCTGCAAACTGATTTAGATTAACAATTATCTGGTTCTGAGTATATGTATTGTCGTATATATTCGAAGAAGATAGAGAAATGTTAAAAACATCTCCTATAGAATAAAATCTAACTCCGCTTAGATATTTATTGGATGTAATTGAATTTTCACTTATACTAAGGTTATCAATAGATGGTCGATTTGGATTATTGTCAAAAAACAGGTCCAACTCATTTGTTGAAGCCGTTGCCATGGTCTCTTTCCTCCACAATTTCATTCCAGATCAACTGATTTCCATAATAGCGTTCCATTTCCGTGCCGCAATTGGGACAATAAACTGGATTTTTAGCTTCATCTATTGATCTATAAACTTCCAAAGTATGTTCACAGACTGGACATTTGTATTCATATAATGGCATTTTTAACCTCCTTAAGCATCTTATAAGTGTCCAATGACTTGAGCTGTTAAACTTGTATATTTACAGGAAGCTGTACCGCCTCCATTTGCTCTCCATTTGGCTTCAAAACTTATAGTTCCATCTTGATTTGCTTTGTATATTCTCTCACAGTACATTTGTCTGGATATAGAATCATTTCTAATATAAGAAGCTACTAAAAGACTTGCATCTCCGGAATATATAGTAGGATATGCTATAGTGTCATAAGATGAATCTGTATTCCAAAACCATCCTTGGAGAATTATTTTAATCACATCATTTGTTTTCGCGTTAATTGAAATGGTTGATAGATTATTTATAGAAATATAGCTAGTAGAAGTCGTAGTTTCAACAGCGCCTCCGGCGTCTGAGTAAGCAAAATTGACTTTGTGGTCAGAATAATTTTCAACATACAGGTTTTCTGTGTAAATGTTATTAAACAAATTTGTGGTGCTTCCCAGATCAACAGTATATCCAGTTGAATCTGTTGGTACCAGACTTTTTTGTATATTGTCTAGTTCATCCAGTTTATTAAAGGAGCCGCCTGTTTTAGTATAGTCACGAGCTTTTCTAACAACTATAAAGTCACCTGCTTCGAGTGAATAATTGAATGTAATTTGGTTGGAGCCAGTTTCTTGATAATCATTGCTTGCACCCTTTATCATCAAAAGACCATTTTTATAAACATCTATTTCATCATTGCCTACGTTATAAGTAAAGCTCAAATCAAACACCGTTTGAGATGCAGAAGCTGTAAAAGTTTCTATTTCTCCAAAAAAGTTATTATTAGCTTTGCCTATGATAAATGTTACAATATCGCCTGACTGCAATGGATCTACAAAAGTTATAGTGCTATCATCTGTTTCGCTGTAGCTATCGTCTTTTTTTTGAAGCAAACCGTTGATGAATACTAGAATATTATTAGCATTGGGTTTATAATTATGATTTAAGTTAAAAACAGTTTGATTAGAAGTTGCTGTGTGATATTCAATTATATTATTAGAAATGCTTCCTGAAAATGTTATTTGTTCCCATTCGGAGGTAGTTTGATTCCATTGATATAATTCTGCTCTGTTCTTAACAAATCTAATTTCTCCTGCCGAGTTTCCTGTAAGAGGCAAATCACTATAATTATCAACGCTACCTTGCCAGGGAGTATTAATTTTTGATACGTCAATATTAGCATTGTCTGCTACATCTTCATTGATGATAGTATAATTTTTTATATCTATACTTTCTATAGAATCATCTCTAATTTGACTTCCTTTAATTTTACCGGCCATGTATTACTCCTATGTTTCATGCACTAATTTAATAGAAGGATTATCACCGGGTGATATCCAAGAGCTTTTGAAAACGATATGGCAACTTGCATATTGATTGTATGGAACATTTTCATATATTCCACAAAATGTAACAACAATACAGCCATTAGAACTTATCCATGGCACTGAAGTTTGATTGGTGTCTCTTTCTGATTCATTAAAAAAATCTGATAAAATTAAACTGTCTATCAATGTGCCGTTTTTATAAAGTTTCAAAGTTCCTTTGTCTCCAGGCCCAAATTCTATTTCGTCGCTGTTAAAGGGAAGATAATTGACAATGTGCATATGCTGCTCTCCAGCTGAATATTTAACAAAAGAATTTCCGTTTGATAAGAAGCCACTTTTCTCATCGGGCACAAATATATCTCCCTGAATATCATCGTGACCCTTGGGAGTTAAAACACTAGCCATTCCTTCATGGATATCTATCCACTTTGATTGAGCAGCATCCCATCTATAAACTCCATTATTGTCTTTAACAAGTCTAACATCTCCGTCAAAATTTCCTGTTGATGGTAAATCAGAGAAACTGGGTACTGGGGGTTTCCAAAATGTAACGTCTGACGGCTGGACAATAGCTTGCCAGGCTAAAATGGTTGCGTCCCATCTATATAAAGAACTTTCATCTTTTACTAGTTTTATTTCACCGTCAGAGTTGCCTGTTAATGGCAAATCAGCAAAAGTTTCAACGGGCGCGCTCCAATATTTACCAATAACCGGAAGCCAATCTCCTACATAAACTATCTGTCCATCAGTGTCTAATTGCTGTCGTTCTACCCAAATATACAAAGTCTGTTCCTTTAAAACAGCTCGGGTGTCGCCATGTTTGTTTCCAGTAAGAGGCAAATCTTGTTTTGTTTCAACAGGGGAAAGCCAATATGTTTGGTCTTTTCTATAATATCTATCATCATGAAAAAATGGACCATGGATAGATGTTACAATACTAAATTTTCCATGTTCGTCTATAATAACGTATTTCACAGTTTACTCCTTATTATAAGCGGCCTTGAAACATTAATACTATTCCTTGCTTCTTATCTATTTCTCCTGTTATTAATTGAACCAAAACCAAAGCTCTTAAATCATGCCCTCCAACATGCCAGGGTAATCTCGCATATTTGTCTTTGTTATATATAGTTGCAATTATGCCATTCTCGAATTCTACAGCTATTTCATTAGGATATTCACTATCTATATATTTAGCTTCTCCAAATATTTTTTCTATAACACTTGTGGAAGCCTTACTTGTACCTATAAAATGAGTCTCATTTGTTTTTTTTGAGAATGGCTCGATTTTTTTGAATTTTATTTTCAACATTCCTTACCTCTTTTGCATCCTCGGATTTTCCAACCACCTTTATATGCACCTACCCATCTCAAGCTTTTAGCTCTTCCTATATCAGCCGGGCTTTCTTGCCCCTCTGTTTTGTTGGGAATAATGTCAATACCTGCTTCTTTATAGCTTCTTGTTACCAGCTCTGAACAAATTTTTGCATGTTTACTGGCTAATGGATTTTTCCATCTATCTGGTAAAATAAAGGTTAATGGGAATAGAAATAATTCTAAATAATTATAATTTTCACCTACATGTTTTAATGCGTTTTGGCAAACTTTTTCTGCTTTGTCTTCAGAAAGGTTAGGCCATCTGAATATATCGATTCTATAAAACCTTTTTATATTCCAGCTTAGAGGTCTAACTCTTACCCCTTGCCCCATTTTATTCGTGGCTCCTACACAGTCGCCACCGCCTATATATATTTCAGCATGACTGTAAACTGATTTTGTTATTTTTTGAATAGCTCTACCTAAAAATGTATTGTTTGACATTAAAAGAATGTCTCCTCTTTTAACATCTTTTACTAAATCTTTTCTTTCCATTTTATCACCTCATTAAAAATGAATTTAGTTATTTCCATGCATTTTCATGTCAATGGGCCTCTATTAAAAGCAATCATTATTAATTCTGCTTTTGTTACTTTAGCTCCTTCTTCTATTAAATCATCAGCTATACGTGCTTCATATTTAGGATTAATGAGTGCTTCTGGATCAAAATAGAATTCAACAAAAGGCGTTGTTTCCACTATAAATGAAGCTTTGTATTCGTCTCCTACTCTCTTAAATTTGACAACATAAAAAGCTAAACCATTTTGCATCTTAATAGTGATTTTTCTAACGTCTTTTAATATCATTAATAAACCTCTAAATAATGTTTAATAATTTTTTCCAATCAAACATACATTTAATAACATCCTGTTTGGATATGCTGGGAGCATCTATAAAACTTATTTTCAATGGCTCTTCTTTTTTCAATGGAAATTCTATAGCACCACCTTCGTATATACTAAATAATTTTTTTACCCATAAACTTCTTTTATTTATTTTAATTGGATACATAATATCCCATATAGTTA
>Ga0190313_1001239_pt1 | contig 13890 bp, 13 predicted proteins | sample 4870071011_MG_FD_169989 | JGI IMG/M metagenome (GOLD analysis project Ga0190313, IMG submission 169989) | Hydrothermal vent sediment bacterial communities from Southern Trench, Guaymas Basin, Mexico - 4870-07-10-11_MG | ecosystem: Environmental > Aquatic > Marine > Hydrothermal vents > Sediment ...
TTTTCCACAACATATTAACTGACATTCAGCTCCCCAGATGATACTTTTTAGTTTAGATTATATCTTATCAAATCTTAAAATTTTTCGGAGGCATGCATCAACTGCAGAAAGTGATAATCTCAATATTTTTTAAGAAAGAATGGAAGGTTTTGTCGATGAACCGCAAAGCAACTACTCTAATTGTTACGATAATTATCATTAATGTGCTTTGCTCTTGTGGCTATCATGTTATGAGTAGTAATATCGCGATACCACATGAGTTTGCAAAACCAAAAATTGTGTTCTATGCAAAGGATTTAGCAATTCCGATGGAGAATTTTTCTGTTTTGAGACAAATGCTCGAAAATAAAGGGTTTAATGTTAGCATTGTTAATGAAATTACTTCATATGAGGTTTTCGAAAATGCTCAGCTTTTCATACTAATTGCATGTGAAAATGTGACAAAATTAATGACTAATTTAACAAAATTTTTCATCGAGCAAGGAGGTTCTGTTCTTCTAGCACCGTTTCATGAGAAAACTAATGAATATGACGATATATTGAGGATCTTTGGGATGGAATTTACAGCAAAAATAGTAAGAGATAACGAATCAAATTACCAAAATGACACCGCCATTATTCATTTACATTCACCAAACGTATTTGCACATACTTCTCATCCAATAACCCTAGGAATTTCCGATCTAATTATTCCTTATAGTGTAGCAATCAAATTCACAGGCAATGTCTCATTAGAAATGATATTTCATAATTACACATTATTATGGGGCCAAAATACCACTTACATTGATTTAAACAATAACAATAAACCTGATGCAAACGAACCAAAGGGAAAAAATGTCACCTTGGCCGTTGCGATTGAGGCATGGAGTGGGGCCAAGGTAGTAATAACGGGATCTGCAAAGATTTTTTCAGACGAATTCATTAATGTAACCCAGAATTACATAATCGTTGAACGTATTGTGGACTGGCTTAGTGGAAGAAAGTGGTCAATTCATATTTCTAATCTGAAAGTTTCACAACAAGTTATAAATTACGACGAGACGAAGACTATAAATGTGTCATTTGATGTTAGTGATGCAGCAGGTAATCCCGTAATAAATGCAAGCATTTGGATAATATTACAACGTGCGGGAAGAATTGTAAGAAATGTTTCAGTTAATGTTACCGGGCAAATACACTATGAACTTACACTGAATTTAACGGGACTTACACGAGGGGAATTCTTGGTGAGAGTACTTGTATATAAAGAATTTTGGGGATTCTTTTGGTCTGCGTCTGTAAGGATTTCAATTGTAAGACAAATATTAAAACCGATACTTGATCCCATTGCAATAAGCTTATGGTTGGCAATATTGGCAATAGGAATCGTATTCTGGATTCGTTGTTCTTCATGGATAAAGAAGCAAAAGAGATTAGTGAAGGAACTTACAGAGAAACTCGAGAAAAGAAAAACTTAAAGAAGTAAGCATTTCTTTAAGAGAAGATAAGAAGAGGGAATTCATATGACGCGTGATAACAAAATTAAAAAATATTTACCACAAGCGAAAAGTGTTTTTTACCTAGTTCAATGTCCCAAGTGTGGAAGCAGGCAAGTGATTTTTTCACATGCAGCAATAGAAGTTAGATGCCTTTCTTGTAATGAACTTTTAGCAAAGCCCACAGGTGGTAAAGCAAAAATTTATGGTCAAATAATTGAGGTGTATAAGTGAAATTACAATAGTGAATGAGAATAAAACTTGAAATTTAAGGTGAGCTTTGGTGAAGAAAAAGTATGCTATTATGTGTATTCTTCTCATATTGCTTAAAGCAAACGTTGCTAGTATACATCCAATATCTTGCGAAACGTCTTGGAAATATACCATAGTGATTGATGCATCTCATGGACTAGCTATCAATGTAAGTGCATTCAAAACTGGAATAGAGAGCATAACCGCGCTTATTGAACGTGAATACAATGTAACAATAGACGTATGGGTTTTCAAAGATGGTAGAATAAACAAAACAACGTTGAGTGGAGTTAATATCTGGTTAATTCCGCCTCTTAATGGAAGCATATTTTACAAAACATTCGAAATAAATGCTTTGAAGTGGTTTTTAGAGGAGGGTGGTATTTTAATCATATCTTCCTCAGCATATATATCCTATAACCCACATCCAGATCCTCTAGTTCTCAATGACATCCTACGTGGACTAGAACTTGAGACAAAAATTCGTTTCTATCACTATGAAGGAAGTGGCGATACATTATATGATAGCATCAATGGTCTTGTGAATGGATGTGTAATAAACATCACAACTGACCTTATGTCAGAGGAGCTTCGTAATTACTTAAATAAGTCACTAATAATTCGTTCAAGCTCGATTGAAATTCTAGTGCCTAGTGAATTTCTAGTTATAAATGCACCACCAACAGCATTTTCTCTTAATGGAAATTTAAGTGTTTCATATGGCAATTTCAGCGTATTTGCTATGAATAAAACAAGAAGTGGCGGTGCTATAGTATTACTAGGCTTTGCTGAAGTGCTGACGAATGAAACATCGCCACTAGGAGTTCCTTGGCTTAATTTAGGGGATAATCTTCAGTTTATAAAGAATCTGCTAATTGATCTTCTTCAAGTAAAACAGAGAACAAAAACACAAATTTTAAGACTAACGTTTCCTCTCTACTTGATTTATTTTGCTCTAGGAGCAATTCTTTTAGTATTATCTGTCATTGAATTAAGACGAAAACCTAGAAAAATTCGAAGGAGAAGAACATAATGAGTAAGAAAAAAAGAACTAAAGCTCCATTTCTTGGAACAACCACCTACTTTTTTTGCTCGAATTGTTACTCTCCATTACTTGATTCCAAATGCTGCTTATGTAACCAATATGGCGTAGAATTTTTTACATCCCCGCCTGGTGATCTCTATATTGCATTTGAAGCATATTATAATTTCATAGAAAGTGCTGTTATGAAAACAATCAAAGTTAAATTACCACGAGATTTTGTGTATTTATTGAATAAGATTCCCGTAAGCAATAAAACTGCTGATGAGGTATACTTCTTAAATAAAAGATTAGGAGTTCTGTTTTTTGATTCTCTTTCAAAAGAGTTCACGTTTAAATTTGATGAATTTGGACTTAAATTCTTCCTTTCGCTACTTTTCCTAGAATCAAGTTATGACTTTGATGAAATCAAAAAGAATATCAAGTATGTGTCTGTCGACGATTGTGCAAGAGACAAGATATCTAGGGGTGCCAATATTTTAGCCCCAGGTATAATTGAGAAGACAGATTTTAATGAGGGAGATTATGTCATAGTTCTGCATGAGGATAGAATTATTGCGCTGGGGAAAGCAAAAATTAATGCTAGTGAAATTAAACGGCGCGGTATAGTTCTAAAAAATGTTTTTTCAGCGACTATAACGATAAGTGACTTAAAAGAAATAGCGAAAAACATAGAGCGCATCAGAGAAGTAATAAAAGGACTATCAAAAGGTATTACACTTTCCTCAAAGTCAATTTTATCTCTTGAAGAATACAACCCATGGAAGTATATTCCCCCTGAAGCTGCGGATCATTTAAAAGTGATAATAGCCGCAAATAGGTGTACCCTTGAAAGGCTTGCCAAGGACGCGGTATCTTTTATTAGAAGATACTTAAAAAAGGGTGCTATTGTATCCTTTAGTGGTGGAAAGGATTCTTCATGTACGTTAGATTTAGTAATACAAGCTAGAATACCCTTCATTGTGATATTTGCTGATACTGGACTTGAGTTTCCAGAAACCACTGCTTATGTAGCGAAGATTCTCGAAAAAATCGGGGGCACGTTCCAATTGCAGAGCAAGGTTAATACAATTGAGATTTACAAAAATGAGAAAGCGATCGTAGTTCGGCGAAATGAAAAAGTATTCTGGACGTTAGCAAAACATCTTGGTTTTCCTGCCATGGATTTTAGATGGTGCTGTAAAGTATGCAAATTCATACCTATTCGAACTGCTTTAAGTAAAATTAATGTTGTGAACAATAAGATGATTGTTGGAACAAGGCGTTATGAATCTTTCCTTAGAAAACGACAGAAACGCATTGAATTTAATAGATGGACAAGAACATATAATTATCACCCAATTCAGGAGTGGCCCGCACTAGCAGTGTGGCTCTACGTATTTCTGAGACAAATTCCAACGAATCCTCTCTATAAACTTGGTTTTCATAGACTTGGCTGTTGGTTGTGTCCATCAAGCGAGTATTTAGAAATTTCACTACTTGAAGAATTACATCCAGAATTGTGGAAAAAATTGGAAGAGTTCTTTATTACCATTCTCCCAAATAAAACGAGAGATGAAGTAAGGGAAATAATAAGGAGTGGTATCTGGAGAAAAACAAGTGAATCTGCAAACATTATACCTAGAAAGTTAAATATTCTTGATTTGATCAAATCCTAAATTCTTTTTCAGATATACATTTTGTCTCGAAATCTTGAATAACATAAATTTTGCCAATGATAGATGTAGATTCAAATTTCACGAACGAAAAACTTGGAATTCCCAGAGCATCCCAACTTCCACCAAGACATCCTGTAGCAGAACCAGGATTAATTATTACGATATCTCGAAAGGATTTTAAAACAGGAGCATGCGTATGACCAGTTATAATAACTTTTGCATCAAATTTTTTAGCAAGAGATGCTAATTGAGGAGGATCGCCGCGTGGAAAGATTCCAGTTCCATGGTAAAGTACGATTTTGTAATTATACTCATCGAAGGAAAGAACCTTTATTTCTGGAAATCGTTTCACAACATCTTCATGGTCCATGTTTCCATAAACACCAATAACTTTATTTGCCTTCCAAAATTCATTAAACCACTTCTCTATAACAAAAAAGCGAACAAGATCTCCAGTGATTAAAATATAATCAAAATTCTCACTATACACGAAATCAAGTAGCTCCTTGGGAGGCTCACTAGCTCTTGTCGGAATATGAAAATCGCCCATAACTAAACATTTAATCATACTTTTCACATAAAGAGAAAACTACTAATGTATCAAGAAAACAAGTTATTTTTATTCTTCCTTGTGAGTCTCTCTAAACTCTTCCGCAAGCTTTAAAGCTTCTTCATAATATGGCTTTATCTCTGGATCTGTTGCAGTTACAATCTTGAACGTTTCACCAGTTTTAATATAACCAATTTCAATCTCCTCGGGAGAAATCTTCTCACTAGCAACAAGTATTCCAGTTAAAGTCAACTTGAGCGCATCACTAAGCTTTATGTCCGTACCGTTCTTCTTTACATATTCACGCAAAAATGCTTCAGCACGCTCCTTATTTCTACCAACAGCACCAGCAATTAATTCAGAAATAGCACCACCAGGATCCAAATAGTAAAGGGACGGGCCAGAAGCATCAATACCCCCTATAATAAGACCAACTCCAAACGGTCGTAAACCACCTATCTGAGTATATATATGCATCTGTTCAGCAATCTCAAGCACAATATACTTTATATCTGCTGGCTCGTTGTAAATATAACGATAAACCTGAGCTCTCTCTCGTGCATAATTAATCAAAGAAAGTCCATCCGCTGAAAAACCAGAAAAAACAACACCAACATGATCATCGATAAGAAAAACCTTTGGCGCTGGTTTAATCAAAGTATCAATCCTCCTTTGTCCAGCTAAAACAACACCATCCTTCGCACAAACACCGATAGAAATAGCACCCCTCGCAGCAGCTCTCCGAGCATACTCAACCTGAATAATCCTACCATCGGGCGAGAAAAGCAAAACACGATCAAATCCCGCGTAATGTTCTAATCTAAACATAAAAAACCCCCAACAACTCAACTCATAAAAACTAAAACAAAACTTAGATTTAATATCTTTATTACGAATTCAAAATCCAAAACACAAAGTCAATCACGAAACCAGGAAAAACAGCGATAAATCACTAAGATAAGCAGCAAATAAGACAAAATAGCAAACACATGAATAAAAACTTTTAAAAAATATCTCTTAGTTTACTATAATGGCGCGCGAGCATCATGCAATGAGCGCGCGTAAAAGGGGCACCCCCAAGGGCAGAGAAGCGCCGCCGGGCAGGGACGGCGGGCGGTGGATGGCTCGGCTCGGGCGCCGACGAAGGGCGCGGCAAGCTGCGATAAGCCCCGGGGAGGGGCAGGCACCCGTTGATCCGGGGATCCCCGAATGGGACCTCCTGGCCGGGGTAAAACCCCGGTCGCCCCGAAAGGGGCGGGAACCCGCCGAAGTGAAACATCTCAGTAGGCGGAGGAAAAGAAACCAAACGGGATGCCGTGAGTAGGGGCGACCGAAAGCGGCACAGCCCAAACTGAATCGGGCGGGGTAACCCGTCCGAGATGTGGGGTTGCAGGCCGTCGCCACATGCAGTCCACCCTCGGCTACCCGAACCGCCTGGAAAGGCGGGCCGTAGAGGGTGATAGCCCCGTAGGGGAAGCCGAGGGTGGACTGCGGCGACGAGCCTGAGTAGGCGGCGTTGGATATCGCCGCCGAAGCAGGGGGATTCCCCGCCTCCAAGGCTAAATACGTCCCGAGACCGATAGCGAACTAGTAGGGTGACCGAAAGCTGAAAAGAACCCCGGAAGGGGAGTGAAAAGAGCCTGAAACCGCCCGCCTAAACACCGTGCCGCCCGAAAGGGCATGCCCGCCCGAAGGAAACCCCGGCAACGGGGGAGTACGAGGGCGGGCCATCCCAGGGTGGCACGGTACGTGTTGAAACACGGGCCGGGGAGTTGGTCTCCGCGGCGAGTTTAAGGCTTAAAAGCCGAAGGCGGAGCGAAAGCGACAGCCCGCAGCCCCGGTTAATCCGGGGCGAGGGGCGGGGTCTGAAAGGGCCCGAATAGCCGCGGGGACCAGACCGGAAGCCGGGCGATCTAGCCGCCGCCAGGGTGAAGCTCCCCGTTAGGGGAGTGGAGGCCCGCACCCATGCTGGGGGACAGACCGCTGGGATGAGCGGCGGCTAGGGGCGAAAGACCAATCTAGCCCGGGGATAGCCGGTTCCCGCCGAAGTGGCGCCCCAGGCCAGTCTCCCCGGAGGCAGGGGCCGCGGTAGAGCTACTGATGGGGGTAGGGCCGCCTAAACGGCGGTACCGCCCCCGTCAAACTCCGAATGCGGCCCCGCCGTAGAAGGGGGGAGACGGGGTCGGGGGGTAAGCTCCCGATCCGAGACGGGAACAACCGGGACCGCGGTTAAGGGCCCAAAATCCCGGCTAAAGTGCCAAGCTGAACCGGGTCGGGCCGCTAAGACAGCCGGGGGGTGGGATTAGGAGCATCCATCCCCTAAGGAGTGGGTAACACCTCACCGGCCGAGCGGCCCGGCCGGGAAAATGGACGGGGCTAAGCCGGGTCCCGAGACCGCGGGGCACCCCGAGAGGGGTGATCCGGTAGGCGGGCGACCCCGTGGGGTAGAAGCTCGGGCGTAAGCCCGGGTGCACCCGCGGGGTATGAGAATCCCGGCGGGAGTAGCAGCATAGTCGGGTGAGAATCCCGACCGCCGCAGGGGCCAGGGTTCCGCGGCACTGATCGTCAGCCGCGGGTTAGCCGGGTAGCTAAGGCCGCCCCCAATTGGAGGCGGCCGAAAGAGAATCCGGTTAATATTCCGGAGCCGCCCCGGTAGGATCGCGGCAACGCGAAGCCCCGCTCCCGACGGCTCGGGGTAGGCGGCCCGGCGCCGTCGCGCCGGTTAACTTCCCGAAGCCCGCTGAGTGGCGTAATGCCGAGAGGCGGGCGAAGGGAGGAATAGCCGCCCGTTTTTAGGGCGGTGCCGCCGATCCCCGGGTCCCCTGAAAAGGGAGCGGGGAAATCCGATCCGGGGCGCCCGTACCGAGAACCGGGACAGGTGCCCCTGGGTGAGCAGCCCCAGGCGTGTCGGGTTACGGGCGGCTAGGGAACTCGGGGTAATTGGCCCCGTATCTTCGGTAGAAGGGGTGCCCGCGGGTGTGTAGCCCGCGGGTCGCAGTGACTAGGGGGTCCCGACTGTTTAACAAAAACATAGCGGGCGGCCAGGGCGTAAGCCTGAGGACCGCTCGTGAGTCCTGCCCAGTGGGAGGAGGCGAAGCCCCGGGTACAAACCGGGGTGAAGCCCTCCCAAACGGCGGGGGTAACTGTGACTCTCTTAAGGTAGCCAAATGCCTTGTCGGGTAAGTTCCGACGTGCATGAACGGATTAACGAGGGCCCCCCTGTCCCAGCCGCCCGCCCGGCGAATCCACAGGCCTGGTGAACAGTCCAGGCAGCCCCGACCGGGAGAGAAGACCCCGTGGAGCTTCACCGCAGCCTGGGGTTGCGGGCTTGAGTGGGATGCGTAGCGTAGGCGGGAGCGATGAATCGGGGCCTCCGGGTCCCGAGGATGCGCCCATGAAACACCGCCCATCTCACTCAAGCCCGCTAACCCGAGGAGGGGACAGCCCCAGGTGGGCGGTTTGGCTGGGGTGGCACGCCCGTGATAAGAAATCACGGGCCCGCAAAGGTCGGCTCAGCCGGGACAGAAACCCGGCGTAGAGTGCAAGGGCAAAAGCCGGCCTGACTGCGGGGGTGACAGCAGCCCCCGCAGGGGGGAAACCCGGCCCTAGCGATCCGTCGTGGCCCACGGGTGGGGCCCGGCGGTATGGGAAAAGTTACCCCGGGGGTAACAGGGTGGTCGGGGGCGAACGTCCACAGTGACCCCCCGGTTTGCTGCTCCGCTGTCGGCTCTCCCCATCCTGGCCGTGCAGCAGCGGCCAAGGGTAGGCCTGTTCGGCCGTTAAAGGGGATCGTGAGCTGGGTTCAGAGCGTCGCGAGGCAGCTCGGTCTTCTCCTGTCGGGGCCGCTGCCGCCTGAGGGGAGCGGGGCCCTAGTACGAAAGGAACAGGCCCCGGCGGCCAATGGTGACCGGCCGTTCGACAGGGCGGCCGGGCAGCCACGCCGCAACGGGTAACCGCTGAAAGCATCTAAGCGGGAACCCGGCCCCAAGACGAGGCGGCCTGGGGCTCCCGTAAAAGACGGGTTTGATGGGACCGGCCTGTAAGCCCCGAGCCCGTTGAGGGCGAGGGGTTGAGGGTGCGGTCCCCAATCGCCCCGTGGCCCGGCGGCGCTCTATAGCCCTTGGGGGTGCCCCCTTTTCTTTTTCTATTCTTTAATTCTCGGTTTTTTGTGCTGAGTGTATGTTTTGTTTTTTTATTTATTTTTCTACTTATGGTGCGGTTCATGAAGGCTTATATTCTTATTAAGCTACGAAGTGGTGTTGATCTTGAGGGTGTTTTGAAGGAGGTTAGGAGTAAGATGGGTGTTAAGAAAGCATCGCTTGTTTTTGGTCCTTTTGACTTGATTGCCGAAATTGAGGTTGAGGATGAGGATGCTTTGAAGGATGTAATTCATGAGTTGCATTCTATTGAGGGCATTTCGGAAACGCTTACTTGTGTGGTGACGAAGTCTTTGTGAAATAAGTAAATGTTTTTCAATTGTTTTGTTTTGATTATTTAAATAGGTGTAAATTGCATGTCGTTCGACGAGAAGGTAAGAGAATTAGTTGATAGTGGCATTGCTAAGGGTGTTAGTTTAGTTGATGCTAATGGAAATGTGATCTGGAGTTATCCTCAAGGCTGGCATCCGCCAGTTAATGAGCTTCTGAAAATTTGGAAGTCAAATGAACCTGGAATCACTATTGAGGGAGTTAGATTTTCGGTTCTAGAGCGCTATGAAGATCGCTTAACTATGGTCAATGTGGGTGGACAAGGCGGTTGGGTGCTACTTAAATCTATTGCTAGACCTAATCAAATAGTAATTATTCGTATTGCAGAAGGGGTAGATCTAAAAGATCACTGGACTGATATTGCTAGGTTAGCAGAGCTTTAATTTTTTCTCAAGAATATTGAGTAGTCGACTTTTTATTTTGCTGAATTCTTCAAAAAGATCGTCTGAGAAAGCTACCAGAATTATTTTTGGCTTCCAATGTTTGAATAAGCCTTCCTCTTTTGCCTCCCTAAACGCGATTAAGAAAGCTTTTGCTCCCTCACTGGCGCTTAGACCTCCAACACCTGTTCCCATTCCTGGAAAGGCGATTTCGTGAATATTATTTTCCATTGCTACTCGTAGTGCTGCTTTTATTGCTGCTATTACCTTTTGCATGTTTGTTCGCATTGCTGGTTGTTCCATTGTTGGTGCGTGTATTATATATTTTGCTTTTAGTTTTCCAGCATGCGTTATAATGGCTTTTCCTACTGGAACTGGTGCAAATTTCATGGCCTCTTTTTCAATTTCATCACCGCCTCTTCGCTTAATAGCTCCAGCAACTCCTCCACCCATGATCATTAATGAGTTTGCAGGATTTACAATGGCCTGAACCTCAAGCTTCGTTATATCTCCTTTAATTACTTCAACAGACATTTCAATCACGGCGTATTTTTTCTAAGGCTTTTCCTAAATTTTCTAAGAAATCTGGCAAATTTCTAACAAACAAAACTCCCTTGTCTGGATCCATGCTCCTATAATTTATCTGAATATTAATTCGATTCTTTCTATGCGGAATTGGAGCAGGAGATATGGAAATGGTAACCCATTCATGAGGCGGTTTTGGAACTCCCATGGATAAAGTTGCAGCAAAAGGATAAATATCAGTTCTATTGAGATTTTTTCTAATTACATCAATCGCCACTGGGGAGAAGAGGCTAGAAATAATATCTTCATAAGAACGATGAAGAATAATGGTTGCCGTGATAATTTCAACAATATTTGCAACGATCTCAGATGCTAATTCACCCATAGCTTCTTCGTATAAGTCATATCCCAAAGAAATCAAATTAAGTGCACTCCGATGCGATCGTGAATCAACAACCCATCCCTTGGCTGAAACAACAATTAAATCCTGCAAACTTGAAGGCTCAAGATATAAATATTCCTTTAGCGGACCCGCGGGTGTTTCAATAACACGCGTTTTTTCACGAAAACCCTTAGAAATCAAATGATCCCTAAAAACCGATACATCCAGAGTACCTGTCGTAAGCAGATGCTTGTATATAATGTGAATTGATTCAATCAATTAAACGCACCCTTAAGAAAAAGAATAGAAGAGATTTTTTGAGTACCGTTTGTATGAAAAATGGCGCATTTTGACATATCAATAAATTAGAGCATATTTTGACTAATTTCCTTTGTTTAACACAAAATCAAAGATACTGTGCTCAATCTATTCCATGACAAAATATGTCCAAAAACATTCAAAAAACCAAGAACTTTTCCCATAATGGAAGGTGCAAAGCATGGCCCGCGCAAAAATCAAGCCAATAATCATTGAATGCCTCCGCGAAGGCCCCAAGACCCTCGATGAAATCATCAGCTATGTATCCGAAAAAACTGGCGCGGAAGCACGCATAATAAAGGGAATCTTGACAAAGATGGTAAAGAGAGGCGAACTAAGAAAGACTGATGACACTTACGAACTCGTAGGATAGACTCAAAAAAGTCACGCTCAAAACAATTTTTCTTTTTCTTTTTTAGCACTCTCTCAAATTACTTCAGGACATGAATAATTCCAATTATTTTCGTTTATCACAAGTTCGTTTATCACAAGGAAGAATAACATAATTTTTCACTTGTTCAGAAGTAACCAAAGCCGAAGAGAAACCATCTCTAAGTAAATTTTCCCATCCTTTTCATGAAAAGCCCATGAATAATCAGTATGAATATATTTTCCTAAACAAACATAGAGTTAATTTTTAATGGTGGCGAAGTTGGGATTCTCTTTACCGATTGGTCCATTTCATCCAGCACTCAAAGAGCCCGTCGCGCTTAAATTTGAAATTGAAGGAGAGAGAATAGTAAAAGTTGAACCTGCGTTAGGTCATGCTCACAGGGGTATTGAAAAACTGGCCGAAAATAGAACATGGTTCCAATTCCTTTTCATATCAGAACACATATGCGGGATATGTTCCGGGGCTCACAACGGCTGTTACGCTCAACTTGCTGAAAGGATTTATCAAATAGAGCCCACTCCAAGAGGTGATTTCTTGAGAACATGGATCTGGGAATGGGAGAGAATTCACTCACATTTACTCTGGATTGGTGTGCTTGCCCACGAGATGGCACTCGATACTTTGTTCATGTACACCTGGAGAGACCGTGAACTTGTGATGGACGTATTTGAAAAGGTTTCTGGTAGACGCGTCGTTTATTCCTTTAATACAATAGGTGGCGTACGTCGAGATGTATCCGAAGATGTTTTAAAGGAAATAAAGAAAATATGTGATTATCTTATCGAACGCGCGAAGTATTATGAGAAATTAATAAGCACTGACAGAACTATCTTAGCAAGAACTAGAAATGTGGGTTATTTATCTAAGAATGATGCCATAAATCTCTGTGCGGTTGGTCCTACCACACGCGCATCTGGTGTGAAACGTGATGTAAGGTACGAGGAACCGTATTCTGTGTATCCCGAATCTCCCTTTGAAATCGTCGTTACTGAAGAAGGAGATGCTTGGGCAAAAACTCTAGTACGTATACGAGAAATAATTGTTTCTGCAGAAATCTGTAAATGGGTATGCGATAATCTTCCCAAAGGACCCATAAAGAAAAACATTCCACCAATGAAAGCACCTCCGCCGGGAGAGGCAATTTCTCGTGTAGAAGCACCCCGTGGAGAACTATTCTACTATGGAAAAAGCAACGGTACACCAAGACCAGAGAGATTAAAGGTAAGAACGCCGACCCTTGCGAATATTCCAGCCGTATGTAAGATGTTAGAAGGAGGATACATAGCAGACATTCCAATTGTATTCGCATCGATTGATCCCTGCATCGCTTGCATGGATAGGATCGTTTTTTACGATACGAATAGAGACCGGAAATTTGTTATGACTTGGAATGAACTTCGACGATATTCTCGGCTATGGTACAAGAAGCATATGAATGATCCCGAAATCAAATCGAGATGGAAGATTTAGTTCTTCTTCGTTTTACTAATTCTTTGTCTGTGATAACTATTCTCACTTATGATATCCGTTCCTAATTCAACTGTGAAGATTTTTCTGAAATATTCAACAGGCGCGAATTACTTTACTACTCATTTGTATCATGGTTGTAGTTTTTAATGTAACTTTTTTAAAGAATTCGTTTTATGGAAACATTTTAGAAATGGTGATGCCGATGGAAATTATTCTAGCATGAATAAAAGTTTGTTTAATCATAAAAAGAATAGTAATTTTACTAATTCTGGTTTAAACGTGAAGCAAATGAAAGTAAGGGTATTACCTAGAAGGTTCTCTCTTGAACTAGAGGAAAAAGTTCTTAAATGGTGGTATGAGGACGGTATTCTTAAGAAGTTCCTCTCATGGCGTAAAAACAAGCCAAAGTTCTGGATATTAGACGGACCACCATATACTTCAGGTCATATTCATTTGGGAACGGCGTGGAACAAGGTTCTCAAAGACGTGTATATTCGCTATTACACAATGAAGGGATTTTACACGCGAGCGCAGCCTGGTTGGGATATGCACGGCCTGCCTATTGAAGTGCTCACAGAAAGAAAGCTAGGTTTTAAGACTAAGAAGGATATTGAAAAATTTGGAATTGAAAAATTCATTGAGGAATGCAAAAAATTGGCTTTAATGAACCTTAAAACAATGGAGAATGAGTTTAAGCGTTTAGGAGTATTCATGGATTGGGAGAATCCTTATCGAACGATTGACCGCTATTGGATTGAAGCCGAGTGGTGGACTTTCAAGAGAGCTTATGAGCAAGGACTTATTAGGAAAGATCTTCGTGTTATTCATTGGTGTTGGCGCTGTCAGACAGCTTTAGCAGAACATGAACTTGAGTACAAGGTAGTTGAGGATCCGAGCATATATGTGAAATTCAAAATTAAGGATAAACCGAATGAATATATTCTAGTATGGACC
>Ga0190313_1001240_pt1 | contig 13889 bp, 16 predicted proteins | sample 4870071011_MG_FD_169989 | JGI IMG/M metagenome (GOLD analysis project Ga0190313, IMG submission 169989) | Hydrothermal vent sediment bacterial communities from Southern Trench, Guaymas Basin, Mexico - 4870-07-10-11_MG | ecosystem: Environmental > Aquatic > Marine > Hydrothermal vents > Sediment ...
GCCCATAAGCATTGTCTGGACTTGAGAACCCTTACCACTTACTATTACGCTACCCTTATACGTTATTGTTGGTGGCTCTTTCTTCATAATGATTTTAACTTCCTTATCACTAGTAGCCTCTACTTCATCTCCTTGAGGTGACACGATCTTAACTGTAAAACTAGCTTTTACTTCTCCTTGATCCTTACCTGAATCCACTTCAAGGTCCGCTTTCGCATCTACTGTTGCTTTTGGCGGAGTTGGTGATGTTATCTTGCCTGTTATTTCCGTTTTAGTTCCATCTTCCTTAATCGTTATTTCCCCTTGAAACTCCGCTTCAGCTGTTGTCGGAGTAGTTGTCTTGTATGTTAACTCTACTTCTGCTTGAACTGAATTATCTGGAAAGATATGTATCTTAACATTAGGTTCTGTTTCGGTAGCTATGTTAATAGCTCCAGTGATTGGTAGCATTAGTACCGTTAATAGTATTAGGAGGCTCATTCTCTTCATATCACACACCTTCCCGGCTATATTGATAGTAAGGAGTATATAGATATTTAAATATATTCAGTGCTCTTCCCCGCAGAATACTCATGTATGTGGTGGAACATTGAAAAAGACCAATGTTAATGCGGAGAAACTTATTGATAGGTATAGGAGTGAATTAATTAAGCTTTTGCAAGAGCTAATTAAGGCTAAATCAGTTAATCCTCCAGGAGATGAAGTGAATCCCACTAACGTCTTATTAGAATTCTTTGAAAAAACATGGACTTAAACCTAGACTATACTTCTCAACAAATAATAGAGCAAACCTATACCTAAAAGTTAAAGGGTCATTCCAGAACCCTATACTCCTCCTTAAGGACCCTTTGGATACTGTTCCTCCTGGAATTGGCTGGAAATATGACCCTTTTTCAGCGGTTATAGTCAATGATAGAATTTATGGTCGTGGAGCAGCTGACATGAAGAGCGGCTTAGCATCAATGTCAAATGGCTTTAGTAATAGCTGTTGAAAACGAGCTAATAGGTAATGGTATGTTAAAGTACTGTGCTAACGCTAATGAAGAAATGGGAGGAAAGCAAGGAGTAGTATGGATGATAAGGCAGATTTCGCTATTGTAGGTGAACCTACGGGTAATAGAGAAGAAGGAAAATTCATAGTTATTGGTGAGAAAGGATATTTGGACTTAAAGATTAAGGTTAAGGGTGTTAAAGCTCATTCAAGCGTACCCGACTATGGAGTTAACGCTATAATACAGGCTATGAAGCTACTAAACCAGCTACTTAAGAAGGGGATTAAAGGTAGAGCTCCTTACAGTAAAATACGGTTATGTATAGAGAACTATGGAGCTCAGCAAAAGTAAGATATGGCACTCTAGGAGCATTAAGAAAGATAATGGGTAGAAGAGATGAGAGAACTAAAGCCTTAATGAAAGCCTTGTTCTCTAACACTATTAGCTCAGGAATAATTACTGGAGGATTAAAATCAAACATAGTATCAGATGGTTGTGAAGTAATCATAAACTTTAGGCTACTACCAGAAACTACCAAAGAAAAAGTGATAGACTATATTAAAAGTCTATGTGGAGAATTAAATGTAAGCGTTGACATTGAAGCTTTAGAATATCATGAGCCACCAATGATGACAGATAATGTCTCTGAGGTAGAATTACTATGCAGTACTGTTAAGGAGGTCTTAGGCTATAAACCACCTAGAATAACGTCTCCAGCATTCTCAGATGCGGCACACTTAAGAAATATGTTGAACATACCAGCAGCACAATTTGGACCGAGCGAAGCTAATACAGCACATGCAACAAACGAGTACGTAGAGGTACAAGACCTAGTAACTACAACATAAAATATACCTACTATTCATAGCAAAATATCTTAGTACTTGAGGGGGAAGAGACTTCACTATTTCATTCGAAGACGTACCTTTAATGCAGAGAAGAATGATTCTTTAATTGTTTTAATACTAGTATAACTGATAATAGTCCTAATAATATAGTTAACGTATAGTTGATTAACCTAATCACTACTACTTGACTTGGCGGTAAGGTTATTGAAAGACCGTACTCTAATGCTCCAGAAGCTCCTGGAGTAGGAATAATACCGATTGATGATGAGAAAAAGTACGCTTCAGTACACCTAACTAAGCTGCTATTATCCATGACCGCGAGGCCTACGAAATATATTGAGAAAATAGATGCGAAATGTCTTAGAAATGTTATAGCGATTATGATGCTAAATCCCCGTTTAAATAAGCTTCTTATTCCTTCTATAACATCGGTTAAGTTCAACTTAGTATTAAATTTGTCTTCAATGCTTTTAAAGTACCTTTCTCGAAACTTCTCTATGAATTTGCTAAAGGACTTAACCTTCAAGGCCACAAATAATAGTAAGTTTACTGCAACTATAGTGTATGCACATGTTAGTGTAATAAATATGGATAATGGTATATACTTTATAGATAGTAGTAGTGCTACAAAGCATACGGTTATAGCATCTACATATGCCTCAATTAATGTAACTCCAAATGCTTTCCAAAATCCTATACCTGAATGGAGATTTATTATGTATGCTCTTGCAGGTTCGCCTCCCATAGATGATGGAGTTATGTATGCAATGAGAGTACCTATAGCTCTCGCCTTAACAACATCTACTAAACCTATTTCTCCTCCTACAAGCTTAACCATGTACCTAAGCCTTATACATTCAAGGAGAAAGCTCGCTAAAGCCAATAGTATCGATAATGTTAACCACTTTAAATCTAAGTTAAATAGTGTTACCAGTATATCTACATTGAATATATAGGAGTAAATAGCTATGACTAATACTATGCATATAGTTGTGATTACCATGTATTTAGATGATATAAGCGATGAAGGTAACCTCAATTAATTATCATCCTCATTTTAATGAGTTATCCTGCATATAGGTATAGATATTCTTCCTCTTCTAGTAGCTTCTCCAATGGCGGATTTTCTAGGAGATTTAGGTACTTCTTTGTTTCCTCTTCAGCTTCGCTAACGGATATTTCCTTAAATTTCAGCTTAACTCCGGGTTTACATTGAGCAACTTTATCAACATCTGGTGGTATAACTGTTGCTATTATTGCATATCCTCCTGTTGTCTGGCAATCAGGTAAGAGTATTATTGGTTTACCGTCTGGTGGTATTTGTATTGAGCCTATAGGTGTTGCTAGGCTAATAACTCTACCACCCTTAAGTTCTTTGGCAAGCTTTATTGCTGGTCCATCAAGTCTATATCCCATTCTATCCGATTGAGGCGTAACTATGTACGTTGATGAATAGAATGTTTTATAGGATTCTTCTGTAAATAGTTCTTCGTGTTGTCCTCTAGTAACTCTTATCTCAACTATATCGCCTATACCGGGCATGTAAGGCATGATGTCCTTAGGTACAACTAAGTCCTCTATAATGCTCCATTGCTCGTTAACGCTTCTTGAGGGCTTCTTAGTATGTATTATATCGCCTACCTTTAATGTCCTTCCATCTAAGCCTCCAAACCTTGCTCTTGTATACGTTGACCCGCTATCCATAATTAATGGTACGTCTATTCCGCCGAAAACCCCGATGTATATTATGAATCCCTTAACTGCTAATCCTATCTCAATAACATCTCCTTTACTAACACGTATGGGGGTCCAAGACCTTACTTCGCTTCCATTTAATAGTATTGGTGCTTCAGCACCAGTTACAGCTACAATGGTATCAGTGAGGACTTTAGCCTTAAATCCTCCACCGATAACCTCTAATACAGCTTCATTAGGCTTATTACCTACAAGTACATTAGCATAAACCATGGATAACTTGTCCAATGCCCCCGAAACGGGGACACCATAATGTCTATAACCATATCTACCAAGATCTTGAACTGTCGTGAACATACCGGGTCTTTCAATACTAAATACCGGCGTGCTCATTGACTATACACCTCAATTCTTACCTCATATTCGCCTTTTTCAACAAGTTTTCTAATCTCGTAATATTCCTCAATTGATATGGGCTTAAACTTAACCTTATCACCAGGCCTAATAATTGATGGAGGGTCTCTACGAGGGTCAAATACCATTAAGGGTGTTCTACCAATAAGTCTCCAACCACCAGGGCTTTCAACTCCATAGAATCCTGTTTGTTTACCAGCAATACCAACAGATCCCGGAGGAATCTTTAATCTAGGTGTAGATAGTCTAGGAACAGCTATTCGTGGATCAACGTCACCTAAATAAACAAAACCAGGAGTAAATCCGAGCATGTAGCAAGTATATATTCTGCTACTATGTATCTTTATTACTTCATCTTCGGTTAAACCCGAGTATTTAACAACAAACGGCATATCTGGTCCAAATCCACCACCGTAAACGACGGGTATTTCGATAAGTCTAGGTTTAATGAGTCTATTTATATCAATAGCCTTAGATTCACTCCAAATATTTTTAACTTCCTCGATTAACCTTCTATAAGTTATGAGTCTTGGATCGTAGATTATAGTTAAGCTAGAATAAGCTGGTATAAGCTCCAATACACCCATAATATTACGCTCACTTAGTGAATAATACATGAGATGAACAAGCTTATTACATTCAAGGCTTATCTCATCACAAAACTCTACGTATACTATTTGACCCCCAATTCCCTTAACTAGTGGTTCTTTATATATCAAGCTACCCTACCATACATAACATAGCTAGAAGGCTATATTTGTATTCTTTCCCATAACCTAAAATCGATAATTAAGTAGTGGGATAATTGTAGGTTATGCACTTAAATATCTTAACAGAGATAAATTAATCCATGCAGTTAAAGAGTAATATTATGAAGTATAGACCTCATAGGCGTCAAATCCATTTAATGTGTAACACTATTCTTGCTATCGCTCATTACGTTGTCGATACTAGCGTAATAACTGTTGGAATAGGAATAATAGTCATCGTAATATTAGCGGCAGCATTAATGCTTGGAAGGAGATAGAATAGAAGCCTCAAGGTAAAACTGGATGACATCTCAAAGATTTCCACACTTTAACGATCTTCATCCCACTATGCTTACAATACCCTAATGAAATCGAATAATATATTTACTAGTAGGAGTACTGTGTAACTACTGGGGTTGAATGGAATGAAATACCGCTTAATGACAATAATATTAGCATTAATGATTGTAGCATCAATTACATCTACATTAACAGTCATTGGTGAGAAAGAGGTATTGATTGTAGCTCAAATGAAGTACATTAAAAATCCCAACCCTATGAGAGAAGAGACATGGTACGATTGGTGGCTTAACCTAGTAATCTACGATAGATTATTTAGAATAGGGCCGGACTTAGAGCCAAAGCCATGGCTATGTAACTACTATGAGGTTTCAGAGGATGGACTTGCCTGGGCATTTAAGATAGTTAAAGGAGCAAAATGGCATGATGGGGTGCCATTAACAGCAAAAGACATTGCCTTCACAATAGAGTTCTATAAGAAGTATAAGCCTCCCGCATGGTATCCAAGCGTAGAATACATCGAGGAAGTCAAGGTATTAGATGATTACACCTTCATTATAAAGTTAAGTAAGACTTTCGTATGGATTACAAGAAGATTTGGAACAATACTAATACTTCCAGAACACATATGGAAACATGTACCAGAAGTATTTGAAGATCCAACACAATTTAACCCACTAAACCCAGACCACGTAGCTAAAGTACTCAAAGTAATCAAAGAAAAGGAGCCACCAGAAATAGCTAGTAAAGTAGAGGAATTCGTTAAGAAATATGGTCATTTAAGAATAGGTTCAGGGCCATTCATGCTGGTTAGATGGAAGGAAGGAGAACTACTCGAAATGGAGAAATTCCCAGACTACTATAAGAAAGGATTCCCAAGAGTGGACGTACTAATATACAAGGTATACGCTAAACCCGACGCACAATACCTAGCAGTTAAGAAAGGAGAAGTACACTTCATGGTATGGACAGTACCATACGCGGTAATAGAAGAAGCAGCTAAGAATCCAAACATAGTGTTGCCAAAGACTCCAGACACCTATATAGGATTCATAGGAATTAACATGAAAGACTCAATACTAAGCAATAAGCTTGTTAGAAAAGCCATAGCATACGCCATTGATAAGAAGAAGATCGTTGAAGTACTAATGCTCGGATATGCTGAGCCCGTTTACACCTTCATACATCCAGGCTACAAGAAGTGGGTTAACTGGGATGTACCAAGATACGAGTTTAACCTAAAGAAAGCAGCAGAACTCCTAGATCAAGCAGGATTAAAGGACATAGATGGTGATGGAATAAGAGAAACACCTGATGGAAAAGACGTAGAATTAACAATACTAACACCAAGCTATGACCCAGTAAGAGTTAGAATAGGAGACTTAATGGTGGAATGGTTTAAGCAGATAGGAATAAAGTTATCAAATAGAGCAGTGGACTTCGACACTTTAATAGACCTTGTCTACAATAAATTCGACTTCCAGTTATACATTATTGAGAACGATGCCCAGTTTGAGCCATGGTATCTAAGCTCATACTACGTTAAAGAACAACACGTGCCTGGAGGAAATAATCCATGGGGTTTCATAAACGATGAATTTGAGAAGCTAGTAAGACTAGCAGATACTGAAGTAAATGAAGAAAAGAGAGTGAAAATAATACATAAGCTACAAGAAATACTAGCAGATGAACTACCACTAATACCAGTATACGTTAGGTACTGGATGCAAGCCTATAGAGCTGAAGTAAGTGGAATAGTTGAAATGCCAGGTGGAGCACTAAACTTCTGGACATTCATAAACGCTAACTTCAAGGGACTAAAACCAGAACTACCATACACAGAAATAACCCCACCACCAACACCAATACTAACACCAACCACAACACCACCAACAACTACACCTACATCACCATCCACAACACCACCAGGAGCAACAACAGTAACCGTAACAGTAACTGAAAAAGTGACAGAAACAAAAACAGAAACCATAACAACAACAGTAACAACACCGGTTACAACAACTGTAACCGAGGTACCAGGAGCATTAATGGGAGGACTAGCAGTACTAATAATCATAGTAATAGTATTAGCAGCCCTAATTCTCCTAAAGAAGAAGTAATCTCCCTTAAACCTAAGTTCATGAAGCTAAGAAAAAATAATATTATTTTTTAATCCCCCTAAAATTTAGTGATGAAAAATACTTTAAGTGTGAGATGAGCTATGGGACTTAAAGAATATGCTATTAGAAGAGGGCTTGAAACAATAGTTGCATTCTTTATATTATTAACCGTAGGATTCTTCCTATTTAGGATAATGCCTGGAGACCCAACGGCAATACTAATACTAAACCCGCATCTAGATCCAGAAGCTAGACAACTACTTAGACAACAACTTGGTCTTGATCAACCACTAATTATACAGTACTTCTATTTCATAAAGAACTTCATTATGGGTGAATTCGGCTACTCATACCATGATGGAAGACCAGTACTAGAACTAATACTAGGTGTTAGACTAGTCAATACCATTATCCTCGTAGGTACATCAGTTGTACTAGCAATAATTATTGGAGTAATTATAGGAGCATTAGCAGCACTAAAGAGAGGTACGAAAATTGATGTAGGATTACTCACATTTTCACTAGTCTTTTATTCAATGCCTGTATTTTGGCTTGCAATGATATTGTTAATGATGTTTGCAGTGTATTGGGGGCTCTTCCCATTAGGTGGAACCATCTCAGCTACTATTAGACATCAAAACATTTTTGAACTTATAGCTGACTATCTATGGCACATGACATTACCGCTAATAGCATTAACATTAATACAAATAGGATACAACTTCCTTATAGTTAGAAACACTATTATTGATATATTGATGGAGGATTATGTGACAACTGCTAGAGCTAAGGGATTACCGGAGAAGGTAGTACTTTATAAACATATATTGAGGAATGCTATGCTCCCGTTAACAACTATTGTAGCATTACAGCTTGCAGGTATATTTACTGGAGCAGTATTAACGGAAACAGTGTTTTCATGGGAGGGATTAGGGAGATTATTATATGAAGCAGTTGATGGTAGAGATTATCCTGTTCTTCAAGGACTCTTCGCTATAATAACAATAGCATTCCTAGTAGCAAACTACGTAGCGGACATACTCTATGCATTCCTAGATCCAAGAGTAAGATATAAGTGAGGCGAAAAACCATGGTGATCAATAGGTACTCCGAGACCTTAAGGACATTAAGGGAGAAATTAGGAGAATTTTGGTCCGTATATAAGACAAACACCTTTGGGATGATAGGATTATTCATGCTATTAGTATTCGTTGTGTTAGCATTATTTGCTGAGTTCATAGCACCCTACGGTGAATGGGAGTTATTAACGGGAAAAGCCTTTGAACCTCCATCACTAAGGCATCTCTTTGGAACAGATGAACTTGGAAGAGATATATTTAGCCTAGTAATCTATGGTACAAGAGTATCATTAATTATAGGTATAACTGCAGCACTATTAAGCACGATAATAGGTGGATTAGTAGGACTAGTAGCAGGTTACTTCGGAGGAGCAGTAGACGATATACTCATGAGAATAACAGATGCCTTCCTCGTTATACCAGCAATAGTGTTAATGATAATACTTGCAGCAATACTAGGACCAAGCTTTACTAACATGATATTAGTAATAGCAGTTGTAACGTGGCCTCCAATAGCAAGAGTAATAAGATCGCAGGTATTAGTAGTAAAGGAGTTACCATATGTTGAAGCTGCAAGAGCTGTTGGTTGTAGTGATTTCTACATAATGTTTAAACACATACTACCAAATGTAACACCACTACTTTTCGCAAACATGATACTACAAGTATCAAACGCTGTATTATCCGAAGCAGCATTAAGCTTCCTAGGACTAGGAGACCCCCATCATACAAGTTGGGGAATGATACTACACTACGCTCATGGAAGTGGAGCAATAGCAGCAGGATATTGGTGGTACGTACTACCTCCAGGAATCTGTATATTGTTACTCGTACTAGCATTCGTATTTGTAGGGTACGCGCTAGACGAAATAGTAAATCCAAGACTAAGAAAACGCTAAGTAGACTTTACCTCTTCTCTAGAAGTGTTGCTGCAAGTGTATACAATATTATCCATACCGCTAAATGGCTTGTCATTTCCCTTACATCTATTGGTGGATACAGTTCTACTATATCCATTCCAAGTAATTTGACCTTGTTTACAATGTTTACTAACATGTCTATTAGTTCATAAGATGTAAGCCCCATGGGGTCTCCTGCACCAGCTGGTGCAGCTGATGAGTCGAGCACATCTATGCATATCGTTATGTAAACTCCATCACATTTCTTACTTTTCTCTATTATCTTATTAATACATCTGGTAAATCCTCCTTTCCTTAAATCCCAGATAGTGTATACATGTACCCCCATAGAGTCAGCATACTCTTTTGATATCTTAGCATTCCTTGGCCCACGAACACCTATTTGGAAAACGTTATCTGGATTTACCCCTAAATTCTCAATTATCCTCCTTATAGGACAACATCTAGCATACTTGTTACCTCTATATGATGGAAGGTTATCGTAATGTGCATCAAAGTGAAGTATTAATGGATTAAATCCTTTCTCCATTATAGCTTTTACTACTGGAACTGTTATTGAGTGATCACCTCCAACAACTATAGGTATAGAGTTGAACTCTAATACATCATATACTTTCCTATAAATATTATTGAATGTCTTATCCTGGTTATCGGGATCAATACATGCATCTCCGTAATCACATATCCTATACTTAGCTAGTACATCAATGTTGAACTCGGGTATAAAGCCTCCATACCTTAGTGAGACTCTCCTAACATGCATTGGAGCTAACTGACAACCACTCCAAGAACCCCAAGTTATCTCTCCCTCCCATGGAGCACCAATAAATACTACATCACATTCCTTTAGATTATTCTTATCCCTAACTACTTTAGAGCCTAGAAATGAAGGAACATCTAGGTAAACTAGCGGATACTCAACCTCGAATAAGGGGATGTATGGTCTAAATTTCTCAGAGCTCAAGGCTAAGACGCCTCTAAAATCTTTTACACTACATACTAGGAAGAGAAGACAACTAAATACTTACCTGAGCTCACTATACCTATTACTTGGATTTCTTTTCCTCTATGACTCTTACTTCTAGTGGTGATCTGAACCATACATCTCTTTGTGGGAATGGTATTTCTATACCTGCCTTAGTTAACTCCTTCTTTATAAGCCATAACAGCTCTCTTTTAACGTTAATCCACTCCGATGTAGGAGCCCATACCTGAATAGTTATTTCAATTCCATCACTACCAAGTTCTGAGACGAAGATTACCGGCTCAGGCTTAGCTAGGACAAGTGGATGCTCCTCTACAAGTCTCCTTATAACTTCTAATGCTTTCTCAAAATCCTCCCTATAAGCTATACTTGTCTTTAATTCAACTCTTCTAACTGGCATCCTACCATAGTTAACTATTGTTGTGGTAAATACCTTCTCATTTGGTATCCTAACATATACTCCATCCCAAGTCTGTACTCTCGTTGAGAGGATTGATATTTCATCAACAATACCAGCTACATTATCTATACATACTGGGTCACCGGGTTTGAAGGGTTTATCCCAGTAGAGGAATATACCTGCAAGTAGGTTAGATACAATGGTCTGTGAGGCAAACCCTAATACTATACCAATTATACCTCCAGCGATAATGAGACCCGTGATATCAACACCAAAGATTGCAAGTACTGTTATTAAAGCTATAGCTATGATTACATAGTATACGAGGTTTGCAAGAGACTTAGCTAAATGTAGTGGAGTAACCTTATACGTAACCCTATAGACTATCCTTCTAAGACCATATGCTAACATAAAGCCTACAATGAATACAATTAATGCAACTACTATTTTTTCAAGAGTTACCATACTAAACATTTTACTTAGAAATTCATAGACTTGATGAAAAGCCTCCATCTATATACCCCACATCATCTCTGTTCTCCTAAAACTAGGCATGAATAGGGTTAGTTTAAGAGGCTTCCTAGCCTTATACATTCCTTCAACATCCTCCTTACTATACTCTACTACTGCACTGCTATCCGATGTAACTTCAACTTTAACTTTCTGAGTACAAGTTTTACCACTATGTTCATAGTAAAAGTTAAGCATATTTGCATCCAATAATACTTGGGTAAACTTAACCCACTTGTCATGAGAATTAATAACCTCTAACGGAACTATAGCTTCCTTAAAATGCTCTAATCCCTCTACTTCATGGGAAAACCTTGATTTATAATATCTAGCTATAACACCTTCATTTTTAGGACCATATAATGCGTACTTAACCTTATTCTCAGAAAATACATCAATAACCCTATACTCTTCACCCTTTACAGCAAATACAGCAATATCCACGGGTATTCTCGTATACCCGGAAGTACTAGATTCTGGAGAGAGAACTACGTTGTTAGTGAACTCAACTAATATAAAATGAGTTAAGCGTTTAGGAGTAAATACGGGTGCAACAGGTTCAATAAATATTGCTCCAACTGAAACCACTTCACACTCGTATTCGAGGTTCCCGTCCATTACCCTACGATATACAACATCATTACTCTTCACATAAAATTCTAATGTCCTTCGTACTAACTTTACCCTAACGATTTTATCCTGTAACGCTATTTGACCATACAATTTGCCCTAGACCTCTCTATATCTTCAACTACAATGATTAAACTATATTTAAAACAGTTACTATAAATACCAGAAGTTTCTAGAAAGATAATTTTAATGGCTTAAACGGTATTTCCTTGTAAACATCTCTTCTAAACGGCATATCTAGTACTAGCCTTAACTTATACTCACCATCACTAAAGCCAAGAATTATTGGACCTCTCCAATTTAATGACCTAATCACCTTTAGTGGTGAACATATATCCTTATGTGTTACTATGACTATGGATTCTTCTGGAACAAGTCTCTCCTCAAATGTTATAGTTCTCTCCCTTACATCAGCAAGTACCTTTCGTATAGTAAAGGTACGTCCATATGCTCTAATACTACCATGTAGTTCAAGTCTTGCTCCTCTAGCTTTACCAACTATTGGTCTATTTACTATTCCCCTCATAATATTATCTCTTACTTCTATAGTAGCCTCGGTAACATCATTAGTTGTAGCAACACTGATACTACTACTCCCCATTGAGAGCTTTAAGTTACTTAAATTAAATACTAAGAATATTACGTCTTTGAACTCAGGGTCATTAATTCTAAATGCCGGTACTTTAATTGCACCTGTTCCATCGTACTCTACAAGAACAGTGAAAGTAAAGGGAACATCATTTAAATCTATATATTCTAAATATTGAAGACCTGATAATGGCTTAAACTCGCATTTATGGTAGTATGAGCTGCTCCTTCCACTACGAATCCAATAACCTACAACCTCTACCTCTCCTCTTTCAAGCCTCATAGCGTAAGGTAGCTTAATTTTAGAGTCATCTAATCCAATTAATGATTCTAGTTTAGCTAGCATTCTATTTATACGTCTTTGTCTACGAAGAATATGTATAATGATAGCATCTATAAGTATTAGAAATACAACAATACCTAACACTACTTGAGGATTTTTTATAGCAAACTCCCTAGATACTATGAACCCAATTACAATAGCTGTAGATATGATTATTGATATGACTAGGAGAGGTATTAGCCGAGAAACTTTTTCCTTAATTACTATGAGTTTTACCACTAAAATCACCGAGCGTTAACGCGCTCTCGTTCAAGCAAATGAGGTCTATTTGAATCTTAATAAGCTTGCTGAACATGAATTAACATAGCATTCATGAACTGAAGCACTTAGGAGAGCTTTACGAGAAGGTTACTGGAGTAAAACCGAGACTTGTAATAGTTACTCCCTATGCCTATGAAAAAGCTAAGGAGATAGCTAAAGCTCTAGGAATAGAAGTATATGAAAGAGTATCTTAACGGGAAAAACATTACTCTTAACGTTTAATTATCTGTCTTAGGGGAACAACCTTTATCCCTACTTCTTCTAATCTCTGCCTAACAGTTGATGCTATTTTACCTGCATTAGGGCTATCACTATGAATACATAGAGTATGTACAACTATATCTATGTCTACTCCATCAACCGACTTTACCTTACCTTCACTAACCATTCTTATAGCTCTACTTGCAGCTTCCTCAGGGTCATGTATTAATGCTCCCGGCTTACCTCTAGGTACGAGTCTTCCCTCTCTAGTGTATCCTCTCTCAATAAATCCCTCATATGCAACAGGTATTCCAAGCTCTTCGGCTTTTCTAACCATAGCTGAACCGTATGGCGCTACAAGAATGAGGTTAGCATTCAGAGATTTAACTGCACGAGCAATGGCCCCGGCATAGTCTTCCCTAATCCAAGCCATATTGTATAATGCTCCATGAACCTTAACATGCTGTATCTCAACACCTAAGCTCCGCGCCATACCCATGAGAGCACTAACCTGGTAGATAATATATGCTTCAAGCTCTTCAGGCTTAACTTCCATAGCTCTTCTACCAAAACCCATGAGATCGGGAAAACCGGGATGAGCACCAACACCTACGCCATGTTCAATGCAGAGTTTAACGGTCTTCCTCATAACTACGGGATCTCCTGCATGGAATCCACATGCAATATTAGCTGAAGTAACGTACCTTACAAGTATTTCGTCCTGACCGATTTTGTATCTACCAAAAGATTCACCCATATCTGCATTTAAATCAACATACTTAACCATAAATGTTTCACCCCATACTTAAATATAAGTTGAACAAAATAAGTAATCATCATTAAATCCAAAGAAT
>Ga0190313_1001241_pt1 | contig 13883 bp, 14 predicted proteins | sample 4870071011_MG_FD_169989 | JGI IMG/M metagenome (GOLD analysis project Ga0190313, IMG submission 169989) | Hydrothermal vent sediment bacterial communities from Southern Trench, Guaymas Basin, Mexico - 4870-07-10-11_MG | ecosystem: Environmental > Aquatic > Marine > Hydrothermal vents > Sediment ...
TAGGAATATCAAGATATTGCTACGCTTTTGTAACGCAGTCAGGCAGGATGGATCGACGCTTAAAATACCAAGTTATTTCGTCCTCGTTCCTAAGGAACGGAGATGAAATAAGTTGAGCAGAAATAGCATAGGATTTTGGACCATATACAAGGCGCATTAAAGATTGCATACTATACGTATTAGGCCTTTGATGCAACGAAGTAGATGGGCCAAAAGACAAGCTATTTCGTTTAACTTATAAAATTTTCGTTCCTGAATATACATGGTTTTGTTAATGAAAAAAAGAACATACTTTCTTATCATATTCTATCTTATAGTTTTGGCCGCTCCCGGCGCTTGTTTTGCTCAAGAGACTGAAAATGCCTGTGATGAAACCGCCGAGGTGCTGACAAGGCTTGAGCATAATATGTCTGAGATCAAAAGTGTCTCATCCGGCTTTGTCCAGGAAAAGGATCTGGCCCTGTTTAAAAACAGGCTTGTCATTAAAGGATTTGTTTACTTAAAAAAACCGGATCTGCTCGCCTGGTATGTTACTGAACCGCTAAGATACAAGGTGGTCATTAAAGGAGATACTATTGCTCAGTGGGATGAAGAAACAGACAAAATCCAAAAAATTTCTATTAAAAAAAATCCTGCTTTGCAGGCAGTCTTTGAACAGATGAATAAATGGTTTTCAGGCGCATACAGTTCCATGACCAACGAATACCGGATCATACTTTTCAGCCGGGCGCCGGTATCCTTCCGCTTTATTCCCAAAGAGGGGACTTATGCCCATAACGCCATCAGCAGCGTCACGGTAGTCTTCCGGGATGATGAACGTTATATTCAAAAAATTGAAATTAAAGAAAAAACAGGGGATTTTACTAATATCAGATTTATCAATACCCTATTAAATGGAATTATCGCCGATACCGCGTGGGAGCTTAAACCGAGTGTTCAGTGAGCTATTTTGTGGTCTTTTTGACTCAGTTGCAACCCATAAAAGGCTGGCGGCAATAATTGCTCTTCTGCTGACCATAGCATCAGGGTTAGGCCTTTTTTATATCCGCTTTGACAATAATGTGGAACTGATGCTGCCCGCGAATGACGAGATTTACCAAAGCATGCGCTTTCTGCGGGAATCGGATATCTCCGATAAGGTCATCATCTCTTTTCAGCTAAAGTCATCACAATTTACAACGGTTGATCTTATTGCAGCAGTCGACACATTGTGCGCTTCATTAAACACGCCTCTTATAAAAGATGTTGTAACTGGTATTGCAGAGTACAATATAATGAACGACATGCTTGTTTTTTTAAAGTATGTTCCGCAGCTTACAAATCAACAAGCCCTCAACAAAATTGACCGGCAAATTTCCCCGCAGGGTGTAAAAACGGCACTTTTCAACAACTACCGCAGCCTTATAGGCCCGACCGGATCTTTTATGTCTGAATTTATCAGATCTGACCCTCTCGGTATAAACTACCAATACCTGCATGCGCTGGAAAAGCTGACAAATTCATTCGGTTATGAGATAAACATCAAAAACGGGCATTTTATCAGTTCCGACGGCATCCATGCCATGGTTATTTTAACAACACCGATTTTACTAACCGATGGTTTCGGGGCGAAAAAACTCATTCATTATATTAATACACGTCTGGCTGATCTGCCTGATTATGTTACTGCCGATATAATTGCTGGTCATCTGCATACCATCAGCAATGAGACTGTAATTAAAAAAGACATCTTCTTTACCCTGTCGATCTCCACCATTGTATTTTTTTTATTATTTTTGTTTTTTTTCAAAGACATAAAAGCTGTTCTCCTTTTTGTTATTCCACTGGTGTCCGTTCTTGCGGCGATCAATATTACCTGCCTGATCCTGGATAAGCTTTCATACTTTATTATCGGAATGGGCGGCGTGGTTGCCGGTATTGCCGTTGATTACGGAATCCACGTTTATATGGCGGTTCGGACGGGAGACGGTCGGCCTGATTCGGTAAAAAAGGTCTTTAAACCTGTAATAACAGGTGCTCTTACCACCATGGGTGTTTTTGCAGCTTTCTTTTTTTCTGATGTTGCAGGGTACAGGCAATTCGCCCTGTTTTCGATTATAAGCATCCTGATATGTCTTTTATATGCTCTTTTCCTGTTACCACACTTCCTTGGAAAAAATTCCTGCAAGCCCCAAAAAACAAGTTTAAACAAAAAGCAATTTTTAAAAAAACCGGTTGCAGACCAGCTAATTGTATGCTTTTGGGCCGGATTTATGATATTTTTATTGGTTTCATGTCGGTGGTTAATCTTTTCCAATGACATAAAGCAATTCGACGGAAGCGCAGCGGAAGTGCTTCAGGCTGAACGGAATTTTCATCAGGTGTGGGGGGGTGCGCAGCAGCCGGCTGTTTTGGTTGTTTCCGGCCAAACCATTGAAGCCGCTCTTGAAAAAAACGAACGTATTTATAAAGTTGCCACGAAAAAAATAGGACAAAATAATTTCACCAGTTTTTCCTCCATTTGGCAGTCTGCCAAAGCAAGGCAAGAAAACCTTTTGCGCTGGAACAAATTCTGGAAGGAAAACCGTGTCTCAAAACTCAAAAAACTGATTGCCCAATATGGTGAACCATATAATTTCAGAGAAGATGCTTTTGCACATTTTTTCGATAATCTTCAGGCAGGAACGATCATAAAAAACATCCCGGATCAACCGAAATTTTTTTCAGTTTTAACAGATAGATTTGTTAAAAACAAAAAAGACGGGTTTGAAATTCTCTCTTTTTTTCCGGATCAGGAAAAATATGTGAAACTCCTTTCAGAAGTGTGTAATGAATTCCCGGAAACCTTTATTGTCTCCCGCAATCAGTTTGCGAATATTATTTCCCGCTCGATTGCCTCGGAAATTATTTACATTGCCATTATTGCCGGCGTTATGATACCCCTGCTGGCAGTTCTCCTTTTAAGGGACATCAAGCTTGCGCTGTTATCGCTTATACCGGTATTAAGCAGCATCATGACAATTTGCGGAGCGCTGCCGTTAATGGGCCTGTCGATGACTGCGCCGTCTGTAATTGCTGGCATGGTTGTGGTGGGTCTCTCAATTGATTACGGTATTTTTATGGTCTATACCTGTTATCATAAATTAAAAACCGGCACCTATACCGCGGTTACGCTTTCAGCGGTAACCACTCTGATCGGTGCCGGAGTGCTTGTATTTGCAAAACATCCAATGCTCTTTTCCATCGGTGTTACGATGGTTACCGGTATCCTGGCCGGATTTACGACATCAATTCTTGTAATCCCGGCGATGTTCAGGCTATGGACAACAAAAAAGGAGCCTTCATTCTCATGCTCAGGGTGATATTGATTGCAGGCTTAACGCTGCTATTGAGCGGATGCGCAAATAAAATACCATTTAAAAAAGCAGTCCTTGTTTCTGTGGACGCTGTTGATCCAGTCTCGGTTCGAGACAGCTTTGAGGCATCGCTTCCGCAAAGTTTTCAATTGATCAGTTCCACAGTTTTTAAATATAAAATGCATTCGTTTGCGGCCATCGGCGTGACCGGGATTGATACCCGGAAAAAAGAATTCAGCCTGGCCTGTATTAACCCGATGGGTGTCAAACTGTTTGAACTGGAAGGCGACGAACAGACAGTTAACTGCCGTTTTACAATGGAAGAATTTGCCAAAAAAGGTGATTTTGCCAAAATTGTGGCACATGATATCAGGAGCATATATTTTGATCAGATCCCGGATAAAAATGCCGAAGTTGTTAAAAAAAATAAAAAAATTATTTTTTTTCAACCTGTCAACGGCGGGACAATGGAATATCTGTTTGGAGGCACCGGGAACCTGTTAATAGAGAAAAGATTTATAAAAAAGGGGCGTAAAATCTGGTCTGTTTTTTTCTTTAAATACATCTCAAAAAAGGGTAAACTGCATCCCGCAGGAATTATTTTAAAACATTATATTTATCAATATAAATTGGTTATACGTTTAAAGGAAGTGCTTTAATAAATATGTATAAACAAGTATCTGGCTGCATGTCGAATTTTAAAGTATCCGTGGATGGTAAAATTTGTGCAAAATTTATTTTTCCGGCCGATTTCATCGGATTTCAGGGGCATTTCCCGGATAAACCGATTCTGCCGGGAATTTGTAAAATCCTGGCTGTAAAAGTTATGCTGCAAAAATATTATAGCCGAAAAATATATATCAGCCAGATCGTGACGGCCAAATTTTTTGCTCCGGTTGCATGCGGGGATGAGCTTTTAATTGAATGCCAAAAAAATGATAGTAATGCTGACGGCATTTGTACTGCCAATGCAATGGTAACCTGCAGAGGAGAAAAAATTTCCAAGATTAAACTTACAATAAACCCCCGGAGATAATTTTGCAACGTCGTAAAAAAAACGGATATTTTAAACCGGTCCAGGAAGCGCCAAAGCCACTTAGCATACAAGTTAAAAAACGGGTTCAGTTCAGTGAGGTCGATGCTCTGGGCATTGTCTGGCACGGCAGGTACCCGGTCTATTTTGAAGAAGCCTCGGCAGCCTTAGGCCGCTTCTGCGGACTATCATATAAGGATTATTTTGAAGCAAATATAGGGGCACCCATAGTTCAGTTTCATGTTGATTATCACCAATCGCTCAGGCTGGAAGATGAATTTGTTGTCAAGGCATCTCTGATCTGGTGTGAAGGGGCAAAGCTCAATACGGAATTTATGATTATGAAAAAAGACGGAATGGTTACAACAACAGGTTATTCGGTTCAGATGTTTATCCGTAGTAGCACCAATGAATTTTGTTTATATCCCCCGGAACTTCTGGAAAGGTGCAGGTGCCGGTGGTTATCGGGAGAATTAAAATGCCTTCAGTAAAATCCGTAGTGGTGGCCTGCGACATGGTTACCCCTTACGGACAGGGAGTGAATCTTTGCTGGAAACATTTAATGGCCGGTGAAAGTGCCATTGGTGAAATAACGCGTTTTGATACCCGGCATTTTAAAACAAATAAGGCCGCTGTCATACCCGGTCTTTCCTGCGGTGCAGGTGAATCTTTTGTTATGAAAATGCTCGCGCCGATGTTCAAAAATAAAAGAGCACTTATTCCTGAAGACTCATTTCCAATTCTGGCCACAACAACCGGTGAGATAGATTATCTGGAAGGTCATATAATCACCGGCAAAGGTGAATACAAGCAAAGCGATCCTGGGTTCCTGCTTGAAAAAATCGTCAAACTAACAGGTGTCAAATATCCCGGCATGCTTGTTTCCGCGGCATGCACATCATCAAATACAGCCGTTTCACACGGCGCGGCCATGATTGATTCGGGAAAATACGATTCGGTTCTGGTGATTGCTTGTGACAGCGTTAGTGAATTTGTTTTTTCAGGATTTTCAGCTATCATGGCCCTGGACAAAAATGCGGCCCGGCCTTTTGATAAAAATCGAAAGGGGCTTACCCTGGGTGAGGCTGCGGGCTATATTCTAATGATGAGTCAGGAAAGAGCTTTAAGGGAAAAAAGGCCTGTTCTCGGAAAAATTGCCGGATGGGGCCTGACCAGTGATGCAAATCATATGACCGGGCCGGATAAAGACGGCGGTGGGCTTGCCGCAGCTATTAATAAAGCCCTGCAATCCGCATCCGTCACCAACGATGACATTGGTGTTATCTCTGCTCACGGAACAGGCACTATTTATAATGATGCCATGGAGATAGAAGCTTTTAAAAAAGTTTTCAACAAACAATTCGTCCCGGCATATTCGATAAAAGGTGGTGCAGGGCATACCATGGGAGCAGCCGGTTTAGTGGAAATAATTATTGCATTGAAATCTTTGCAGGAGATGACTGCGCCTCCTACTGTTAACCTGCTCGATGTAGATCCTCAAGCAGAGGGATGGGTTTTTCAGGAACCGGCAAAATTTAAAAAAGCAGTTACAATTTCCACCAATTCAGGATTTGGCGGAATCAACAGCGCGATTGTGTTATGCTGACGCTTCAGTGTGAAAAAATGATCAAAATAACCGGTATAGGCTGGATCACGGAAAAAAGATACGGGCGGATTATACAACAGTCTGCACGGGATTATTCCGATCTTAAATCATTGGCATCTGATTTTGTCGGCCAGGCATTATTTGCATATCCTGTCAAAAATTTTGGACGCTTTGACAAAATTTCCAAAATGGTTTGTACTGCTGCTGCCCTGACTTTTAATGATGCTGGGATCAGATATTTTAAATCTGAAAAAAAAGAGACAGGTATTATCGGAACAGGCATGGCCGGCTGTTTTCAGTCGAATCTTGCTTATTTCAAAGATTATGTTGACAACGGCCGCAGCCTTGGCCGGGGTAATCTGTTTATCTATACCCTTCCCTCAACACCGCTGGCGGAAGTTGCGATTCATTTTGGATGTCGGGGACCGCTTTTGTATATAAAATCAGGGCAGAGCAGGATGCGGTCGCTGATCGAATACGCCGGTGATATGATTTCCCGGAATGAAGCTTCATCAATGCTGGCTATATCAGCGGATGAGCATAGAGTGATTTGCATTCTACTTGAAACGGACGATCAGGTTCATCAGAAAAAAGGATTCAGGGTAGAAGAACAATCCCTGACAGCGATGATCGCTTCTCTCGAAAAAGGAATATTGTGAAACTCAAGTTGATATACCCCAAATGGCCGAAATTAAAAAATCAGCCCGCATTTAATCTTCCTCCTCACGGGCCGGTTGTTTTTGCCGCAGCTCTGAGTGATGATATTGAAATATCCTTTTGTGACGAAAATGTGGAAGAACTGAAGTTTGATAATGACGCTGATTTAATCGCCCTGTCGGTAATGCTCACCTGCCAGATTCCACGCGCCTGGGAAATTGCCGATCAATACCGGGGTATGGGGAAAAAGGTTATCTTCGGCGGAATCGCAACCATGCTGCATGTTCAGGAAACCATGGCCCATGCAGATGCGGTTTTTATCGGCGAGGCCGAGGGGCATTTTAGTCAGGTTGTCGATGACTTACGCAAAGGGCAGCTTAAAAAAATATATGATTTTAAATTTGATTTTCCGGATACCGCCCTGATCGGAACTGCGAAGCGCAGTATTCTGAAGCGTGATCTATATAATTTTCGAGGCGTTCAGATGGTCGATCTGGTGCATGCCTCCCGGGGCTGCCGCTTTAACTGCTTTCCATGCTGCACCCCTTTTCTGGGAGGACGTAAATTCAGGCCGCGGCCCATGGAAAAAGTTGTCGAAGAATTCGCCGGCATAGATAATAACCGTCTTTTTATAGTGGATAATTCCCTGGCGCAGGACGATGAGTGGGAAAAGGAACTCTTTAAAGCCATTGCTCCTTTGAAAAAAAAATGGGTATCACATCCCATAAAGGATGATGACGAGATCCTCGATCTGGCAGCAGAGGCGGGATGCTGGTACATGTATCAGGCCATAGTAGACACATCGGATCATATCCGTAATAAAATTAAGCGGATCAAGGAGCGCGGCATAGGCGTTGAAGGCACTGTCCTGCTGGGACTTGACGATCATGACGAGGATTACATTAAACGCCTCGTCGATTTCCTGCTTGAAATTGACCTTGATCTGGCGGAGTTTACAATTTTGACCCCTTTTCCGCATACAAGAATCAGAACCCAACTGGAAAAAGAAAACAGAATTATTCATAATGACTGGTCCCGCTATACGGCCGGCGAGGTTGTTTTTAAACCTGAAAAAATGTCGGTGGATACCTTGCAGAGGATGTACCAGTATGCCTGGGATTCTTTTTACGCTGATTGCTGCAAAGAAATAAAGATGGCCAAACTTTACCTCCAGGTTATAGAAAAGGAAAAAAAAGACGGGACATATAAAAAGATTCCTTTAAGAGCAGAGCGCTCCTGGAATAAACGCTCATGAAAGTTTTGCTCATTTCTTCCAATATTGCCGGCACACCTTATCCTGTATATCCGCTGGGGTTGAGCATGGTTTCCCAGGCCCTGCAAAATGCCGGTAATGAAGTGCATCTGTTCGATTTTCTTGAAAAAAAAATGTCCCTCGATGCGCTGAGCGAAAAAATAAAAAAGATTAGCCCTGAAATCATAGGTATTTCAATTAGGAATATAGATAATGTAAACCTTTTAAATGAACAAAGATATATAGATGTAGTTAAAAAAATCGTTCAAAAAATAAAGTTGCATACAGATGTCAAAATAGTCCTGGGAGGGGCAGGCTTTTCCATAATGCCGGAGATTATCCTTAGTGAGGTCGGGGCTGATTACGGAGTTGTGGGCGAAGGCGAGTCCACCATGGTAAAGCTGGTATCTAATGCTCAACACGGAATATATCCTGAGCAAAAATGCCTGAAAGCGCCCCTGACACTCAGCGGCAGCCGGATACCTTCGGCAGATTACACTCCCTATCTGATGGATTTTTATAAAAAAAGTGGAAATGTGACCCCGATCCAGACCAAACGGGGCTGCCGACACAAATGCATTTACTGCTCATATCCGGTTTTAGAAGGCTCGACTATTCGATGCCGGCATCCCAAAGATGTGGTTGATGATATCAGGCTCCTGGTGGAAAAGCACGGAGTCAACTATATCTTTTTTATAGATTCGGTTTTTAATGACGACCAGGGGCACTATATCGACTTGATCAGGGAGATGAAAAAAAGAGACGTTAATGTTCCATGGACAGCATTTTTCACGCCGGAACATATTGATGACCAATATATTATAATGATGAAGCAGACCGGATTGACGACCGCTGAAATCGGCGCGGATGCTTCCACGGATACCACCCTGAAAAAACTGGGCAAATCGTTTCTATTTAAAGATATTATCGATTTCAATGACCGGTTTAATGAACATGGAATTGCAACGGCGCACTTTTATATGTTCGGCTCCCCGGGTGAAACAAAAGAAACCGTCTTGCAGGGCATAGAAAATATTAAAAGCCTGCAAAAAACCGTTTCATTCATGTTTATGGGAATAAGAATTCTCCCTGACACTCCCCTTGCCGGGATAGCACAAAAAGAAGGAATTATTTCAAAAACAGGCAACCTTTTGGAACCTGTATATTATATTGCCCCGGGGCTGGATAAAAAGTGGCTTGAAAAAACATTAACCAACGGGTTTTCCGATGCAAGGAACTGTATCTTTCCTCCTGATGCGTTGGACAGCAGCCTGCAATTTTTGCATAAACTCGGATATTCCGGTTCCATGTGGGATATGCTGCTTGCAGATAAAAGAAAGCGCAAAAAACTATAAAAATATGACTTTTGATCCTGAACATATTTGGTGCGTAATTCCGGTATTTAATAACAAGGATACAGTCAAACAAGTCGCTCAAGGCTGCCGTAAGCTGGTGCGTCATGTAATTGTCGTGGATGACGGAAGCAAAGATACGGATGTAAAAAAACTTTTTTCAGGAACAGATATTATTGTTTTAACTCATGAACAAAACAGGGGAAAAGGCTGCGCCATCAAAACCGCCCTGAAATTTATACAGACAAAAGGCGGCCGATTCATGATCACCATTGATGGAGACGGACAGCATTATCCTGCTGACATTCAAAATTTTTTGCCAAAATTATCTAATGACGCTATTATTATAGGATGCAGGCGCTTTCACGATCAAAAAAATATCCCGAGGTCAAGCAGGTTTGGAAGAAAATTTGCAAACATGTGGCTGCAGATAGAAACAGGTGTTCATATAGATGACTGCCAAAGTGGATTTCGTGCATATCCGGTTGAATATATTTCACGTATCCCTTTACATGGCTCATATTATGATTTTGAAACAGAAGTCCTGGCCAGAGCGGTATGGAAAGGACTCCGACTCGAAACTGTTCAGATTGATGTCTTGTATCCTGAGCCTGAACTCCGTGTTTCACACTTTAAACCGTTTCTCGACAATTTTCGTATATCATGCATGCATGCGCGATTAACAGGAAGAAGGCTCATACCATTTCCGCACAAAAAACTTGTCAAAAAAAATGTTAAATATAATTATTTGTGGCTTTTTCTTCATCCTGCACAACTGATTAAAGGATTACTAAAAGAAAACGCATCCCCTGAAGGACTGGCTATGGCCGCGGCTGTGGGAACTTTTTTAGCCACACTACCTCTTTTATTTGTCCATACCCTGGTGATTATTTATGTTGCCACCTGCCTGAATTTAAATAAAGCCATGGCCGTTTCCATTCAGAATATCTGCATGCCTCCTTTTATCCCAATGGTTTGCGTTGAACTTGGCTATTATATGAGGCATGGTGAATGGTTAACTCATTTTTCATTTAAAATAATGATAGAAGAGCTTCATGCCAGGCTGTTTGAATGGCTCCTTGGATCACTGGTCGTAGCGCCTATTTTATCTGCTATAGTCGGCATAATTGTTTTTTTTACAGCCCGCAAACTAATGAAGACCTGACCCTGTTTTTATATGAAAACAAGTTACTCAAGTTTCGCACTCCTGAATTAGAGAACGAAAGAGATTGTTTGTTCCAGGTCGTTTTCAATTTCTCCTTTAAACTTTTCACAATTTGTGATAGTCATAACTAAAGGGCTCTTTTTATGAATTTTTATTAAAAATACAGATGGTTATATACCATAAATGGTTGTCCTTTTTCAACACTAAAAATGAAATAATATGAGTAAAATATAAGCCGTTAACCCCAATTTAGGGGTGCGAAACTTGAGAAGTTATATGACGACAAGTTTCAAAAATAAAAAAAGAGGAAACAGGCTTGGTTTCTGGTTTTTCAGGGTTTCGTTGTCTGTCTTCGGATTAAAAGGGGCATACGGATTACTATATTTTGTATGTCTTTATTATTTTCTTTTTGACAGGACGGCTGTTTCAGCCGCTCGGGCTTATATTCACAGAAAATTTCCGAAAGCAGGTTTTTGGAAATCCTGTTTTCATATATACATGCTGTTTATCAATCAGGGAAAACAGCTTATTGACAGATATGCGGCTGTTTCCGGACAAGTCGATTTTGATATGCGGGTAAATGGATATGAACGTCTGATTAATATGGCGGACAATTCCGATCAGGGGTTTATTTTACTTACATCACACGTAGGCAACTGGCAGATAGCTTTGACTGCATTAAACAAAATTGACAAAAAAGTATATCTCCTTATGCGCCAAGAGGATAACCCGGCTGTTATTGAAACGCTTCAGGTGGGAATAGAAAAGGGAGCGATAGAGATAATATCGCCTGATCAATATATGGGAGGTGTTATCGAAATAATGAATGCCTTGAAAAATGGACATATTGTATCGATCATGGGCGATAGGAGTTACGGCGTAAACACATTAGATATTCCATTTCTCGGAGAAACAGCATACTTTCCATACAGTGCTTTCAGCATAGCTGCGGCACAGGGCTGCCCGATAGTTGTTTTATTCGCAGCTAAAGTCGACGATATGAGCTATTTAGTGGATGTTACCAGTATATTACGCCCTGAATATAAGGGCAGAATAAATAAAAAAGAACAATTAAGATATTGGGTAATGAGTTTTGCAGAACTTATTGAAGCATTTGTATCAAAACATCCTTACCAATGTTTTTTATTTCATGATGTTTGGAAAAAGGAGAGTGTTGATGGGAGAGCAACAGGGCAAGAGTTTGCCGGAGATTCGTGAAGAGTTAAAAAAACTTCTTGTGGAAAATCTGGCGCTTGATGATATTAATCCGGAAGAAATAAAAGACAATGAGATTCTTTTTAATGACGGGCTTGGTCTTGATTCCCTGGACGCAGTGGAAATAGTGGTATTTCTCCAGAGGAACTTCGGCCTTGAAATACATGATATGGAGCAGGGTCAGAAAATATTTTATTCGATCGGGACCCTTGCAAATTATGTTTATGAGAACATTAATCAATGAAGATTGCAATAACCGGAATCGGTATCATTTCTGCCGCCGGGAGAGGTGTCAAAGAGACACTTGCAACATTCAAATCCGGCAGCGGCAATCCTGGCCAGGTCTCCGGCTTTTCGACGGATTTATCCTATCCTGTTTTTGAAGTAAAAAATCAATACGTTCCGGAGCACAAAGATGGCATGCGGACCATCAGGCTTGCCCTGATTGCTGCAGAAGAGGCTGTGACCGAAGCAGGTCTCCCAGATAAGCTCTCCTCTTACCGGGTGGGGGTTTGCCTTGGCACCACTGTGGCCAGCCAGTTGAATGATATAGACTTCTACCGGGAATATCGCATCAGCGGCACAGGCCCTGCAGAGCCGGTGGATCGTTATTTGAATGGCAATCTTGCCGAAAGTATTGCCCGTAAATTACAAGCTGACGGACCTCAAATGACAGTGGTAAATGCGTGCTCATCCGGATCTGATGCAATCGGTGTTGCTGCTGCCTGGCTGAAAAGCGGGCTTTGTGATATTGTTATTGCAGGAGGCGCGGACGAACTTAACCGGGTTCCATTTTGCGGTTTTGGTTCGCTTGGCATTTTGTCCGCTTCGGTGTGCAGACCATTTGACAGGGAGAGAAGAGGCTTGAACCTGGGAGAAGGAGCCGGAATTCTGGTTCTGGAGTCGGAAGATACCGCTCGGAACAGAGGCATTGAACCACTATTATTTCTGTCTGGATACGGATCAGCGGGCGATGCATATCATCTCACAGCGCCGCATCCTGAAGGTGCAGGGCTTAACGTCGCCATTAAATCAGCCATGGCCGAGGCCGGAATAAATCCGAAAGATATATCTTTTGTTAATGCACACGGCACAGGCACAAGAGAAAACGACAAGGTTGAAGGCTCAACGCTGTTAAAAATTTTCGGGCCTGAAATTAAATTTTATTCCACTAAAGGCTTTATCGGTCATACTCTTGGTGCAGCCGGAGGTCTGGAGGCCGCATTTACCGCAATGGGTTTAAAGGAGAGCTGGATCCCGGCCAGCCCGGGATTTAAGTCTGTGGACGATCAAATAGCCATCAGCCCGGTTACAAAGATTACTCCCGTAAAGGGTTCTTTTGCACTTTCTACCTCACTTGCCTTCGGAGGCATCAATAGTGCGCTGATTATCAGCCTGGAATAACGAATGAATATTACCGGAATAGGTACGGTTTTTACAAGAGGACGTGGTATCAACAACTTTGAGACGGCATTGATCAAGGGCTGGGTACCTCCGCGTCAGCAATCATACTCCCTGCTTCCTGATAAGTCTTTGCCTGTATACACAGTTAACAAGGAAGATCTTGTTGATAAAAAACTGTTAAAAAAAACTCGCAGGGCCGATAAATTCAGTAAAATGGCGGTTCTTGCGGCCTCTGATGCTCTTACCGACAGCGGTCTTGACGCCGACAAAATCGAATCTACAGGAATAATTGTTTCCACAGCATTCGGCCCCCATGCAACAACTTTTCGTTTTCTTGATGATATTATAGATTATGGCGATGGAGGAGTATCCCCGATTCTTTTTTCCAATTCAGTTCATAATGCCGCTGCATCCTATATCGCATCAGCCTTGAACATTCACGGGCCCACTTTAACACTGACTCAATTTAAATCTTCCTTTCACCAGGCCCTGATCCTGGCCGGGCTCTGGATTAAACAGCAAAGATGTGATAATGTTCTGGTTGGAAGTGTGGACGAATGCGGCGATGTTATGAAATATATATGTGCTGAAAGGCTTGAAATCGCAGGGGACGGCAAGATCAGCCCCTTCCGGTTTTCTTCTGTTACGCAGGCTGTTCCAGGAGAAGGATCCGTTTTTTTTCTTGTCGGCAAACAAGCCCGACCGGAACAGTATTGCAAAATTTCATCTGTAATAACAGGAAACGACTTGGGTGCGGCTCTTTTAGGACAACCTTAGTTTTAATAAAATCAACAGGTTATCTAAATGGAAATTCAAAAAAATCAAAGATAACTATTCCTATGCAAACCCCTAAAGGATAACTAT
>Ga0190313_1001242_pt1 | contig 13858 bp, 10 predicted proteins | sample 4870071011_MG_FD_169989 | JGI IMG/M metagenome (GOLD analysis project Ga0190313, IMG submission 169989) | Hydrothermal vent sediment bacterial communities from Southern Trench, Guaymas Basin, Mexico - 4870-07-10-11_MG | ecosystem: Environmental > Aquatic > Marine > Hydrothermal vents > Sediment ...
CTTCATAATCGTATGGACAATCTTTAACATATTTCAATTTTGAAATAAGGTTAGATACTTTACTAAGATAATCACCATAACTAAACATATCACTCATTGAGTATAACGTATTGTAAATCCACTTCAAAGCATCAATCTTCAAATTATCATCATCAGCCTTAATGACATCACCTACTTTTACAGTTCTAATCTTGTTTATTATACTTTTCAATTTTTCAAGACACTTATCAGGTGTTGGTATACTCATAATTCAAACAATATGTTAATTAATTACAAATATAAACGTATCATGTAGAATTATGTTTGAAATAATTAAAAAGGTTGAGGAACAGAAAGAGAAAATGTTTCGCAAGTGGGATTTATGGACTTTATGGGATAGGTTTATTGATGAATTTGATTGGTATAGTAAATGGACTTCACTTGCTAATTTAATATCGCATTTACTAGCAATTCTTATGAGTTCAGATTTTCAAATTAAAATAGAAATACCTGAAATTGAAATTGAAATACCACCTCCTGAACATCCAGAATTTAATCTTGGTGGTTATCAAAAAGCTGTTTATGGTAAATCTCCTTACGATCGTTCATATTATGATCCTCCACAACTTGTTGAAGCTTTGAAAAAGTTATTCATGTACATTATTACTCAAGGTTTTAAATATACTAAATCTCATGTTGATTACCGTTCTATTGCACAGTCTCTTGGTATTTCTGAAGATTTAGTTCGTGATTATATGATGCGTGTTGATTTTCTAATGCGTGTATTTACTGAACAGATTATTTGTGGTTTTTGGATTTGTGGTATGTCTAAACTTTCTAAGACTGAAAGGGTGTGGTTATGGTCTGGTGATGCTGATGTGTTAAAATACACAGCTGTTACACCTGATTTTGAATATCTAGACCCCGATAGTGCAAATAGTTTTGAACCAGCTTTCGCTCCTATTTGTGGTTTTTGGATTTGTGGTTTTGGTCGTTCAGTTCCTAGAGGTAGAATAATTTACCGTCCAGTATTACCAAAAGAATTTACAGAATGGGTAGATTCTAATGTGTTAAGTCAATTAGATAGATTTGTATTTAATTTAACAGGATTTAAATTATGGGAACCTGTAAAGTATTATGAGTCTAGAAAGGTTATTAGGTATGGTGAGAAAATGACGTTAATGTACATGATTGAAGAAATTGTTAAGAACATGCTCACAACTGTGAATGTTGATCCTATAAAAATTCAATCTTACGTTAATGCAATTTGGGAATTTATTTTTGGTAAGGTTAAGAAGCATAGACCGTGTAAGCAAGGTTTTAAATATGTTACTGATGAGGAATGGAAACGTTACATTGTTGAAAAGTGGAGAAAAGCTGGACTTGATGTTAATGTTTTAAATCAATTGATTGAAAGGTTTAAAGGAATTGCTGAAATTGTTTGGGAACGTTTGGAAAAAGGTATCTATTAATAAATGTTAGTTATTTAAATTGAATTTAATAAAATCAATTTAGTATGACTTGGTGTGGTTTATGGAAGGTACCTTACGGTCGTATAATTCCTGCTGATTGGGTATGGGGTGTTGTTGATTGTTTAGACGCTCTATATTACTATCATACACAGTTTGAAACTGAAACTAGAGAAACATTAGATTGTATTGAGAAAAAACTTGATGTTACTAATGAATATTTAAGATTAATAGCACCGGGTAGGGGAGTTGTTACAATTGTTAAAACTGTTACACCATCACCAACACCATTGTATACAGATGAATTAACAATACGTAGATTAATTGTTAAGGTACCATCAGATGCACTTTACCTAATTTACATTGGTAATTCAACTTCACAAGAATTCATAGTTGAGAAAGGTGAAAGACTTGAACTTTTCGTTAAAGATCCTAGACAAGTATATGCTAAAGCGACTGGTGAACAGAAAATTTTTCTACTGTTTGAACTTGCTCATGAGTGATGGTTATGACTGTTACAATTAGTATAGCACAACATGTTAGAGCTAAGGTAGTTAATTATCTAACTAGTACACCTGTGTATTATGTTTATCCTCAATGGCATACTGTATCATTTACACTTGTTTCACATAAACATATTGAGCAATTGAAAAAATATTTTAGACTATATGCAATTGATGAACTTGCATTTCCATACCGTGATATTTTCTGTAAACCTGTATGTGTAATACATCCATATTTCTTCATTGTTCAAAGAAATCCTCAAAGGTTTTTGTACATGCTTGAAAAGTTTAAAGCTGTTATTGGTATTGATGTAGCTGATACTGATATGATTGGTCGTGTAGGTGTTCAACTTGCAAATCTTGCAAATTGTATGATAGTACCATCAACATTTTGTAAATTTGCATATGAACGTTCAGGAGTTAAAGTTCCTATTCACGTAGTTCCTCACGGTCTTTCAAAAGCATATTATGACCCACGTAAATTACCTACAGATAAATATCTTAAACATTTACTTGAGCTTAAGAGGAAAAGAAACTATATTTACGTTCTATTCTTCCTAATTCACAGTGGTGAACGTAAAGGTGTAGACCTTGTGTATGATGTTATGCGTGAAATTGTTAAAATGTACAATAACGTAAAATTGATTGTAAAGATTGGTGTTATGAATGAATATCATAAACGTATTGTAGAGAGTATGGGAGGTTTCATATTTAGTAAATTTTTAAATGAACATAACCTAATAGCATTATACGACATGTGTGACATATATCCACTATTTTCACGTGGCGGTGGATTTGAATTGTGCATTACACCTGATACAAATGTAATTACTTTAGAAGGTATTAAACCAATAGTAAAAGTAAAAGAAGGTGATTTTGTCTTAACTCACTTAGGTAGATTTAGAAAAGTAGTAAGAAAATTTGAAAGAGATTATAATGGAAAATTAATTGAAATTATACCTTATGGATTTGAGAATTATAGCATTAAACTTACTCCTGAACATCCCGTTCTTGTATTAAGAACACATATTTATAATATAAGAAAACATGAGTATATTCTAAGTGAACTTCCTAAATGGATCAAAGCTAAAGATGTTAAAAAAGGTGATTGCGTATTAATTCCAGTAACATGCGAAAAATACTATGACATTACTTTTGATTTAGCAGAATTTATTAGGGATGATATAAATAATGGTCTTGCCAAAGCTGAAAATGAATATATTTACTATTGTAGAACTGGAAGTCCTAGATATACGCAAATTAGCTATAACGATATACAAAAAGCTACAGGGGAGACCAAAAAAATTGTATGTCTTGCTATTAAATACTACCTTGAAGGAAAGGAACCTAAATCTCCTAGAATTAAAAAGGTAATTGAATATTTGAAACAAATTAACTATAAACCACAATATGTAAAAATTAAAAGATTTATTAAAGTTGATGAAAAATTTGCAAGACTTTTAGGTTATTACTTAGCTGAAGGAAGTATAAATGAAAATAATCATACAGTTGAAATCTCATTTGGAGATGAAACTCAATTAGTTGAAGATTGTGCAAAATTAGTTAGAGAAATATTTGGCTACGAACCTTCAATTAAAAAGTATGAAAACAAGAAAGTCACTAAAGTCATTATTTGTAATAAGGCAATCGCTAAGTTCTTAAAGTCTATTTGTGGAAAAGATGCATATAGTAAAGTATTTCCATTCTTTATTTTATTTGGAGATAAAAAGGTGTTATCTGAACTTATTTGGGCTTTAGTGCTTGGTGATGGTTCAGTTAGAGAGAATGAAATTAGATATGTCACAGTTAATAAGAATTTAGCTTTTGGTGTTTACTATGGTTTAATTAGACTTGGCTATAAACCAAGAATTTATTACCATAAAACACTTAACCAATGGCATATTGAAGTTAATTTACCTACTGAAAACTTAAAGAAAGATGTTAATATCAATCCTTTAATACCAAGAAATGAAGATTATGTCTTACATAGTAATAAAATGTGGTTTAGTAGAAATAGAAAATATTTAATATTAGAAGTAAAGGAGGTAAGAGAAATAGAATATAATGGTAAAGTATACAATTTAGAAGTTAAGGAAGATAATTCTTATACTGCTAACTTTATTGCAGTTCATAATTGTGGTCTTGAAGCATTGGCAAGAGGTGAAATTGTTATTGCTGGTAGTGTTGGTTCATGGACTGATTATCTTCCTGATTTTTGTCTTGTAAGGAAGGTTCATAGGGTAAAGTTTTGGAAACATACTAATCCACTTCACGATATTCATTGTGGTTTTGGTTATGAAGTTGATGTTAATGAAGCTATACAGAAAATGAAGGATATTATTGAAAATCTTGATGATTATAAAGCACGTGTTAAAGAGTATTGGGAACGTGTTAAACATGAATGGACTTGGGAAGCTGTAGGTATGAAACTTAAAAACATTATTGAACGATACGTATAATCAAACCATTACACACCTGTATTTATTAATATAATAATAGTAGTATATATTAATATAATTAGTATAATAGATACTTTCATTCTGCTTCTCTTTCAAATGGTATGGTTTATGAACATAATTCACAACTGGTAAAGCTTAAAAACCCCCGTGTATGACGGTAATGCTTAAATAGGGTTTTTTAAATCTTGAACACTAATGGTTTTTCACACGTGAGAGTTACGGTGGTCATTATGATTGTATTCAATTTCCTCTTTCAAATCTTAATTCAATACATGTTTCAATTATTTCAATAATGTCTGAGTCTGGTTTTTAAAAGTTGGGTGAAAGTTTTACTTTAGTTATGTCTAGTGAGATTGAAAAGAGTGTTATCTGTAGTGAATGTATTAAATATGTTTTAGAACAGATTGTTGATATTATTGCTGAATGTTGTACTGAATGTATTGAAGTTCATGTTGGTGAAGATGATGTTGATGTAAATAAAAAATTTATTGAATGCATATTTAAAAAATTAATACAACTATTCCTAAAATATGGTATTGACATAAGTGCAATAGTTTATAGGTGCGTATGGTAGTTATTTTCTGTGAAAATTATATAGTTTTTCTCAGAAAACTCTATTAGGGGTTTCTGTGACATGCACAACATCAAATGTAATTATAGTTGATGGTACAATATGTGTTAAGAAGAAAAGAGGTGAAGTTATAATCTATGTTAAGAGAGAGTATTGGGATAAATTGAGAGAATTTAAGAAAAGAAAAGTTAAGTGTTTAATTCTAATTGAATGATATTGTCTGTGAAAATTAATATTTTTTTCTCATAAAGCTCTAAATAGCAATTCTCAGACATTACATCATTTACAGTGAACCCCAACGTGCTATTCTTCGCATTTTTGCACGTTTCATAATTATTACAATATTTTCATCACGTAAACCAAATTGTTTTAACCATTCTAACTCACTTCTGAGTTTAGCATCATCTATTCTACGATACTCATAGGCTCTAAGCAAATCGTAAATGTATCCTCTAACATCACTATAAACTGAACGGTTTATTGCTAGTGTTTGATAGAATTGCTTTACCGTTTGTATTAATCTACTTGCATCAGTTTCACTCATGAATTGTTTCAATATGTTAATATCCAACATTTTATCAATTTTTAGATTAAGTAAAGTATCAGCAAATTGTGTATATCTAGCATAGTTTGTTAATGCTGTTGGTGATGGTATGAGGTGAGTCCATATACGTTGTATTCTATACATGAATGCATATTTTCTATTTAAATCAATTTCAGTTTGTGTATATCCTAAATCTTGCAATTGTCTAAACAAATTCTCTAACGCTTGTACATCAAGAAAACCATAACTAAAATTGTAAATGAAGCGTGATGTCATTGAACGTAAATCATCCCATATTGGTCTACGTTCAGCATATTTTTTCCATATTTCAATCCATTCTTGTGGTACATTTCTTTTCTTCATTACTTCCATAAACTTTTCAATTGCCTCTGGTACGTATTCAAGCATTGTTATGAACATTGTTGGTGTTGGAATATACTCACGTACAATTTCTCTACGCTCATAATATTTAGATCTTACTTCAGCTATTTTCTTCATGATTTCAATTTCCCTATCAGTCCAACCGTACTGTTTCAATATTGAACATGCTTGAGTAAATTCAGCTTCAGTAATAACACCACGTGCTAATGCAGTTACCAGTGCTGAACGTAATGAACGTAATTCATCATATAATGGTCTTGTTTCAATATATTTCTTCCAAACATCCCACCATTCTTGTGGTACTCTCCTTGCCTTTAAGACATTTTCAATAAATTTAATTGCTTCAGGTACTACATCTACAATTGTAGCTAATTGTGATGGTGTTGGTATGTATTCACGACCTGCAATTTTTGGAAATACACCAATCAATTTTTCTAATGCTTCAGCTTCATAATCTGTTAATTTAGCATATTGTTTAGCTATTTCAATTACTTTTTTAACATCTTCATCTGTAATGTAACCGTATGCAAGTCTAAAAACTGACCATGTTAATACTCTACCTACCCAATATCTTGTTCGTATTATCTTTTCAATTTCTGACAATACACTATATACGTGTATGTATAGTTTTTCCCATGCTTCATCAATTTCAATGTCTAATGATTTACCAGTTAATTTCTTAACTTCCGTACTAAACCATTCATTGTTAATTTTCTTTGCAAATTCTTTCAATTTTCTCATAGCTTCTTCAGATGATAATACTGCAAATCTAACACCAATACCAATTTCCTTCATGAAATCTCTCCACAAATCTACAGCTCTATCAAATACTGCTCTTAACTCAAGTAATTTACTCTCAGCTGGGAGAAATGCTATTGGTATTTCAATTTTAGCTTGTTTCCAATCCATAGTTTCAGTATCAAAATAACCAACATGATACGTAACTGTGAAAAATCCTGCAAGTAGTTTATGCATCATTGACATGTCGAATAAACCCTCCTTATAAAGATTGATAAATCCAGTTCTTAACAATGTTCTTTCTTCTGTAAGTGCATTTATTGTTTCAGCAATTGCTACCCATGGATTCCAATATGGGTGAAGTCCACGTGCTTGAAGCATTCTACAGTATTGTCTAATATCCATTTCAACACCCTTCTTTTCCAATTGTTCTTCAATTTTACGAATAACATCTTCAGCTTTCATTTCACCTCTCAAAAGTTTTTTCGTTATTTCCTCAATAGATGTTTTAAGACCAATACCCTTATAAGACCAATAATCAAACAAACCCCAACGTGCCATCCATCTAAAATCAATCTTACCCGGAATATCAGCTAACAAATCTATGACTAAGAAGTTATCAGCTGTATAATCTTTAAGCCATGAGTTATGTACAATTACGTTAGAAACTAGGAAGTGATGATTTTCAACTTCTAAATCGTATACATAACCTTCATAATCTTCATACTCTATTTCAGTTACAGGTATTAGTAGATAATCCTTAGAGATGTCTAGTGATGTTTTATTTATGATTTTGTCTTTAAATTCACTTAATCTTCTTATCCATTTATTCTTATGTTCATGTCTTCTAAATCGTATAATATATTGTACACTATGTTTATTGTGTTTATCTATAGTTTTTATTCTAGTTGTTATAGATGCTACATATCCCAATCTTGCAAGTAGTAGTTGTAATTGTAATGCAAGAATTTTAGATGTTGTGTATAGATATACTTCATCTTTTTCTTCATCAATATGACCATCACCAACTATGTAACCTTCAAGAAAAGCTTTAACTATGTTAAGGTTTTTGTGTAATAGAATGAAGTCTGGAATTTTCTTATTTTTTGCACCTTGACCAAACCATTCCTTAAAAGCTCTAGCTAATATTGTTGATTTAACATAAATTTCAACTATTCCTCTATGTCTTGAAATTACTGGTTTATAACCTAACTTTCTGATTATGTTACATACCTTTTCAATTATTTCTTTCTTTTTCTCACTTTGACTTACACTAATGTATTTTTCTTGAGCATGACCTTCAGCTAAGTAAAATCCTAAAAACCATGCTACATCTTCATCTAGTGGTAATTTTAATCTTCTAACGTTTGTATATTCTTTAACGTACTTACTTAAGTCAAGTTCTTTAACATCAATTACACTTTCAAGAATTGGTATTAGTAAATAATCACCTTCATGATAATGTTCTATTCTTGCTTTGGGTGAAGGTTCTATTTCATTTGCATGTTTATATGTTAATTCTATTGGTATTAACTTGAACTTATCTTCACCATTTTCAATAATCCATTTTCTAGCTAATCTAGCAACTGGAATTACATGTTCAGGTGTTAACTTAACTTCAAGTATGTCATAACCTTTAATCTTGACAAGTTTACCTTTATAATATCTCTTAAATGTAGCTTTTACTCTACCACCAAATAGAGTGTAATCACTTTCCCTATATTCTTCTATTGGTTTATTATCACCAAGAATGATTTCACCTTCAGGTACACAAAATCTTGCCATATCGTGCCATTTCATATAAATTGAAAGTGCGTAGAATAGTGTTTTAGCATCAAAGTTAAGTTCTGGTGGTGTTTTTGGTGTGTATGCACCAAGTTTTTCAGCTTCAGTTTTTGCTTCATCAAGAACTTCTTTTGGTGGTTTAAACCATAATTCACCAGCAATACCACGCATGGTGAATTCCCACAATTTTTCAGGTGATGGGTATTTGAAGTGTAGTAGGTAGAATAGGTAGGCTATATCTTCATGCATACCACGCATTTTCATTACCTTAGTAAAATCGTCTAATGATTTGAACATGTCACGTAACATCATTCTACACATTTCACTAGCTGTAGGTATGTCATACATTAATGCTATTGGGAATTTACGTTCTTTATCAAATCTATCCTTTACTGTGATTGAAAGTTCATCTACAGTTTTCGTATATGCATTTACAACATTATCAGCAAATCCACGTAGTGCTAACCATTCACGATACCATTCAAGAACTTTCTTGAATTTATCTGTTGGCATGTATCTTTGTACAATTTCCTTACCTTCACTTAATGTTGGTATTTCAACTGGTAGAACATTTCTAACATTAGCATAAATAACACGTCTTAAAGGTTCATTTAACCAAAATACGTATGATAGAATAAAAGCATCTAGCAATGCCTTGAATAAATCTTTTGATAAATGTGATAATTCCTCTATTAACGCTGTTAGTTTAAATCGTATTGTAAATCCTAAACCTACAGGTGTTAATCGTATGACTTTTTCCTTGAGTGATTTTGCTAAACCACTTAAGGCATGAGGTATAGCATAGGCAATTACAATATATGGTAATCCATAATCTAAGTAATTGAAAAATGAAGATATAGATGCTAAATGTACTTTAAATGCCTCTGCCCAAGATGGTGATTCAATTGAAGATATTATATTCTTAAACATTTCAACAAAACTTCCAATTATAGGTTTAGTTAACCAATCAACAATATCTTTCCAAAAATCAGAAAGTTCATCAACTAAACCTTTAACAAAATTTGATACTTCTTTCATGAAATCAACAAATGCATTTTTCAATGCATCGAATACTCCTACTAATGCATTCCATATTGCATCCTTCACTAATAACGAAACATCAATTATTGGTTTAGCTATATTACTGTAAATCCAACCTATTGGGTCTTTAATGAATGTTTGAATGTTTTCCCAAAGCCAATTGAAAAATCCTCCTATTGCTTGTGGTACTGTTTTTGTTAGAAATTCCCATGCTCCTTTTAACCAATCGTACACTGTTGTGAAGAATGAAACTATTGGTTTTACTATATGTTCTTGTGCCCATTCAATTGCTGGTTTAATAACATTATTGTAAAACCATTCTAAACCACTACCAATGTATTGTGGTATTTTCGTAATGAATTCAGGTAATGTCTTTGTAAAAAATTCTGGTATTGCCTTAGTGAAAAACCATACTAAACTATCCCATGCTTGTGAAAAGAAGTTTTGCACAGTTGTGAAGAATTGTTTTATAGGTTCTGGCAAGTTTTCCCATATCCATTTAGCAAATTCTTGAAGTCTTTGAGGAATAGACATTATGAATTGTGGAAGGTCTTGAGTGAAAAATTTTGGTAATGCTTCTGTAAAGAACCATACTAAACTATTCCATGCTTGTGTAAAGAATTTTGAAATATTTTCAATTGCAGTTTTTAACCAATCTGGCATATTCTCCCAAATCCACGATGATAATCCTTGTAATGCGTCATAGATTGGTTTTGCTATATTTTCATAAAACCATTTTGGAAACCATTCTGGAAATTTTAATATTGCATTTACAAATCCCATTAATGCTACTCCTACCTGTTTCAACATTCCTGTTATCCATTCAAGACTTTTCATTAATGGTATTACAATATTTTGATATAGTAATTGTGGTAATTGTGCTATTCCACTTGCAATTCCTGTAAATGCTTTACTTACAGTTTCTGTTAATTGTACTGTAAATGTTTTAATTACATTTTGTAATGTTCCTAATAGTGATTGAATATTTGTAATTAATGTTTGTAGCATTGAACGTAATGTATTTACTATAGTATTCATAAATGTTGAAATTGCAGTTAATATTGTATTTGACATGTTTTGAATATAACTTGCTAATGATTGAAATGTAGATGTAATTAATTGTGATAATGATGTAAATACTGATTGTAATGTAGATGTTATTGATTGTGCAAAATTTGAAATGTATGATGTTAATGTATTAACCATGCTTGTAATTAATTGTGATAATGATTGTAATGTAGTACTCACAGTTGTGATAACTGAGTTGATAGCATTTTGAATAACTGATGATAGTGAAGTGAATAGTGATTGTAATGTTGATGTAAGTGATGTAAATACGTTATTTAATGCATTTAAAATTGATGATGTGAAATTTGAAATTGTAGATGTTAATGTAGTTAACATTGATGTTAATGTTGATGATAAGTTTCTAAAAACGTTTGAAATAGTGTTTGATATTGTATTAACAGCATTTGATATGAATGATGATATTGAATTAACAGCATTTGCAATATGTTGAATAACTGAATTAAGCATAGACATTATAGAATTTGCTATCGTTTGAAAAACTGAAGTTAATGTATTAACAATAGTATCAACAAGCCATGAAAATTTTTCAGCAAGCCACTGCATTAATTGACCAATAGGATCTGCAAGACCCATTACAGATTGTGTCATTTCATCTAAATTAACATAATTTACAATTTCTTCAATAGTTGAAATTTCAATTACATAATATTCACAATTGTAACTAATGTCTATTCTAGATAATGCATTTAGTATATTGTTCGCTAATTCATTAACATTAATATCCTTAATGTCAAATTGTAAATCTTCATGAATTTGCATAATTACTCACTTTACGTTTATACATGTTACAATTTTTAAATCGTTCCCTATAGTGGAATTGAAAGGCCAGTTGAAATTGAATGATAAATTAAATGTAAGTATTATGTAAGGTATTTTGAAAAAACATGGAATAAATGTGAAATTGTAAAAAATCATAATTTTGATGATAATTGTGGTAGAAATGTTGTAAATATTCTAAATTTTTGACATTCTATTCTAAGTTTTTTTACTAAATCATCAACATCACTACACGTTATTGTGAATGGTTTTGAAGTATATACTTTACGTCCATATCGTCTAGATAGTTGAACTACTACAAAATATTCTTTTAACCATTTACTTTCAATTTTAGATACTTCAACTATTGTTATTTCAACATCACGATAGCGAAATATGATAGGATAAACTAGATTATCTAGTGATGGTAATCGTTTTAATTCATATAAATGTTCTATTGTTGGCATTTTTACATTTTACTAAATTCACGTTGTAGTTTTACCAATTCTTTAATCAGTCTTACTATTTCTCTAGCTTTTTTACAAACAGCACAATTGTGAGCATTTTCACATTCTATTGTTGATAATTCAAACGCAAGTTCGTGAGCCTTCACAAGCATATCAGATACTATTGCTGTAAATTTTTCTTGTACATGGGGAGGTAATGTTGGTTTTGATGTTACAGTTTGTTGTGTTTGTGTTTGAGAACCTACAGTTTCAACTTGAAATGACATACGTTTTTGATTTTAATACTATGAATTTAAATGTATTGTTTATTATGTTTTTTCAAATAGTTTTAATAATTGTGAAATGAATATGCATGTTAATATTAGTGATATTATTGCTAATACAATCCACATAATTAGAAATGGTAGGTATTTAATTGAAATGTAAATACATGCATATGCGTATTGCACAATTGCGACAAAACATAATGCTGTAATTACTAGAAATCCAATAGCTAGTATGAGTAGTATTGTAGCTAATAGTTCAATTCTCATACGTTTACGTTATAATTTTAAATGATTTATTAGTTTATCGTACAGAATTTCACTTTTCATATTCTTAACCTTTTCATAAACTTTGACTTTCATTTCATCGTATTGTGATGGATATTTTTTACGAATTTCAATTGCATTTTCCATAGCATTTACAAGTTCATTAACATCATAATCGTAAAGTTCGTAAAGTAAACCATCTTGATTATCGTACAATTTAACATTTTTAACATCAATAACAATATTATTTTTCAAATCAGCATACTCTCTAAATGGTGGTATGTTTGTTATGATTGCAGGTGTTTTAACAGCATTAGCTTCAAGAAGTGGCAGTCCAAAACCTTCACATTTCGATGGTAGTAGTAGATAGTCTATACTCATGTAAAATGCCATAATTTCAACATGTGAACGTACACCAAAATCTGATGTTAATGAAATGTTTGGTATTTTCTCAATATATTTCAAAATTTCTTTCCTAGTTACTAACAGTACGTGAAAATCTTTTCTTTTACTTGAAAGTATTTCAATTGCTTTAAGCATATTTTCAATACCTTTTCTAAAATTAAAATCACCAACAAAACCAAAAATTATCCTATCTCTAAAGTTTGATTGTATTAATTTTCTATACCTTTCGCACAATTGTGAAGCTACACTCAATTCAACTTCTAGATAACCATGAGGTATTACGTCTAGTACTTTCAATCCTGCCTTTTCAAGATTTCTCTTTGAGTATTGACTATTTGCTATAAATTCAACTTCTCGATATACCCATTGTGGTATTGAAAGTTTTTTCGGTATTCCATCCACAGTTGTGTAGTATATTACATTACCATGAAGTTCACGTTTAGCTTTATAGTAATGGTAAAACCATTGAATAGTCCATGCTGGTGCAACTGGATAGACAAAAACAACTGCATGAAATAGATTATTATACGATATGAATTGTGGAATATTACGATTTAAAACAACAACATAACCCCTCCTTTCAATTACATACGCAATTTGACGTGCAACTTCATTTAAACTAACAGCTTTACCAGTTTGAACTAATACCTTAACCATCAATGTAAATGAAAAAACGTAAATAATATAACATTAACGTTTAATGTTTACAAACAATGCGATTTACAAACTCGATATTCTAAAACATTCAACACCATAGTGTGGGAGTAATAGGTGTGCATGATGTACATCGGGGAGAAAAACGGGATAATTAATTAGTATGAGAAAAAGAAAAAAAGGAAAAAAAGAAAAAATGAATTAATTTTGAATTTTTAACTAACTTTCAACTTATCTTAATACGGTACCACCCAACCTGTAATTACGTTAATTATTTCATCTAATATTGCTGGGTCTGCTCCAAATGATGTTACGTATAGTGATTTTAATCCTTCAGCTATTTTCTTTGCTGATTCTCCTTTATGTCTTTGCATGTGTTTTAACAATTTATTTGCAAAACCTATGTATTTTGCTCTATCTGGGCCAGCTATACCATACTTATCTAATATTGGTCTTACAATATCTTGCATTGCACCCCATGTTAATA
>Ga0190313_1001243_pt1 | contig 13855 bp, 12 predicted proteins | sample 4870071011_MG_FD_169989 | JGI IMG/M metagenome (GOLD analysis project Ga0190313, IMG submission 169989) | Hydrothermal vent sediment bacterial communities from Southern Trench, Guaymas Basin, Mexico - 4870-07-10-11_MG | ecosystem: Environmental > Aquatic > Marine > Hydrothermal vents > Sediment ...
TACGATAATATCCTTGTTTAAGATATCTCCTAACAATTTCATCTATATCGATCGAAAGTGGTAGGAGACCCATGTTTAACCATTTCCTAAAATCTTGTATTTTCACGTATTTAAACCAGTAATCTAACCATTCCTTCTTGAAACCCATGTTTAGGAGTTCATCATAATTATCGAGTATGACACTATAAAGGTCTACTTTCTTAACATCATATTTAACCCTATATTCATTTATCAATCCCCAGATCTGTTTAAAATTCTTCCTTATCTTCTCCTCAAAGACTTTCCACTCATCATAATATGGTTGTTTAACCTCAGCTAAAACCACGATATCAATATCATTATATTCTAACGCCCTGAGAGACGAACCACTAATACCCACTCCCTTGATCACGACAGGATAAGGATTTTCATTGAATTCCTCAGAGCGTAGTATAACGTGTGCTAACGCCTTATGTATTTCGGGATCATTTATCCAATAAAGTGTTTTCTTTAACTGAGATATTACCGCATATTTACTATTAACCAGTTTTACCACCTCAAATATATACTCACCCTTTTAAAGCTACTTTTTAAGCAAGAAAAGCAAGAAACATGTTAAAATATAGGAGTTTAAAAGACCCTATATTTAACGTGGTGTCTATCATTGTTCTTTCATTTAATTAGACATATAAATAACTATGTTACATAACATTTTATTTGGTATACGCTAAGTTAGTTGTTTACGAAGCAGTTATGGTGTAATATGGTTTGCCTGGTAGACGTTATTATAAGAGTGTTTATGAGCTTGTTTATGAGGCCGCTCATGTTCTCGGTAGAAATGGTAGAGTATTTAGTGATCTAGATGTGATCAGGTATATCCATAGTAAATACCCGGATTGCCCTTATAGTGATAATTCGTTTAAAATGCATCTACTAGGACTCTCGATAAACAATAAACATGCACCAAAACATTGGCCCAACCTCTACAAAAAAGCATTCCTAATACAAGTTAAAAGCAACAAGTTTAGACTAGCAAATCCCGAGGAAGAAAAAGCAATAGCTTCAGAACATAGCATGTATGAAGAAGTTGAATCAGAGTCTACGGATCTTGGTTATAGTTTGTCTTTAGAGAGGGACCTCGAGGATTACTTGTCGATGAACCTAGATGTTATTGAGGAGGGGTTAAAGCTTGTTGAGAGACAGAAAGAGTTACCTGGTGTTGGTAAATTGGATATTCTCGCTAGAGATCGTGATGGTAATTATGTTGTTATAGAGTTGAAGGCTGGGCAAGCAGATGAGAAAGCAGTTGGTCAATTACAGGCATACATAGAGTATCTACGAGAACAGGGCTACGAGAACATAAGAGGAATACTAATAGCAGCCTCTTATACGCAGAAAGCAGTATACGCGGCAAAAGCAGTCAAACATATTAAGTTAGCTAAATACGAGGTAGAATTCAAAATACATTACATCTAATAGGTTATATCGTGAATACGCAATTGTGATCCCTGTGTGAAACGTTCAAAATGGAGCAGGAAAACGGAACTATGTATTAGCAAGATCTATCTGTGTAGTGCAGATTATCATTCTATTGACCTCTAGCTTATTAGGAATAGGTTATTATAGTTATTTTGTTATATAGTTATGTGGTGATACTGTTGAGAAAGTATGTCACTATTTCTGTTTTGAGGGAGGTTAAGGAGTTGCTTGAGAAAGAGAAGGGTGATCGTGATTGGAGTGAGTTTCTATTAGAGTTGTATAGAGAAGCTAAATTATCTAGAGCTAGAGAGGCTTTTAGGGAGCTTAAAGAGTTGTTGGATGAGAAGGATCTAGAGGAGATACTTGAGAGTAGTAGAGAGTTTAGAGAGAGGTTTAGGTTAAGATGAAGCTTCTTGATACGAGTGTATTAATAGATGATCTTAGAAAGGGTAGGTTTGAGGAAGGGGCGATCTCTATAATTACCTTATTAGAAGTGCTTAGAGGAGTTTCTCCAGAGAAGAGGGGTAGGGTGAAACGGTTGCTTGAGAAGGCCTTTAACATACTCAATATAGATAATGATGTAGTATTGAAATACTGTGAATTATACACGGCGTTGAAGAAACAAGGACAGTTGATCCCCGACGCCGACCTACTTATAGCGGCTACAGCGATTGCAAATAACCTCACATTAGTTACTAAGGATAAAGATTTTGAACGACTAAAGAAACAAGGCCTCAAACTAGAACTAAGGAAATAGTGGGAGGTTCACCCGTATACTTTACCCTATCCCAGATTTTAGTTTATTTATATCGTATTTACTCAGAACCTCTAAGTATATTATTTAGACTGACAACAACGGGGATCTCTATTAAACTCCTCCTCAAGATCAACTTTAACTAGATCACCTAATTTGGCCGTCTTGCTCTTTAACTTTTTCCTCCTTTCCTTGACCCATTTTATCGCATCTCTAGGATCCTCTACACCTCTGATCACGAGCTTATCACCATAGTTGATCAACTTTATCTACAAGCTATAGTTTTAATTAGGTAGGTATGTTATTGTATTGTTGTGAGGGGCTTGTTATGGGTTATGTTAGGGTTAGGGCTCGTATTTGGAATGTAGATGATCCCTCTATTTCTAGGGAGGTAGAGCTTTTAGCTGATACTGGCGCTATATATACTGTATTGCCAGCTAGTCTTCTCAAAGAATTAAAAGTAAAACCTATTGGCAAGAGGAAGTTTAGACTCGCTAATAACCAGGTTATTGAACGTGATGTTGGATTAATAGGGGTTGAGATCAAGGGTATTAAGACACATACAACGGTGGTATTTGGCGATGAAAATGTATATTTACTTGGGGTCGTGACTCTAGAAGAGCTTGGATTAGAAGTAGACCCCGTTAAAGGAGAGTTACGGCCTATGGAGTTACTGCTCATGTAATACTTTGCCTATGTATTAATTTAAGAGTATCTAGTTTTAGTTGATCCCAGCATTACCTAGTAACTATATACTAGTACGTTTTTCTCGTTAGCGTATTCTTCAATTTCTCTACCAATCATTGAACCTGCTAAGATCGCTACTACTTCTTTATCCTTGTAATGTTTCTTTACAACATCAGCTTTAGCTAATAGCCTACCTTCATCCTCGTGTTTAGGCTTAACCTTAACCTCTACAACGTACACGCGTTTATCAGTAACCATTAATAGATCAATATCTTCATCATCAACCCTAGCGTTACGTTTTCTATACAATATTTTCTCGCCACGGCCTCTGATCTCCTCTCTAAGATCCTCCCACAAGCTACGACAATAGAAAGCCTCATTCAAAGCACCAAGTTCTAGTTCAACACGATTAAGCCTACTTATAACCTCCTCAAACCTCTTATCATGCTCAAGACTCTTCTCGTATAACCTGTTAAAATCTTCTCGTAATTTATTGAGATCCTCGCGTAGTTTTCTAAGTTCTTCGAAAACTCTATCCAAACCTACAAGTCCTATAACAGCATATTTAAACTCTTCATCCTTTTTCAAAAGCTCTAAAAACTTCAACTTAAGATCTTTTAGATTAGTGGTCACGTAGATACACCTCTATATGCTATAATATTTTACTAATACTATTAAACTTAGAGAACCTATTATAAGTTGAGAAATCCTGTAATATATCGTTTAACCCGTTAGAAGTGAAACGGGTGTTCATATCTTTTTCTACTATACTTTAATAAGCGATCTTCTAACACTTCTACCCCTATCCCAGGTTTTTCTAATGGTTTTAATATTCCTGGCTTAGTGAATAGCCATGGTGGCTCTATAACGTCTTCCTCATAATATTTTGTTGATTCTGATATGTCGTTGGGGTATTTTACTGAGGATAGAGTGGCGGCTGCTACTTGGAATGCTCGGCCTATCCCTGTTTCTAGCATTCCCCCAATCCATGTTGGTATATTGTTTTCTTCTGCGAATTTGTTGATCTTTAGTGTCTCGGTTAATCCTCCTACTCGTGCTGGCTTGATATTGATCACTTTATAGCTTCCCAACTTGTAGCCTGCTTGTGCATCATAAATGTTCTTGATGCTTTCGTCTAGGCAGATCGGCGTCTTGATCATCGTTTGTAGGATTGAGTGTTCGTATAGGTCCTCGTGGCTTAGTGGTTGTTCGATCATTAATAGGCCGTATTTATCGAGTTCTTTGAATACACTGGCTTGGTCTAGGGTGTAGGCTGCATTAGCATCTACTTGTAATGGTATATCACCGTATTCCCTTCGGATCATCTTGACTGGCTCAATATCCCAGCCTGGAGCGATCTTTATCTTGATCCTCCGATAGCCACGTTCTAGATAATAACCAACTAGTTTCAACAAACGATCCATATTGCCTATAACGCCGATACTAACACCGGACTCGATCTCGTTTCGTACGCCACCTAGTACTTTGTAGAGTGGTTTTCTCTGGAGCTTAGCGTAGAGGTCCCAAAGAGCAAATTCGATGCCAGCCTTTGCTATACGATAACCCCTTACACGTTTAACGTGATCAAGGAACTCACTGGGGTGATCTAGTATTGGGTTTTTCTTTAGTAGTGGGATTATGAATTCGCGATAGACGTATAATGTGGTTTCGACTGTCTCCCAACTATACCATGGACCATCATCAACTGGTGCTTCACCCCACCCGGTTAAACCATTACTTGAATCCACTCTAATAATCACACAGTGGCGGTCAATAGTCTTGCCGAAACTTGTTTCGAAACCATTCTTGAGCTTCATAACTACATGATATATTGTGATCTTCTTGATCTCGATCAAAGTATATTCACCAGATAATCGAGCCACATAGAATAGATATTTCACTCTAGGTTTATTTTAACCTACGATATAGTAATACATAATCCGCTAATACTTCATGGTCATATTTCTTAACATGCTCCCCGTATACATCGGTAGAAACCAGGAGCCTTAACCACTTGAACCCGAGATACTTGGCGATACCTATTGAATACGGGAGCGCTTGATCAATTAGATCCTTGCTTTTCACCCATAAATGGAGACTAGCCTCCTCTTCCTCACCCCATATACCCTCAATGATCAAGGCAATTTCGCCATCTATGGTTGATTCAAATGATTTAAGTCTCTCAAGCTCTACAGCATAATCCCATCTACTCTTAAGCCAAGCCACATATGAGGTCTCGATCCTTGGTGTTACGAAAAACCATTCGCGTATAACACTATAGTCTTCGGGAAACCCACTATTATCTAACTCGCTAGGGTTTATCGGTTTAACATTTGCAAGGTCTAGTTTAACATACTTAACCCTATACGCTATCTCATTAACCCCTACCTTCTCATAGAAACCAACAGCTCCCGGGTCAGGCCATACCGCTATAGTCTCACATCTCCTTTCTCTAGCGATCTCTACTGCTTTCTCAACAAGAGCACGTCCTACCCCTCTCCTCCTATAATTATGATGTACCTCAAGCACGTCTATAAACCCATGTCTTCCTAACAAGCCCTTCTCATAGCCTATGTAGAGTTCAAGCTCACCAACGATCTTGTCATCCATGATCGCTACCAATGGGTATTGTCCACTAGACAGTACGTAGTTGAGATGTATGGCGCAAGTCTCAATACTCATCCATGGGCCTCCATGACTCCATCGCTCAGCAATACTCAGATCCTCATATCGGGTCTCCACTTTCTGTCCTTTAACTTGCTTAAACCATTTCTCGACACCAGAACAATATACCTCAACTATACCCTTGACGTCTTCAAGTGAGGCTTTCCTAACTAGTATTTTTTCGGGCAAGACTAGTCACCGTTAAATATGGGTTTACGTGGTTAGCTCCACGGATATATTCCATCTAGTATTACTGCTGGGTTTCTCCGCCATAATATATAGTATCCACGTAATGGTTTATCACGCGCTACCGTATATCCTATGATCACGTATCCGTGTTTATTCAGGTAATAATCCATGATCTCTCTCAACCCTTTCCTCCAACGAAGAACCTCATCCGGGTCTTCTCTACGTAGAGGCTCTATATCGCCAGGGATCTCTACGACAACAAGATCATTACTAGCATCTAACTCGTAGCTACTCAATAGTATTTTATCATCGTGAACTTCTACCTTATTAACCAGGTATGGTTTTAGACTCCATAGTTTATCAACATCTACTGTTGCTTTCATACCCTCATCTAAAACCCGGGTTACTCGCTTGGACTTGATCCGCCACTCAGCTATTAATCGGTCACTAGGCATTCCACGGTTAAGCTCATCTTGTAGCTCCCCATAATAGTCTGGGTAGAAGCTCTTAACGATCACTCCTAGTTTGGCTATGTTGAAGTAAGCATTACTACTACGTAGTGGGTCGAAAGTCCATTTAACCAGGGAATAGCCTTTCTCCAGGGCTAGTTTACGTTGTGCTAGTTTCAAGTAGTAGCCGAGGCCACGATATCGTTTATCGGGTACTACGCCTGTTAAATGACTATATAGGTAGACCATACCATTCTCATAGCCGGGGAAAGAATATACCACTCCAACTGCTTCTCCATTCTCCTTGAAAGCACCGATCACGACACCACCGTTACGGTGAGCAGCTATTAATGCGTGGTAAGTTACAGCCTCACTATAATCTGGCATAACCCATATCCGTAGTTGAACATCCATTAGACGGCGATAATCCTCTGTAGAAACCGGCTCACGTATAATGATATGTTCCCCGTTGATCTCTAGCTCATACAAGGTTTTACTCAATAGTATCTTCACCCATAACATAAGTATCATTATTAGAACAAGATATTATGTATAAATTTCCACGCCTAAGGTAACATGGAATAATGGCTTGGAAAAAACTATGGTTTAGGAGATGATCTTGCTATCGCGATTAATGCTATGATTAGGGATATTACCGCTACCGCTGTTGATGCATAGATATAGTTCATCGTAGTCGATCTATACTCATCTAGTTTCTTACTAAAGTCTTGTTTAACAATAGTTATGTTTTCTCTAGTGTTTTTCTCATATTGTTTAACAAGATCCTCTAAACTAGTTATTGTCTTTGTAAGTCTACTTAACTCATCCACGATATACTGGTATAATGTAGTGTTTAGAGTTGATACATTGCCCTTGATCTCCTCCTCAATAATTCTCTTGATCTCACTAACCCTATCATGAATTCTACTGATCTCGTTTAACAAGTAGTTTTTCAAACTAATGTTTAGTTCTATAACCGTATTGTTTAGCAAGGTTATTCTATTTGATAAAGCATTAACCCATGTATCAATATAGTTGATCAAATATTCTTGCGTCTCATTAATCTCTTCTAGAATATTAGTTTTTAATAAAGTGAGGCGTTTCTCTAGATCAGTTGTTGTCACTAACCCCTGCGTAACATCTATTGTCTCAGTGGCAACTACTAATGGTAGTACCGGGTTTATGATCTTTTCATCAATTACATAATTCCATGGATAATAAACTATTGTTATAGTATGTAAACCAGTAGTTAAGCTTGGTAATGGGAGGGTATCTTCAACTATATTCTTACTCCATAAATATAGTACTAGAATGCCTTGTTCATCGGATATACATGGTAGGAAGTACTGTGTACTATTATCTATTAATACATAGTATAGTTGATTAGGCGTCAAATTATACACGTATAAGTAGATCTCTGGAGAACCAGATCTATTCACTAATTCTAGGTAAATACTAGGTTTCGTCACCATGAACGAAGTATTAGCGATCAAGCCGTTCTCATCAATAGCTAATATAATATGGGGGCCAGGGTTTAGATCAAGTGGTATTTGGACGTATTTCTCAAAACTACCGTTTACATCACAATAACTATAGCTTAGGAACCTTTTATCAACATAAAGGTCTACCCTACTATTTGGCGTAAAACCTGATCCCTTAATAGATACTATTGAGCCAGCATGTCCTTTACCCGGTTCTAAATCTATTCTTGTAGATAGGTTTTCACCGGGTGCTATTCTCTGAGCCGGGTCTCCGAGTAATGTAGCGGCCCACCATACTTTTCGGCCGGATTCAAAGTTCATGAAGAATGAGGTGCTACTAAAATATGTTAGTGCATATACTAGTGAGTAGCCGATGTCTTGGAAATAGGGTGAATTATCACTTAATAGATTATAGAGGAACTCGTAGACGACGAGATCAGCCATATCCCATGTATCTGGGTCTAGTTCTTCATCAATGGTAGTGTATATACTCCATGTTACACGGTTCCAGCCCATATACCATAGAGCATATGATTTTATGAATAACTCGCCTATCGAGTCGTATCCCCATGGGTTATCATAGTAGCTGGTGAGACAACTCATAGCAACTACAAGGCCGTGGCCATGTACCGGGCTTTGTATAACGTCGAATCTAATAAATGGAGCCCATGTGATCTCATTACTATCGGCGTTTCCATCACCATTAGTATCATTTACCCATATCTTTCTCCAAGCACCATCTGATGACCCGTGTGCAAACCATGTAATGATGTCTGGGTAGTAAGTGTTTAGAGCGTTAACCATATTCTCCATTGTAATGTTTCCATTTTGATCCTCTGGTTTCCTAATAATAGTTGTTACTGGGTAATGCTCATATAGCCTGATCGGCCTTGTTCTTAGGAGCAACGTATTATTCCTTAGTTTAAGCCATACTGCTTCAGAACGTGTATCTCCTTGTCCACCATAATCTGGTGATCTATCGTTTTCACCGTAAAACCATAGTGTAGACCCGGTTAATAACCAGTATTTAATACTTGGTACACTAGTATAGTTTACTAGTGTATCTAGATAAGCTTTTAGTTCATCAACTGTTCTGAACGGTAACCTACCTATCGCTAGATCTGGGGCCCAGTCAACTGTATCGTTTCTATCACCATATATCCCGTTACCATTAGTATCCCACGTTGTATCAAGTGCTACATAGTACCAATCACTAGGTGTATAGTTACCGCTATGCGAGTAACTCTCAGTGCCATCTGGGTTATAGAAGTACCTTGTGGGGATCTCCCAAGGCTCTAGACTAGATAAGTTATAAGGCCCGTTAGGCCAACCCTCACCACTACTATCGCCGACGAGTAATACGTATTTAAGCCTACTACCATAGGATAAGTACTCGTTGTAGATATAGTTTCTGATCTTCTCAGGGATATCGCGTCCTCCAGTACTATTAACTATCTCCTCGAGAGTAACTATTTTAACCGTATAACCCTCGGATTCTCTTAGAGATACGTATTCTTGTAGTGTGCCTAAGAACATTTTACGAGTAATCACTAGTATTATTGAGCTGGAAACACTATTTACTGGGTTAACTAAGGGCTCTACGGGGTTAAATGCTACCCTACTAATTACATTGTATACGTAGGGGTCTGGCCTATGTCTTCCTAGGCTATAATAGTATTTAGTGTTTATAGTTATCCTCCTATAGATTATGATATGCGTATTATCTATTATTTTGAACGGCTTAATATATACTATATAGAATGAGACTCTACGCCAGATCAAATGTTTAACACTGTAACTCCAATTAATATTAACTACCCTACTAAAGCTCCACGGTTCTCCACTGGGCAGTAATGGTTTTGGTGCTGGGGTTTTACTTAATGGTTTAGATAAGGTTAATTGAACCGGATCGCTTAACTCTATGTTTAAGTCGCTTAATCTATAATTGAAAGGATCAAGTAGGATTATTTGTATTAATGGTACTTTATGATAGCCTGGAACATACTTTTGGTATATGAAGCCATTACTTATCGTGTATTTTATGAAGCTATAATTACCTTTTACGACTATAACTGGTTCAACGTATACTGTATAGTTGTAGCTTATTATAGTTGGTAGTGAAGCACTAGTATAGGTGCATGAACTTATGAGGAGAAGTGTAAGTAGAATAATGGTTATTAAACCATGTTTCAATTTTCCTCCACCATTAGAATAACCTAGTTGTAGTCCGTAAAAAAGTTAAGTTTAGGATACAACGTATTGTGTGTCGAGACTACAATCTGTAGACTCGATATCCGGCGCCATAAACCTATTTAGTATTACTTTTGTCTTATCTCTTGTCTCACTATATAGTTTATAGGTATAGATGATCAATAAGATCGCAAACACTATTGCGAGGAGGTTTTTAAGTGAGCCTATAAATGTTTGTGTAAACGCTCCTAGTAAGTTTATGACTTGGTATAATACGTATATTATTGCAACTGTTTTAGCTGAGGCCACGTTAAATAAGTTGCCATAACTTGATAGTATTCCATAAAATAGTATTAGTGAGACTATCGTGATCGTCCAATTTATTAAAGCGATTGTTATTATCAACGGGTCGAAGAAGAAACTATAATCAACTGTTACATTATGGTTAGTTATATTTATGCTTTGTAGAATACAGTCAAAGACCAGCGGCAATGTTATAGCTTGATGACATAGTCCTAAAACCCCCAATATTATTAGGTATAGGCCTTTTCTACGAAGTCCCACATAGCCCCTACTTAATTCCCTACCTATAAAATCTCTTAAGTTAATACCTTCTCTTTCTAGTTTAGCTAAAAAGTTACCATATTTCTCCGTTAAAACACCTATTTTAAACACTGAATACTTTAGTATAAGCTCTATTAAACTAGCTATGATACCAATAACTATAGTAGCTGGAATAATAGCTTTTAACACCTCTATAGCGAATTCGGAAGGATCGATTCTTGCACCATGTACTCTAACATAGGAAAACGCTAGACTCATAACCATGATCGTTATAGCAATAGCCGCTATAACTACAAATACTAGTTCTGTAATTGTTATGTAGAAAAACATTCTTGTATTAGCTACTGCATCATCCATATATGTTTTAACTTCAGGATAAGCATTGAGTATCTTATCTTGTGATGAGGCTATAAAGCCTCACCTCTAAGATAAGGCCTATGTTTTGGTATGTATAAATGATCTGTATTAAGTATTTTGTTAAAAACACGATAGTAATTGAAAACTTTAGTTTTTAATAATCAAGACTTAGTGTTTAAAGAACGCTTGATCTCTATGTTGTACTTATAATAACGTATCTTACACATGGATTTTAAATTTGGCAACACTATTACCTATTCTAATCGCGTCTTCTTATTCAATATTATATGCACATAGTGTTGATGGCGTTATAAATACTATCAAAGTAATGTGGGTAGTCCTACTTGAATATTTGATCTGCAAGTTTCTTATAATCTAGTGTATAGAATGGTATGTAGGAGAATACTGCTAAGAGCTCTGGAATAGCTGCTCCCGGTGGTATATCGTATATGAAATGTAGAATCCACATAATTATATGGAGGAAAGCTATTATGAACGGGATTATTGTCTTATTATATACGCTATAACTTATTAGGTATATGATCATCCCTATGAAGAACATTAGGGAAACTATGAAGTGGAGAAAACCATATATTTCGTCGAAAACTCCTATAAGGGCTAATGAAAAACCTAGATAAACCAGTATTACTGCTTTTAAACGATTATAATCTAACATATAACGCGATGCAGTCAATGCTACGAGAAAACCGCCAACCACTAAGCCAAAGTTAAAGATAGGGGCTACATTACTTTTTACCGCGTGCCCCAGATCGCTTAACGCGTTATCCCAGAAACTAAACCATGGAGATAAAGCGATTGCTAAGAAGATCAAAGCTAATGGTACGGCATAGCTCATGGTACAAAGCATTAATACAGTTGATCCCTTGTATGAAACCAACTATATCGCCACTAAATATTAATTAGTTCAAGGATATATGGGCTACGAACTAAAAATATCTATGTGTTAAAAAGAATATTGTTTTGAAAAACTATTTCCTTTTCCTAATAGTTATGGCTAATATAACAATTGTTAGGACTAAGAGTGGTAGATAGAATGGTTCGGAGACTGGTGGGGTTAGTTCATCAGTCGTAGAGATAAAGTCTATGGTCACATTATACGTTACTAGGTTTAATGAATCCTTCGGCATCAATAGAAACACTAGGTTATATTGTGTAGAGTGTTGCGGTAATACTTGTTTAAACCATGAGGCGGGTACAGTTATTTTCAATTTACCATCGCTGGTTACGTTGATGTATTCATCGGGGATATTGCCTATATATGAGCCGTTTTCATGGAAGATCATTACCCCAATATATATGCTGTCCGGGTTAGTAGGTGTGAAAGTCAGGTTATCCAATAGGTCTTCGAGAGACACCTCACTAGTTATCTTTAACGTATCATTAAATACTAGGTAGTATCGCTCAGGCGCTATAGTATCATCTATGATAGCTATCGTTGAATGGAACGTGGTAGACCAGTGTGAGCGACTAAATGGGTAATCCTTGAAGATCTTCAGGTGTAGGAGAGAAGGTATTGTTACTGAGTCTATATAGTATGGGCCATTACTTATATATGAATGCTTATGTAGATCAATGAAATTAACAGCTGCCCCGCATCTACTGCTGGTACCACTAGGCGTCGGCGTGACCGCTGATAGTGTTAGATATGGTGGAGTAGTAGGAGATGATTCTAGGTCTTCTAAACGCGACCGTATTAATCCAATAAAGTCGGGTTTTAAGAAGCTTATATCATACCCCTCAGCCGTTAATTGCTCGGCAACATACATTAAATGCCACGGCATATCAGGCCATAGTATTGCGTGCGAAGCTATGGATGCTTCATCTACGTCTCGATAATCAATATAGATCTCCAATGTAGTGTCGTCAACGATCTTTAGACCAAATACTCTACCAATGTATCCAAAGTAATGTGTGAAGCCACGGTAATAAGGGTCTGGAGAACCAGTTACTGTTTCATCGTCGAAACTCCATTCCCACATATAGCCGTACCAATAGATAACGTCATCCATCCCCATATTTGTGCCATCATGCCATTTACCGAATTCATATGTAACTGTTATCTTGACTAGACTCGGAATATTCTCCGGATGAAAACTAGATCCGTCGGATATACCATAGTTGCTGTAGAAGTTATACAGAAAGCTTAGGTCAGCGTCGCCGATATATCTCCACTCGTTATTGATCGGATCATAGATATACGTATCGGTTGGAAGATCCATATTTTCTTCTACACTATAACTATTTACCCGTATAGGCTTTAATAGCCCATTATCTGGACGTGGATAGAAAGCATAGTCACTCACCAGTAGCCTTATATCCCTAATACCTGTTTCACCATAGTGTGTTGGGTTCCAATCGTTGAATAAACTAGTTTCCCTTGAGGGTAGTTTAACATCTATTGATTCGTGGGTAGTGTATAGTGATCGCATGCTCCATACATTTTCTAAACCACTTGATTTACCGATAACGGCTGGGTTGATTTGGTGTTTATTGTATGCGTAATAGTCTATTCTATCGACAACGAATATCTTCATAGATTCTGAGATACCTCGTTCAAGTGCGTCGAATATGTCCTCTATCATTATGGATCTGTAGGGTATGTCGTATTCCTTAGTTAATAGACGAACACCTAATGCGTAGAAGTCTGGATCGTACCAGTACCACCACCCCATTGATGGGGCGTAGCGACAGTTTGATCCAAACCCCTGCAATGGTGCATAAGAGTATGCGATAACTTCTCTGTCATATTCATCATAGCCCTCTATATTATTCCATTTCTTATCAATGTATATGTTCCAAAACCTATTACCGAGATCTGGTAAGGTGCTCGGCGGATTAGTATTTAGGTATATTGATATAGCTGTTGTAGAGGAGTATACTATTGTTTTAACGCTAAACCAGCGCTCTATGTCTTCGGCTATTATCCTAGCCATCGAAACTCTCTCTGGATCATCTGGGCAGACAATAGTTAATTCAACCCTAACCTCTGTCCCATCCGGTCTCTCGAAATAGAGATATTCTTGTGTCGGAGATGTAGGGTC